>OCHC01000010.1_pt1 | contig 322187 bp, 383 predicted proteins | sample 1538641 | NCBI WGS metagenome assembly OCHC01 (sample SAMN04571714, study PRJEB22368) | human gut metagenome | biome: human gut; material: stool | host: Homo sapiens | place: Luxembourg | collected 2012-08-17
TGGATGATGGATACCATCTGTCTACGACTCTTAATTCAATACCATTTTCATCACATTTTGATTTAAGCTTGGTTCTAAATTCATAGAACTTCTGTGACGCAACAGCTTTTGAAAGATGCTTGTTCTTCATCATTCCTGATACATTCAAATCTTCAATAGTTATATAAGATGGCTTGGTTTTTACTATCTCGGCTATTGATTTATTGATATAATCAGTACGGATGTTATCTATTTTATGATGAAGTCTTTGCACTTTGAGCTTTTGCTTTTGTATATTCTTTTGAATGGGCTCTCCTTTCTTTAAGTTCTCATATTTTCGTGAGAGACATCTTTGTTCTCTACGCAGTTTCTTTTCCAATTTTTTAATTCTTATTGACTTATTGATATTTTTATAAGTTTTGCCATTGGAAACAATCGCCAAGTCTTTTAAACCCAAGTCAATTCCTATACCGCCATTACTATTATTAGCAATCTTAGTGTCGGGAATTTCTACAAGAACTGACACATAGTATCTGTCTGCTTTGACGGATACTGTGCCGCTTTTGATTTTCCATCCGTCTTTAGTTGTTGGTACATAACCTTTTTCTTTAATGCGTACCCAACCTAAAGTAGGTATATTTAGCCTATGTCTCTCACATCTACAATCTTTAGGATTGTTCTTTATAAAATACATTTTTACATCAGACTTACCTTTCTTTTTGAAATTAGGAAAAGCACTTTGATGTTTAAAAAATCTTGTAAATGCAGTACATCCATCTTCAATAGACTTTTTAACAGCTTTTGAATATGCTTCTTTAATCCATATTTTATCAGGATTATTAGGAATGTACTCATTATTGAGCCATACGCTGAAACTCTTGCCAGTCATAAATTTTTCTCCTTTATCATGTAAAGCTTTGTTGTGACCGAGATAGAAGTTGTAAACGTATCTACAAGTGCCGATAATTTTGTTAATCTTGATTTTCTGTTCCTCTGACGGATTTATTTCCGTTTTGAAGCTCTTTAGCAATTTCCTCATCCCTTTCTATTTGTTTTTTATACTTACGAAGCCCATACAACCTGCAAGAGAACACATGAAGTATAGAAACAATATCCTGTACGAGTTCATCCTGTGGTGATAGTTCTTCGTTGTTCACTACCATAATGTTTGTATTAAACTTCAATGAAATCAAAACCTGTGCGTTTTTCAATGTTTTCAAGTTCAGCAGGAATAAATTTCTGATAAATTTCTTTATTTCTAAGGCTTATACTAGAATCAAGATAATTGAATCTGGCAGTTTATAATATTCTATATACTTTTTTAAAACGTCATTACATTGAACCAGATATTCGTTATTGTTTTCAAATTTTAAATCTTTTGGGTCATTCCATTTGTCTATGAAATAAAAAGCTAATTCTTCTGGAAAAATGTCAACATATTTATTAAATAAATACCTGTTCATTACGATGAAACTTCCACCTTTTGTAACATCTTTTTTTGGATAATTTGGAAATTTAGCGATATATTTTTTAAATATATTTAAGTTTATATTATGCGCTGATTCATATGAACGTAATATCCCAGATTCACTTTCTGGAATCATCTGGTTTTTATTATATGGATTAATACATTTTTTTTAAATGAATTCTTTGAAATTTAATACATCTTCTTCGGTAACATTAGGTGTTCTCCGCAATTCTTTCGTAAGATTACTTTTATATCTGCTTAATTCGTATCTAATATCTGTATTGCAAATTATTTCTCCGTCAATTACATTGCAGGCATAATAAACAGCATTTTCTATAATTAATTTCTGTAAGAGTCTTTCCGGTTTTTTTAATAGTTCTTCTGCATTAATATCATATTTATATGCGATGGCCCTGATTGCTGCTTTTTTAATTTTATTTAAAGTAAAATTGCTTTCAATTTTGTATTTTATGATAGAATTAATATTAAATAAAAGAGAACCATTAAAATGTTTAAATGTTACATTTGATACTTTGTTGTTACTAAACGTGTATATCTGTTTCTTTTTGTAATTAAAAATTCCTGTAGTATATCTTTTCTGGCACACAGCTTTACATCCGGATTTGCCTGCATATTTTATTTCCTGTACCCTTATGCTTAATACATCTGTATCTGGATAATAACTGACAGTTACACAATCTGCTTCCCAGTCAGTATAAAATGTCCCTGTAGTACGGTTTTGATGTAAAAAAATATGTTGTTTTTATTTAAGTAGCAATGAGTTAAGTATTGTTATCTTATATAATCATCAACTGAAGAAATATTATGTTTACTTTCATTTTCAGCTCTGTTTGCACTCTGTTTTTCTGCTAATAATTCTTTAGGCTCTTTATGTGTATGAGGCACTGTATCTTCATTTACATCAGATTCGTCTTCATCGAGAAGATTACTGAGTGAAGCGATAAGAGTAATATAGTTAGGATTTTCAGTAGTTTTTGTACGGACATATAATTCTTCATCTTTTGCTAATTTTATTAATACCTCTGGCGGTGTATTTGGATTTCCAGCTACAGCCATGCGAATAACCCACATTTCATCTTTTGCTAATTCAGCTAATGTCTCTGGTGGTGTATTTAAATTATTAGCTACAGCCATACAAGTATCTTCATCTTTTGCTAATTCAGCTAAAGTTTCTGGTGGTGTATTTGGATTATTAGCTACAGCCATGTGAACTCCCCAGCCTTCGCTTTTTGTTAATTTGGTTAATATCTCTGGTGGTGTATTTGGATTTCCGGCTACTGCTTTACGAATATCTAAACTTTCATCTTTTACTAATTCAGCTAAAGATTCTGGTGGTGTATTTGGAATTCTGGCTACTGCTTTACGAATATCTAAACTTTCATCTTTTGCTAATTCAGCTAAAGATTCTGGTGGTGTATTTGGATTTCTGGCTACTGCTTTACGAATATCTAAACTTTCATCTTTTGCTAATTCAGCTAAAGATTCTGGTGGTGTATTTGGATTATTAGCTACAGCCATGTGAACTCCCCAGCCTTCGCTTTTTGTTAATTCAGCTAAAGTTTCTGGTGGTGTATTTGGATTTCCAGCTATAAGCATACAAACATCTTTATCTTTTGCTAATTCAGCTAAAGTTTCTGGTGGTGTATTTGGATTATTAGCTACAGCCATGTGAACTCCCCAGCCTTCGCTTTTTGTTAATTCAGCTAAAGTTTCTGGTGGTGTATTTGGATTTCCAGCTATAAGCATACAAACATCTTTATCTTTTTCTTTTGCTAATTCAGCTAAAGTTTCTGGTGGTGTATTTGGATTTCCAGCTATAAGCATACAAACATCTTTATCTTTTTCTTTTGCTAATTCAGCTAAAGTTTCTGGTGGTGTATTTGGATTATTAGCTACAGCCATGTGAACTCCCCAGCCTTCGCTTTTTAATTCAGCTAAAGTTTCTGGTGGTGTATTTGGATTTCCGGCTACTGCTTTACGAATATCTAAACTTTCGTCTTTTGCTAATTCAGCTAATGTTTTAGATGGTGTGTTTGGATTTTTAGCTGTATAAAATTTCTTTAATTCCATAATTATAATTCCTTTCTGTAGATATAATTAAATATTATTATCATTGTTACAATTTTTATATGACAGAAAAAAAAATAAACTCACAAAGTTTAATTTTGAACACACTCCGAAGTTTTAGCTTCGGAGATTCTCACTTTCTGTTTTTAAGACAGAAATTATATCCATCATCTTTTAATGTCAAACTTAGCATGCCAGTGATTAATCTTTGGAATACCACATCTGATTAAGTTAAGACAACACCTTAACAGATTATGTCTGAATCCATACCCTTAAGCACAAGCAGCTAAATACTCATGTATAGCTGTTAACGTCTTAAGGGTATTTTGTGTTCTCTTCTGAAATCCAGGAACTTTTGCTCGCATTTCAGACAGCAGACTTATTTTTTTATCTGCTGGTTCAGAGTTGTCAGTTGTCGACTTGGCAGAATGAATTAAACTACGGGCTGCTGCAGCCTGATACTTTGAGTTATCAATATCTTTTAAGAAGTCCCATTCTTGTTCAAACGCATTAACTCCGAACTTGACTGCAGATCTATAGATTCTGATAGTCTGGCTGAAAATCTTATCAGCATTTTTAATTCTAATTGTATAACTTGATATAATTTTCATATCCGGACCTCCAATCATTAAGAATCAGTTTCTAATATCTATATGATAGAAGGAAAGATATTTCTTATAGAAAATTAATATCTGTACATCTGAAACAAAAAAATCGGCCTGACCCACGAAACTAAAGCTTCGGGGTTTTGTCGATAATGTTAGAAACTATAAAATTGCAAGTATTTATTATTGTGCTGTTGAAAGATTTCTTGCATTCTGCACAACTTCTGTCGGGATATTCTGGCAACACCAGATAATTAATATCGCAGCTACAGCAATCATGATTATATGTACCACAAACCAGAACCCCTTAATGCTTCCGATATAAGCTCTTGGAATCCAAAGTCCCATATTGGCACTCTTTTTTAAATTGCATCTTCTGCATGCTGCAACAAGGTTCTGGTATGAATTTACGCTTTCTGCGCCTTTCTTTTTCAGCTTCTCCTGGTAATAAGTACTTTCGTTCACTTTCTTTACCGGGTATATATGGTCTATGGTTATATTCTTTCTTGTATGGAGTGTCCCACAGTATACACATCTGTAAAGTTTTCCATATATTGGTTTATTGTGTGCAAAGTATTCTTTTCTATATGTCGCTGAACGCTTGCCAAATGAATTGTCTATTGAATATGTAAGTCTGCATGTTTTACGGATTTTGTATATATACCGTTTTATACTGTTGATTTTGAATTTCGAGAGCTCTCCTGTATATACAATGTAATCCTGATATTCTAATTCATGCAGCCTGTACTTTCTTCTAAGTTTCTTCCGGATATATTTTGGAGTCCAGTCTGGAGTTGTTACCTTAACTTCTGTCATAAATTCACCATCCTTTATTGATAATATTTATATGACAGATGAAAAGATGATTTGGAGCAGCTTTGAAAGATGACTTCAGAACTAACGTGATGAGAATAGCGCGGTGAAAACATATAATTTCCTGAATACAAAAAAATGGACACCTGCATTTACAGGTGTCCATGATTGAGTAATATTAAGTTATTTAAGTTGAAAAGTTATTTATGGAAAACAGAATACCAGAATGTCAGCCTATCTGAATGGTTAATCTTATCTGTCTGCCATCAGCACAGTCAATAATAATTCCATTATCTGATGCCGGCAGATTATCTTTAAATGTTCTGATTCCTTTAACATCAGGGATATCACCTGTGATCATCTTATTATTAAGAAAATCATACAGTTCCTGTTCTACTGATTCCACTGTATTTTCCTTAACAATTTCAAATCCATTATGACAGAAACCAGTTTCATTGGATAGCCAGTCAGAAATCTCTTCCGTTGCGTATTTATTATTTTTGTCAAAACAATAATACTCTTCCAAATAATTTGGAATAATCATTTCCTTAGGTAGATTATCTAATACTTCGGTATCTCCATCTGTATCCCACTTAATATTTATTGCTTTTAACATATTCAATACTCCTTCCTTATGCAGTCTTTGTAATTTCCATATAGCAGCCATCCATAGCTTTATCATACTGCCTGATATCATAGAGCCAGCTGAAAGGAATTCTTACAGTTCCTTCCTTTTTCAGCTTTTCTAATACATCATCAATATCAAAATATCCCTGCATCCAGCCATAACCGGATAGATACTGCTGTCTGTCCAGATTGCATAGATTATCATGATATTTGATTGAATTTTTCTTTAAAAACTTAACGTATCTGTCAGATAATCCATGATTTTCTTTCGGGTTATTATTATTATTATATTCTGATGAAAGAAAATAATTTCCACGGAACAGCTCAATCTGCCACATGACTTCTCTCATACTGTGAAGAGTCCTTGTTATTCCATTTATTGCAATCATATAATCATTCCGTGTACCAGGTTCCCAATTCTTTTTGCTGCATCTTTTACATTTGTAGTTATCTGTGTTTATTAGCACTATATATTTAGCCATAATAATGCATTATCCTTTCGTGTTGATTATTTAAAATTTGTTTTATTTTTTCGATTAAAATAGCATCATCACAAGTGGAGCTACAATCAAAATATACACTATATAAAATACTGCTAATGTTATTCCGATTTTGATATTAGCTTTTGCACGTCTTTTCATTAGATCTACTGGATCAATATTCATATTACATTTTTCTTTCATATAATTAATAAATCCCTTAGTTAAATGTTGATTATCTATGAATTCGTTATAGTCATAATATGGCTTTCTAAAACTTAAAGTTTCGTTATATTCTACTCTATACTTGTTTAATGCAGTTTTAAAGTTATTAACAATAAGTTTTGCATTCTTAGCATCAGAAATGCTAGATATATTGTTAATTTTTTCTAATATTACATTAAATTGATCTAAGTTAATAATGTCAGAATCAGATGCAGGCATTTTTAATAAAGCTGCATTATTTAGCAAATCACGAATTTCTTCTATTGTGCTGTTAAAATCAATTTTTTGGAAATAACTTTTAGCATCATTATCTTTTTCAAAAATCTTGTCATACAAAGGACTGTTAATTGTATAATAAATATCTCCCATCTTTTTGTAAGCTGACTGAATATACTGGGAATATTTTTCTAAATGTTTACATGGAAGGTTTAGTTTTTTTATAAAATATCCTTTTATCTTTATTGTCCCTTTGTAAGGCCCAAACAATATAATAAAGATTCCAGCTATTGAAATGACTGTTATTAACAAAAGTAAAAATTCAAAACCTACAGTATGGAAGTAGTCAATCCAGCTATTTCCTCGTCCAAGGTGCTTAAAGCTGTCTATTGCCTGAGTTAATAAGTTTAAATATTTATTTATCATAGTCTTAATCTCCTTTATAGCTTTTTTAAGAATTTATCCATTTTTCCAAAGGATTATTTTTTATCCATTGTTCCCGTTCTTCATATGGGACATTTCTAAGTGCTTCGTTTCTAGCCAGTATTGCTTTTTCTTTTTCAGGTGTCATTAACCTGCCTTCTTCCTGAAGCCATTTTAAGTTCAAAATTCCATTATCATGTGTAACAGGATATGGGTTTCCTTTGGTATAGAATGGTTTATTGTTTTTCTTTTCTTTCATAATCATAGCTTTCCTTCTTTATATAATTTCTGTTTGTATGCTCTATGTTTTTTTTGGATCTCATTCCATTCTTCACCAGTTCTCTGCCACCGTCTCCAGTTATCTTTTCTATACTGCTTTGCCTTAGTTGCTGATTCTGGATTAACAATCAAAAGAATTGTTTTCTTGCTTACTCTGAACTGGTCAGCTAATACCTTTAATGAGTACTGACCGGTTGCATATAATCCAACAATTTTTTCCTTCTGCTCTTTTGTGAGCTTTATACGTCTATCCTGTTTTTCAGACAAAGGTATATGTTCTGATTTTCTTGGCATGTATTTCCTCCTTCACTGATTGCTTCCCACGCTGAGGCAGCGGGAGCTTTCTCGCTTAATCTTCTGAAAATATTTAAAATACAGTGTCATCAGCCGGATCATATTTGATATCATTCTTAATGTTATAAAGAGTTATTTCATAGATATCTTTACCAAATTCAGATACATCCATCAGCTTATACTCCAGAGCATACATATCCAGATATGGATTTCCATACACCTTAGGATATTTCATCTTACTGACTATAAAGCTGTTGCTGTCAACTCCTGATGTTCTGAAACCAAAACATATAACATTTTCTGTCTTTTTTTCAAAAGTTAGCTCATAAAGCAGCTTGCTATATGTAATAAAGAAATCATTCTGGTTTGTTGATACATTATCAAGTGCTTTGATAAGTGGTTTAAGGATTTCTCCTGGCATACTTGCGGAAATTAATCTTTCAAACTCACTTCTGTTATTCCACGGCATGTCAATCTGGATTGATACAGTAGCAACCTTGTTCTTCTCCGTAAGAGTATTTAAAATTGTCTTTGCGATATTCATATTTGCCTCCTTTTTAATTTTGATATAAAAGATATGACAGAAAAATAAAGACAAGAAAAACAGCAGAATGATTATCCTGCTGTTGATTGTTAATATCAGTTGCTTAAAAATAATTAATTTAAAACTGTTATTTTCTTACATCTAATTTTATTGCTGCCATGAACTATTGCTGTAATATCAGCATATTTAACCTTTAATTTCACGACAATTCCATTATTGTTATAATTATGAGCCTTTGTCTCTGTCCATGCAGATAATCCGAAAGAATTTTCATCATTTGAATAATCTGAGAAACAATCATAAGTCTCTCCTGGTAAATACTGGTACAAGAAATTAAAATGACTGTATCTATCATTTCTTATGTTCTTGTAAGCATAGAAATAATTTTCGTGACATTCATACAAACCAGTCTTTTCAATCATCTTCTTCCATTCATCTGCAGTTCTCTGAGAGTTGTTATTGATTTTTATATTATGTTTGTCTGCAAATTCAGGTGTAATGACTTGATACTTGGATATAGAATACCTGCCAACCTTATCAGTATGTTTATCAATGAAATCTTCTGACAGCTTCTGGTATTTGGATATAGAATACCAATCAATCTTATCAGTATGTTTATCAATAAAGTCTTCTGACAGCTTCTGGTATATGGATATAGCATCCCAGTCAATCTTATCAGTATGTTTCTCAATGAAATCTTCTGATAACTTCTGGTATATGGATATATAATTCCAGCCAATCTTATCAGTATGTTTGTCAATAAAATCTTCTGACAGCTTTTGGTATATGGATATAGCATCCCAGTCAATCTTATCAGTATGTTTCTCAATGAAATCTTCTGATAACTTCTGGTATATGGATATATAATTCCAGCCAATCTTATCAGTATGTTTGTCAATAAAATCTTCTGACAGCTTTTGGTATATGGATATGAAGTACCAATTAGCCTTATCAGTATGTTTGTCAATGAAATCTTCTGACAGATTCTGGTATATAGATATTTGATTCCAGTCAACCTTATCAGTATGCTTATCAATAAAGTTTTCAGATAAATGCTGGTCCATGGATATATAATACCAATCAACTTTATCTGCATATTTTTCGATAAAATCCTCGCATAAGTATTTATATTTGGATATTTGTATCCAGTTCATTTGTATTGAAAAATCGTATCCAAATTCCTTCTTTATTTCTTTTGCTGTTTCCTGACTAAGCATATGCAGTCCTCCTTTATAATTTTGATATAAAAGATATGACAGAAAAAACTAACATAAGAAAAACAGCAGGATAATTATCCCGCTGTCAATTGTTGATATCAGATACTTAAAACAACTAATTTAAAACTGTTATTCTTTTACATCTAATTTTATTACTGCCATGAACTATTGCTGTAACATCAGTGTAATTTATTTTTAATTTTACAACCATACCATTATTGCTATAGTCATAAGATTCTGTCTCTGTCCATGCAGATAATCCGAAAGAGTTTCTTTCATTTGAATAATCTGAAAAACAATTATAAGTCTCTCCTGGCAAATACTGGTACTGAAAATTGAAATGGCTATATCTGTCGCTTCTTATATTCTTGTAAGCATAGAAATAATCTTCGTGACATTCATACAAATCAGTCTTTTCAATCATCTTTTTCCATTCATCTGCAGTTCTCTGGGAATTGTTATTGATTTTTATATTATGTTTGTCAGCAAATTTAGAAGTTATAACCTGATGTTTGGATATATTATTCCAGTTAATTTTATCTGTATGTTTATCAATAAAGTCTTCTGATAGCTTCTGGTATATGGATATATTATTCCAGTTAATTTTATCTGTATGTTTATCAATAAAGTCTTCTGATAGCTTCTGGTATATGGATATAGCATCCCAGTTAATTTTATCTGTATGTTTATCAATAAAATCTTCTGACAGCTTCTGGTACATGGATATATTAGTCCAGTTAATTTTATCTGTATGTTTATTAATAAAATCTTCTGATAGCTTCTGGTACATGGATATTAAGTACCAATCAACTTTATCGGTGTATTTATCAATAAAGTTTTCTGACAGCTTCTGGTACATGGATATATTAGTCCAGTTAATTTTATCGGTATGTTTATTAATAAAATCTTCTGATAGCTTCTGGTACATGGATATTAAGTACCAATCAACTTTATCGGTGTATTTATCAATAAAGTTTTCTGACAGCTTCTGATGTTTGGATATATTATTCCAGTTAACCTTGTTAGTATGCTTATCAATAAAATCTTCTGATAGCTTCTGATATTTGGATATTAAGTACCAATTAACCTTGTTAGTATGCTTATCAATAAAATCTTCTGATAGCTTCTGATACATGGATATGAAGTACCAATCAACTTTGTCTATATACTTTTTAATAAAAGTTTCGCTTAATCCTTTATATTTGGATATTTCTTTCCAATTCATTGATAAAAAATCATATCCGAATTCTTCCTTGATTTTTTTTGCTGTTCTTTGACTAATCATATGCAATTCTCCTTTATAATTTTGATACTAAGAATATGACAGAAAAATACCAGTCAAAGAAAGCGACTGGTATGTACTAAAAATATTAATAGTAAATTACTGTTTATTACTCTACTTCGATAGGTTATTCCTGATGAGCAAAATGCTGAGCAAAATCATGCAAGCACTGTTCTTCATAGGCTGCTTTTTGTGTTTCTTCAAGAATAATTTCATCTATAGTATCATAGTTATTGGACATAGTATTATCTCCTTTAAAGTCTTTTAATACATTTTTACATCTTGGATCATTATTTGTTTCAGCAAGTTTGCATCTGTTTGAAAGATTATTCAGCTTATTTTGATAAGATTCTTTCCTTTTTTCTTTTTCCTTATCTGACAAAAATTCAAAATCAGGAGTAAATGTATATATATCCTCAAAATGATGAATCATGTCACTTATAAGAATCATTATTATTTCTTTTGGGGATTCTTCAAGTTTTACAAGTTTTGATGTTTCGTTATTAAAAATTATATATGCAATATCTGGAGTTAGGCATAAGGTAGCTGTAGAATCTTCTTCATCAAAATAACAGATTGCTGTTTTTCTGTTTAAATAATCTTCACACATCTGCATTAAATCATTAGGAACATCTCTTAAGTACGAAGCTTTAATTTCTGTTCCCTCAACTCCAGTTTTATCAAAGCACATATTGAACCAACCAAAAATTATATTTTTAATTATCATATAGTTTAATCTCCTTTATTAATTATTTTACTTCTTTATTAATTAAATATTTTCCAAGACTAGCCTGCTCCTCATGCGAAGTATAGATATCACATGTTTCACCAATACAATGATGACAATTATTATCCCACGAAGCTTTAAGCTTCGGGGTTTTGCCGATATTATTTGATATTATAAAATGCGAATCTAATGCCAACTTTCGCAAGTAAAACTTCTATCAATCAATTGCTTTATTGTTTTTTTTGTAAGAAATTTTGTAATTTTATATTTAGCATTTTTTTAATTCAAATCCAAAATGATTAAACCCATATTTATTTGTTAACCAATCTGAAACGTCTGGATAATATGTGTCAAAATTTGTACCATCATAACCTGCAAGTAATTTTTCAGGAATACTAACTTCTTTTGGAAGATGTTCAAAAATTGTTTTTTTAGTACTTATTGTTACTGTATCATTCCACTCTTCATCATTGAAATCCCATTTAATATTCACTACTTTAAACATATGTTGCCTCTAATTAATTGTTAAAATGTATATCTAATACCATCTCTTGTTTTCTCCAATAAACAATCCATGATATCATAAGGAGAAATACAATCATCCATGAAAAATCCCTTATGATTTATTGATACGATATGTTTCTCATTTTTTCTTATCCAATCAATAGCTTCTTTAGATGAATTAAATGTTTTTATCTGTGTTTTATGAGTTGAAAGATTCCGTTTATTTTCTGCCCAAATAATATTTATTGTCATTAATTTATCTCCTTATATAAACAAAACAAATATATGCTTTATATTTATTCAAAATCTACATCATCATCTACAACCTGTGCATCATCAGGATCAGACCAATCAAATTCTTTATCAGACATATTATTTGCTTTTTCTATAGCTTCAGCATCTGTATCCGCTTCTACAATTGCATACCCATATTTGATTACCATAACTCTCATTTTAGCCATAATTATTGCCTTTTACCTTTCTTTTAAGCCACTTTAACTTTTAATTTTCACATGATTTATTCTTAATATTTTTAAAATCAATCAATCTCATCACATTCCATTACATCAACATCCCAATTAAGTTTATCAATTGGTTTATCCCATAACTGATTATCATCTGCAATGTAATTCATTATCTTTGCAAAATCACTTGCTTTTAAGTTCTCCATTTCCTCTGTAAAATTATAAGTTGGCTGCATTACATCATCGCTTTCATAAATATACACATTAATTGTATTATCACTATTTATATTTGCCTTAATAAAGCCAACCTCATTTTTATAAAAAATGAAAAACTCACATAGTCTATTATTACAATTCCAATCAAAAAATGTACTGTCATTACTATTCATATAATGAATCGCTCCGTTTGCATCAAGCATTGCATCTGTTATATTAGGACACATGTTTCGTGCAACCCTAAAAATTCTTTCAATTTCTCTTTTAAATTCATATCCGTTCATACAACTTATCTCCTAAAAATTTCATTTATATTTTTTATATTATTTTTACAGCTTACAATGTCCAATCTGCTGCTGTCATGTACCATTTAATCTGAATGTTATTTCCTTACAACTTAATCTCTAATATGTTTATACAAGTCCGTGTTGTTCCATAAAACTTTTGCTATACTCATATTTTTCCGGACAATACTTTTTTATATCTCCTAATGAAATTCCTATATCAATTAATTCCATAAAAAAATCAAGTTCATCCATCTGAGTTTCTATTGCATTTTCAAATCTAGCAGATATTTCTTCCCCAAGATTAATATCATCTTTACCTTCAATCCAAACTAAATTATCATTATTTATAAAAGCTACAGCAAAAAGAGCTGTGGTTCCTTGGTGATCATTTAGTCTAACTTCCGCCTTTGGATTATATTTCTTCAATTGATTTATTAATTTTTCTACTGTCATAAACTACTCCTTTTTTAATATTTAAAATTGATTTTTGTTCTTTCTAAAAGAAATATATGAACTACTCACAAACGACCTTTGTCGGTTGGAGTTTTTTGCTATTCTTCAATAAAATTAATGATTTCTAATTTTTTTAATATGCTTTATACCTAATTAGTTAAGTAGAACAATCAATGCATCATTATATCCATCACTATAACCAATACAATATTCATTTCTATTTTCAATCAAGAAATTTTCTTCGTTGGCTGTTATTAAATCTAAAATTATTTGTTCGACCATATTCTTTATTCTCCTTTAATAATTTATTTAATATATATGACAGAAAAAATGGCAGCTAAGATTCTCTTAACTGCCATATGTTTATTTATTTGAATTTTTGTAGTTTTTATAATGAGCCTTCCATTTTGCAGCATTCTTTTTGGACATTCCATTATGGATTAACTGCTTTTCAACTCTATCTTCAAAACATAAGTCTTTCCACCGTGGTTTCCCTTTAGCCATTATTCTTATCCTTTCCATTCAACAGATGATACTGTACAACTTTGTGTTCTCTATTCCAATTACTCATTGTACCTTTATATTTGAATATTATTTTGTTTAGTTACTAAACTTTAATATGTCTTACTGTATCATTTATAACTTCTGCTACATCATAATATCTATCAAGATCTGCCTTAATATCATTAATCAAAATAGCTTCTTCTGATGATTCATCAGGATTTTGTAAATACAACAAATCTTTTGCTCTTTCGAGTTCATCAATTAGATTGTCTACCAAATCACTTCCGTTCATTTCTTTTCATTCCTTCTTTTCTTGTACAATTCCTACACATATTTAATAGTAAGCTCATTTTAAAATTTTCTTCTCTTCTCTTTTGATACTGTGCTTTTTATCAAAAGCTTCAGCAGCTTTTTGCATACCTTATCAAGAAATCTTAGTTTCAACTGCCTATTTAAATATGACAATCAACAACTGTTACTACTGTGTCTTCGTCCAAACTATCAATAAATTCTTTAAATTCAGTTTCCCAATCTTTCTCTTCCTTTTCGTTAGAAACTATAGCCCACCAACCCATTTTGCCTTTTTCATGCCATTCTCCATTAGGAGCAATAAATGCAAATGGTGTACTTTCTTTCCAGTCAATTTTATTCACATACGCTTCGTTTACCTGTTCTCCATCTAATGTCTTAATGTGCTTATTCCATCTTCCTCCAACACTAAACCAATCCCATTTTGAATTTGGATTGTATGTAGAAAGTAAATCCCCGTTTGGCTTAATCATGTCTTCACTAAAACGATCTTTCATATCTTCATAACATTCATCGTCTGTCCAATTCATTTTCTTTGGAAATATATTTTTAAGATAATTTATATGATTTTCGTTGCTACAACTTTCTTCATATGCCTTTGGATCTGATAAATATTTTGCATACAATCCATTTTTATAATCTTCAATTTCTTTTCTAATTTCAGCTATTGCCTGTTCTCTTGTATACTTAACATATGGAGCATATTCAATATTTTCATCAAATGGAGCAAGCAACTCCTCAACTGATTTCCCGTTTTCTTTTGTAAATACTAATGTAATAAAATGTGACATAATTTATCCTCCTTTTCCTTTCTGTTGAAATGCGAATTTCAAATACTATCATTATCATCAGATGCTTTTGTTACTCTGTTTTTAAAATTTTTTAACGCCTTACTGCATCTTGAATTATCGTTAATTTCAGCAATTCCATTTTTAACGTAGTTCCAATTACTTTCTGCCGTATCGTTTTTTATTAAAATATGTTTTCATACAAATACTTCTAAGCATAGGAAATACGCTTTTATGTGTTTATTTTTATTTTTTTTGCAATGCTGATCACAAATTCATATCAAAACTAATATCATATGAAAAATCTTCCCATTTAAAATCATAGGTATCGCATACATAGTCCATAAGATCACAACAATCTAAAAAATGAAATTCCTTTTGTGCATCAATTATTACCTGGTTTACATATTCTCTTGTATCATCCGCAAAAACTAAAAACAACAATGGGTCCTCGTCATCTGTCCTGTGAATTGCTACAATATATCTATTCATATACTTATCTACTTTTTAATACCTTGTTAAGTTTAAATACAATCGTCATCATCAGTAGCTTCAGCAACTCTGTTTTTAAATTCTATTAATGCATTTTCGCATCTTGAATCATCATTAATTGTACTAATTCCGCTTGTAATATATTCCCAACTGCTTTCTGCATTGACTATTATATTGCGAATGTAATCAGATATTTTTGGCGTATCGTTTAATACTGCAAATAGTCTATTGATGTTTGCTAGAGCATTACCTGCTTCGCACTGATTAGCGAAACATCTATCAGAGCATTCAATTTTTTCTAATGCCATGATCTCCTGTATAAGTTCTTCTTTTGATTTTTTGCTATAATCTGTTACTATTTTGTTGTAAATGAACCTTTTCATATCTTTGTCTCCTTTAAATAAATTATTTAATGAAAATATGACAGAAAAATAAAATTAATAAATTAGCATATATATCAAAAAAAGCTCCTATGAGTTTACATAGAAGCTTTTTTGATAATCTGTTTACCTATTCCTTTTCTATTGCATGGAAATATAATGCAGGACAATTAGATTCTTTTATATCTTTACTGTCATTAATCTTTTCAATCTCTTTTAAAGCATCCCATACAGAACTTATCATTACTGTTTCATCTAAATCATCACCATCATGTTTTAAATGCTCACATATTATTTTGCCCTGCTCTTTTCTTGTTAATTTCTTTACAGGTTCAGGAATAATTGAAGATTTTACTATCTCAATTGCATCATCTATAGCTTCCTGATAGTGTTCTAAATCTTCATCATCTAAAGATATCTGATGTTTAGCATTTTTTAATTTATCTATAATGTCTAATTTTATTCTAACACTTTTATTCTCCATAAAGCTATACTCTTTTACCTTTCTTCATTCAAATCAATACTCTGGTTATTTGAATTATCTGCATTTGATTTTATATATTCAGGCTCTTTACTTTCTCCTATTAAATCCAGACAATTATCTAAAATCTCAAGTGTATTAATATTTGTATCATAAAAATTCTGAATATTGACCTGTTTAATTTTTGAATAAATATGCCCTATAATTTCATTTTTATGGACTCTGTTATAATCTTCTTTATCAGGGATTCTTATGCTTTTGCTTCTGCTCCATATATCTCTGTTTCCCATCTGTCTGCCATATTTATCAAACTGATAGTCTGTATATATATCTAACTTTATTCTTCCGGTTGGAGTAATTTTTATTACTGTTCCTATTTTATCTTCTGTTGGAAGTCCATTAGTTATAAGTACTTTATCTCCTATTTTAAGTTTTAATTCATTCATAATATTTTATTCCTTCTGTTTTGTTTTTTGTTTAGAAGGCTCTAACTGTTATTTTTTCCAGCTAAAGCCTTATTTTTAATCTAAATCTATAACAGGTTCATCTTCCTGTTTATTATCTTGTTTATTCTTATCTATTAAATCAGAAAAATTATAGCAATGCTCTATGCAATGAACGCTATTTATATTATTAAAATTATGATTTGCTTTAAGCTTACTAGAAATTCTGTCAATATAGAAATATGGAAATCTTGAATTATAATGTATATAAACAGGTGCTTTTACATTATTTTGTAGCTGGGATAAAAGTATATCAAGTTCTTCCTGTGAATTTATCTTAATTGCGATATCACCATTACAAAAGTTTTTAATATAGGAGTTTGTAATTAACTTATTTATATCCTCTGGTTTAAGATTTATCAAAGTATCAAGTTTAAATGCATCCCCATCAACATCTGCTGTAAGATAAGCTTCTCCTGATGCCGGATTCAATTTCTTATATGGAAATATTATTTTTAAACCTACTTCCTTTGCAGCTTCAACAGTTTCTTTTTCATAAGCTTCTGTTATATAAGGGTTATCCTTTGGAAGTCTGAAATATAATATTGATGTCATGTCCTCATCACATTCTTCTCCAGCCTCATGTTTATGCTCTATATCTTCTCTTCCAATATATTCAGCCTGTGATAACAGGGCTTTTGTATTATGTTTTTCATTATTTGAAGGTATATCCAATTCTATATTCTTTTCTCCTATTTTATAATATTCATTTGGAAGGTCTTTTATAATAAAACAACCGCCTCTTCTATCCTTGCCGTTGTCTTTCTTAAATTGTTGAATTTCTTCTATTAAGTTATTGAGACTTATTGCAGAATATTTAACTTCGTTTGTATATCCAGTTTCATATTTTTTTATAAAAAGGTTATCGTTATCTGTCTTATAAATTTCTGCTGTATCACTCCATATTTGGTCGCCATCATTAAACTCATAACCATATTCAGCTATTTTTTTATCCTTAAAACACATTGATTCATATTTACTTTGTTCAAGTATTATTGAAAAATCTGTATAAAGCATAAACCGAAGCTCAAATGGAATTGCCATAAAATTGCCGCAAGCTATATCATTACTTTTAAACCAGTAAGGATTATTTGAATTATATTCAGGAATAATCCCAGTATAAGGGAATCTAGCTATATTATAGGCTAATATATCTCTTTCTTTCTCATTATCTATTACAAAGACAGTTTTTCCATTCATATATTTTGACATAATATTATCTGGTATTCTTATTTCACCACTATCATATTTCTTCTTTAAATTCTGATTGTTAAGTATATTCATATAAGGAGTCTCTTTATTATTGTTCCTCTCTACTGTTTCATAATTAACATCTTCATATTCTGTACTATATGTAAACTCTGCTCCCCTACTATGAAGCTTAAACATATCTTCCCATATTGGCTCTCTTGGTGTACCTGCTTCATATGAATATATCTTTTCATTTATCGTAAATTCATAAGGTTTGGCTAATACTAAATCTCCATCTTTATTTTCAACAAATAACACATCCTCAAGTGCATCATAAGCTTTTTCAACTTCGATATCAGTCTGTAGCTGCTTGAATACGCTCTCGTATTTGTTTGTGGTAAAATCCGGATAAGTTACCTTGTCTTCCAAGGTCTTCTCTTCATTTATTATGTGGCCGCTATGTGTTTTTAAAAAATCTTCAATTCTCTGAGTATCAATTAACATAATTTTTCTCTCCTTATCATTTTTATGTATTGGCTTTTTATCTGTTATATATATTGTTTGTCTTCAGCTATTTTCCGAATATTATCCCAATCATTAAATTCTACAGACTGTTTTATGTTATCTATTTCAATAATATCTTCCATATACTGTTTATCATCAACTTTATTTACCGTATTAATACAATAAAATGGATGCTTTTTGTGATAAAAAGGATAATCTTTAAGAGTAATTTTAAATTTACCTGAATCATATAATGTTAAAAATAACATATGCTGTTCTGGGTTACTATTAACCTGAATAGCAATCTCTTTATTTATAAACATATCTATAATGGCATTCGGTATTTTTTTAACTTGAGAAATTTCGTATATTTCTTCTAAATCAAGCTCTAATTTATCATCTAAATCAGGCTCCAATATTGCTGTTGAGTATCTTGCAAGATTGTTACCACCATTGTCTGCTAAATAATAAGTATATTCAGGCTTATATGATAAAGATATTAATTTTATATCGTTTTTAAAATTCTCCAAAAATATCTGATGCTCACGTTCATTATGTATCCTAATTATAATTTTAGAATCTAAAAATAAATTCTTTACGATATCCGGAATCTTAAGCTTTGACTTTTCACTATCGTCATATATAGGATGTTCAGCCAGCTTGCTTCCACCACTATATTTACCAAACATATCAGCCCATATTTCATACTGTGATGTTCCTGCTTTATATTCCTGCCAATCATTAGTAAGTATTAATTCGGTATCTCCAGAATGTTCTGTATCTTTAAAGTATTCATATGCCTTTAAAAAAGATGCATTACTCAATTCGTTCCATTTTTCTTCTAATTCCATATCTTTTTTTAACTGCTCATATACACTTTCCCATTTACCTGTTTTGTAATTAACATATATAAGTGCATCTTCAAAGTTTTTCGCTTTAGAATCTATCTGACATTTATGGGCTTTAATAAAATTATCCAGTCTTTCTGTATCAATTATCATGTTTTATCTCCTTTTCATTATCCTTTTTAACTGATATACTTTTTTCTTTAGATAGCTTATTAAGATCTCTTATATCTATTTCTAAGCTTTTTAAATTATCCAAAAATTCTGTTATATATCTTACTTCTACAGTATCACTGCTAAGAACAGTCTTAGGATCTTCCAGTGTTATGTTGCCGTAATTTCTTGCAAATTCAAATGCTGCATCTATATCTGAATATTTTAATTCCTTTAAATGTGCTATATATTTACAGATATTTGTGAAATTATCTCTTATGACCTTTTTATATTCATTGTTCGTAAGATTAAGTACTGGCTTTTTATATGTAACTTCTACATTTTTTACAAAGCTGTTCTTCTTTAAAATTTCAGTGATTTCTTCAATATCACTATCTTTCATATATCCTGTAAATTCTGCCGGATGCATATATACATTAAATAATGCTTCGGGATTAAGACATATATTATTTCTTAAACTGTCTTTACTTACAAGTCTTAATTCATCACAGACACCATAAGTTCTTGAAAAATCAACCAGATATCCGGCTATTGCAAGTTCTGGATATAACTCTCTTTCAAATGCAGTTTTATCAATCAGATATCCTGTGCCATAAGCATATACACCTTCGATGCCTATTCTTACCTTTTTGTATTCACTGTATAAGCATTCTGGGTCAATGTTGCTAAAGTTCCATGTAAATTTCTCTGCCATATATATTTTCTCCTTTATAAAATGATTTGAAATAAATATGACAGAAAAAAAAAGCACCGGTTACATTTGTAACCGGTGCCCATTGAACATATTATAAATTTAAAACTTTATGATTTTATTTACATTATTATATTTTCAAGCATTAACCTTTAATATAAGTTATGTATATTTCTTGTTAAATCTAATGTCGTAATTGGAGCTATACAAGCCATTTTTTTAAAATCCTTTACTGGGCAATCTCTATCTGCTGCCAGCTTTTCCCATGCGTCATCTAAATCATTTGCAATTATTAATCCTCCATTACAACCGCCTGCAACATCAAACAAAAAGATGTTTTCAAGTTTTATAGACGGCTTATTATCTTTTATAAGTTCAGCGTATTCACAATGAGTTAAAATATTTTCTTTATTGTATTCAAGATCTTCTGCTGTATCACAACATATTGTTCCGCCTAAACTTTGCTGTGCGTCCATATCTGCCACACATTTATCACAATAGGCAAATTTGCTATTACATTTAATCATATGCATATGTCCTTTCTCTTAAATTCCCCGGCTATATATAATTTAGCAAGATTATGTCCTTCTTTTAATAATCTTGCTGTAAATTCAGTTATGTTTTTAAATTCGCCTGATGAATCTCTTATATAGATTTCAGGTCTGTTAAGTTCATTATCCCAAGCATATGTATTATCAAAGGCAAAAATTGAATTGGTATAAATAACTGAATCCGGTACTTTTTCTTTAATAGCATCCAGCCAATATATATTAGCCATTACTCCTTCAGCGGCATCTACATGATAATCACAAAATGGTGGGTTATCTAATCTTCCATCTTCAAAATATATTTTCATAATCTATCTCCTTATGACATATAATAGCCATCCTTCTTTACTTTCTCAAATTCACTCTTCCAGAACATCTTCTTTGTTCTTTCAGTAACACCATAACATACATAAGTTAAGTCTACTTCAAATAATGTCTCTTTAGGTTCATAGCCACAATGCTTCATAAAGTCTTCTGTAACATCTGTAACTGAATGTATTTTTTTTATATGGCTTTCTAACAAATTCATGTTAATCTCCTTTCTTGTCTTGAAACTTAGATTTTTTAGCCATTAAATAAGTAATCTCTTGCATATTCATCACCAAATTTGTTATACATCCATTTTCTATAATCTAGCGTACAATTACCTGAATGGTGATACACTTTGACATCATAATCTGTAATTTCATAATCGTCATCAATTATAAGAGTTGCATTTGCATCTTCCTTCAATCTGTCTTTTTCAAATTCAGGAATCTCTACATATCCCTCAAGCCCAATAGAATGTTCATCTCTTGTAATATTTAGTTCATTGATTTTTCCATCTGAATCAATAAATAAGCCATATACTTCTCTTAATTCTTCATCAGTTAATCTATTTGCATATTTCATAAAATAACTCCTTTTAATTCCACAAGAAAACTTGATTTTTCAGATGATGTACATACAGGATTTTTACCACACAATCCATTTTCTAACATATTTCAGGCTCATATTTACATTTCAGTTCTCTGCCACCCGGAGTCAGATGCTTTATCTTGTTTATATCCTTATGTATACCTATAACAAAATAGCTGTTTATTACGCATAGATAATCAATGTCGTTATAGCTATTATTCCTTGGAATAGCTACACAATTTTTACAATTAGCACAACATTTTACCATTTCATCCACCTGCCTATAAGTCAAGATATTCTTCTAATTCTTCTAAAGTATCATACCTGTCAACAAAGTCAACATCACATATACAATGCTTACCGTCTGAATCTTCAAAATAAGTTAAATCCATTTTCTCCGCTTTATCTATTACCTTTTTTAACCTGCTGTCTATATTTGTATGTGTGTTACAATCTTTCATATCATTTCTCCTTTAGATAACTTACCCATTCACATTAGCATCTGGTTAATGATTAGGGATATATTTAATAGAACCATCCGGATTTTTCTTTTCCCACAATACATTAATATATATAGCTCTTTCATAATAAAGTTTATCTAAAAGAACAATATCATCAATATCCCATTTAACAGGATATACCCCACTGTATTCAACAATAGCTTCTACATTACTTAATTCATACCAGTCATCATTTAAGTTATAACAGCCTTCAACTGTATCAACTATTTCGATAGAGCATCCGTTTCTTAATAAAAGGCTTTCTAATTCTTCTTTTACACTTTTATTCAATAAAAGAATCTGAAATAAACAGATAGTTGTTTCATTATTTGACACTCTGTCATTTATCATATTCTGTATAGTTGTTTTATTATCCATATTAGCTCCTTTAATTAAGTTCATAAAGATTCATCATCTTCTTCATCATCAGTACAATCCATTCCAAGCACCTGATGGACTTTATCAGGGTTAAGTTTATGATTTACTTCTTTTCTAAAAAGCTTTTCTGCTTCTTCAATTGATTCTACATTATCAAATGCCTTACTGCATGATACTGTAACTAAAACTCTCATACATTTCTCCTTTATATCCTTTTTAACTAAACAGTAAATTTCCGTTTCATCTTTTCTTAAATTTTTTATGTTCTTCTATCAATTCTTCTAAAATATCCAACGGAACAATATTTTTTAAATCATTAACATAAACTCTTATATGTTCAAACTTTCCATTCAGATAATTGTATCCACACTCAATACATGTTCCACAATTAAAGCCTAGTTTATTTTTACATATCGGACATTCCATTTTATCACTCCTATCTAATTTAATTCCTGTTTGCATTCTTCTAACAAATCATCTACTATTTCAAAATCTTCATCAATTGGCTTCATGTTTTATAAAGTTGTTAATTTTAAATCCAAATTTGTTTTTATCATTTCCATTGCATTGCTTTTAATTTCATTACGCACTTTCTGTAATTCACCCCATGTTATGTCATCTTTCATGCAACAATCACCATAATTACAGTACATATATTCTGTGACTGTATCAATAATACTCATAATTACTTCATCACTTGCTACAGTTCCAATTTTTCTCATAGGCTCATTTAGTGACATTTTGTAAATTTTATTATCCTTTATATGATAAATTCCGTTATTCATAATATTTCCTTTCCTTGTAAATCCTCATTTCATTCACTTTTATTATTTAAAGCATCTATAAGACCTTTCCCATTCTCTATACTAGATAATTTTAATTCTACATCAGCTATCGTACTAGCAGAAACCATTTTAACAAACTCAAATGATACTTGCCCATTATTATTCTCTGCTACTACTTCAAGTCCATGAATTAATGCTTCTAATCCAACTTTCATACCACCTAAGAAAGCTAACTGAATATTATTATCAATTTTTTCCATGTCTGCCTCCATTCTTCTAAAGAAACTCTTGTTTACTCATACATACCTTTTCTTATCAGCCTGCTGTTACTTTTATCTTGCATCCATCCTTAAGTTTATATGTATAAGTACGGTTGCCCTTTAAATCAATACCTGTATACTCAAGCATATCTTCACACGCTTTAAAGAACTGTATAGGAAGAAACATATACCCATTTTTAATAATCTCAACTTCCTTATCAAACAAGCTTTCATAATGTTCGTCATCATTAACCAGACTATCGTAAATGTCTCCATTATCAAAAATACTCTGGCTGAAAAATTTTCCTCCGGCTTCCTTACGTTCTCGTCTTTTAGCTTCAATATTCATTGTAATCTTTTCAATGACCTCTAAGGCTTCCATAAAATCATCAAGTTCGCCCTCATATAAACCTTCATCACTGATTTTTATACCTTTACTTATAAGGTATTCGCCCCATTTGCCATACCATTCATTATTGCCAAAAATCTGTGTACCATTTACATTTGTTCTGTAACTCATATAGTTTTGTCCTCTCTTTACTTTTAATATCATTTAGATGTTCCATCTGAAAATTCAACAAGAATTTTGGTTGGATATTTTATATGTATAAAATTATTCTATTTCTAAAATTTCCTTTAATAATGCCGCCTTTCTGAGTTTTTCTATTAATTCTTTTACATTATTATTTTTCTTTGTTCCCATTTAATGGCCTCCTTTAAAAAATTATTTAATTTATATATGACAGAAAAAAATTTATTTTGTTATAATATCAAACAATATAGACAAAACTCTGAAGTTTTAAGTTACAAACTTATGGTTTGTTGGGATAAACCAATTTTTTGTGTCAAAAAAAATATTATATTTCCTATCATACATATGGTGGATTATATTTCTCGTTTTTATGAAAGGCCGGGCTTTAATATGAACATATAATCAAGCTATGCAGTTGAAGTTATGTACTGAGTATAAAGTATAAGTAAATATCCTAGACCAAAGCTTCGGAGTGTATCCAAATAAAAAATAAGGGATTAAATTAATCAATCCCTTATTTATCCCTTATTATTTAATTATCTAAAATTTACTTCGCAATTTTTTAAATTTTTGTTATTCTATGCGATTATATTTCCAATTACCTGTTACATCTGTTTTTCTAAACCAATTACTTTCTAATTTCCTTTGATATCCTTCCTAATAATAAATTTCTGATTTCTATGCTTTCTTTCCAAATATTTGTTGAATGTTTCAACATCCTCTTCTGATAAAAGACCTTTTAATCCACTACGGCATTTTACAATATTATGAAGACAAAAATTATCTACGTGACCATATTGGCATAAATCTCTTGCCATCATCATGTCACTATAAAGCTGCATGAAAATATCATTATATTTCTTCTCTCCTAATTGAGCGTACAAAGCATTACAAATAATTACTAAATCGTCCGCAGTTAATTCTACCATTACTTCTCTTTTTTCCTTTGAGATAGTTTGAATATTCATATTTATTACATTCCTTTCTAAAGTTATTTAACTCTATTACCATTTTTCTTGTTATCTTTATAAGTATTCCTCCATATATCCTCTTTGTTGCAATTCTGTTTTTAAACTATCTTGTTCTTTGTATAATAAATCACGCTTATACGCAGATATATTAAAATCTTGCAGTTCGCCATCAATTTCATCTAATCTTTTAAAAAGGTCAGAACTATTAGCAGATTTTATTTTCATAATATTTCCTCCAATCTTCTAAAGAAACTCTTGTTTACTCATGCATATCAGTAAATCATCATTTTGTTGTATTTAAAATTATTTCTGAAAAATATTTTCTCTGTTCTTCTAAAGAGCCATACTGTTCCCAATCAAAATAATTCGCATTTTTATCTGTTAAAATTTCTTGATTTGCAACTACTCTTAATCTGTGTTCTATTTCTTTAATAGTCGGAAATGATTCTGTATCATTATTGGTATAAAACAAATACATGTAACCTCTTGATTTTTTTATACCGCTTGTATTACCAATAATAATTGCTCTAAATCCAGCATCATTTTCAACTGTAATTTCTGACTCTCCAAGGTCATTATTCCATATGACATTGAAAAGTTTATATACTTCATTTTGCTTTAATTCCTTATATGCATTCTTTATCTTTCTTGCTAATTCTAAATAGGTCATATCTTTCCTCCAATCTTCTAAAGAAACTCTTGTCTACTCATGCATACCAGTAAATCGCCAATTCATTTACTTTAATTCAATTAACTCTGCTTCTTCGACATATTTCTTTGTTGCATTATATCCATTTCTATTAAGTTCACCTTCAATGCTAAACCAAAGTGAATCTAAAAAATTGGGAATAGATGCAAAATCTTTATTTGGATATTTTTCTCTATATCGCTTATATGCAATTTTATACAATTCATCTACTAAATCACGCTTCATTATATTTTCTCCTTTTACATTAAGAAATTCGTTTCATTCGGTTTCGATTTCCAAAAATATGTCCAATAAGTTCCTCTAAGTTTTCACTATTCAGATATGGACGCTGTGGATTTCCATTCTTATCATATAATGTCGCAGAATATCTATCATTTTTATATTTGTATATGACATCAAATGACACGTTATCTGTTTCAACGAATGCATGTGGTTCACCATATGTATTTTTATTACCTTGTAAAAATTGCAACTCAATTTCTAAACAATGTTCTTCCACCTCGTTTTCATACAAGTCATTTTCAAGAATAGCTTCTATTTCTGTTATTCGCAGCTCTTTCTCCTGATTTTCATTATATTCTAGTCGCATATAATCATCTCCATTCTTCTATAAATCATCGTTTCATGTTATTTTTTTTCTTTACTCAATTGTGATATATATTCCGTCTCTTTTATCCCATGCAAAAATTTGAATATTTAATAACTCTTCCGGTAATTCAGATATATTACCTTTAAATAAGTCTTTATTTTTATTGGTAGAAACAATAATTAAATTTGCATGATTTTCTTTTCGATTATTTAATAATTCTTTTAGTGTGGGAGCTTTTTCCATAAATATCAATCCTCCATATTTTTATTATTATCCCGTTAAAACTCTTGATTACTTACCGTAATTTTCCATTCCTTGCATATTCTAAAGCTGCCTCTTTTCCATTATGTTTGATTACTTCCTTATCTCCATCTGTGTTCCATTTAATATTTATTGCTTTTAATATATAAATCACTCCTTACGCAATCTTCGTTATTTCCATATAACAGCCATCCATACACTTATCATACTGTCTGATATCATATAGCCATTTGAAAGGTATTTTTACAGTTCTTTCATCCTTTAATTTTCCCATTATTTCGTCAATATCGAAATAACCTTGCATAAATCCATAACCTGATAAATAATGTTGTCTGTCCAAATTACATAATCTGTCATGATATTTTATGGTATTTTTCTTTAGAAACTTAATATATCTGTCAGATAAGCCAAAATTTTCTTTTGGGTTGTCTTCACTCCATTCTGATGATAAAAATGAACAACCTTGGAACAATTTAAGTTGCCACATAACTTCACGCATATTATAAAGAGTCTTTGTGATTCCATTTATTGCGATCATATAATCATTCAATGTTCCTGGCTCCCAATTCTTTTTGCTGCATCTTTTACATTTATATGTATCTGTATTAATTATCATTTTATATCGTGCCATATTTTATTTCTCCTTTATATTATTTATTATGAAAAATATGACAGAAAATAAAAATATCTCACCCAATTAATTTTGGATGAGATATTGTTGCTGCAATCTTTTACAAATATTTTTCTACAGACACAATCTGACTACAATTAAGTGAAATTTCTTTATCCTGGTATCCTCCTTCTCCATATATCTTTGCTACGGTTATAATACTCTCAACGATATCAACAGCCTTATCTACAGATATAACTACTTCTTTATTATTATCATTCGAGCATTCGTCATCATCATATGTAGCTCCAGTTCACCAACTACAAGCAGACATCTCCTTAGAGGCTTCCTTAACTTCTCCTATTAAGGTATTTTTTACTGTATCTAATATACGTCTTTCATTTTCTGATTCTGCTTTTTCTATAAGTTCATTTATTGTATTAAGTGTCTTCATAACTATTATTTCTCCTTATATTGACAGCTATTGCAGCCTGTTTTTTTAATAATTTACAGTTCCCACAATTATTTCTATTTTTACAGAACCAACAATTGTCATTATCTATCATCCACCATTTAGGGGGGCTGTGGCCGCATTTTTTCTTTTAACTTTTCCCATATATTATTTAATTATCCTTTATTATTTCTTTAAATCCATATTTAGACAGGTATTTAATAATCTCTTTCTGCTTCTGTTCAATTTTCCTAATCTGCTCAGGAGCTTTCTGTATATAAAGTTTCTGTTTTTCAACGTCTTCATCATAACTCTTTTTTAAACATTTATTTGCTTCTTCAGCTCTTTTATATTCATTATCAAATATCTTTTTTAAATACTGCTTAGACACAAATAAGCTGAAAAAGAAATCAGATATCCTGACACTGCATGTCTTATCTTTGTTAAATAAACAATGTTGTGCATTAGCCAGTCTCTTTTTAAATGTATAATTTTCGTATCTTTTAAAAATATCCTGTGTCTCATAAGGTTCATATTTAGGTTCATCATTCATTATTTTATTATAATATTTGATGCAATCGTCAATAATCCTGTAAGTATGATTTATGAAATCTATGCACATAATATTTTGACTGTGAAATTCGTCAAATGAAGAAATCTTAACCGTTACATTATTAACATCTGAATAAGGTGTTAAAAATATATCATCATTATTAAATATCTCAATCTGCTTTAAATATTCCATCATGGCAGCATAAAATGTTTTACCATTAACAGTTATATTCCTAAATAAAAAATCATAATCGCTTACTTCATATGCTGACAAATCAGACATAATTAATTCAGGATTATTAATAAACTTTTCCAAAACATCCAGTTCATGTCTGGCATCCTTTAACTCAATGCTCATAAATTTTTCTCCTCATAAAAAATCGAAATTTTTTGGTACTATTTTTGATTAATATTCAAGTAATAAGTTTTTCCTTTAATTTTGATATATCTTCCTTTTTTATTAAAGTAACAAATCTTATTACAAGTCAGGTCATGATAATAATTATCCTTATATTTGATTTCAACGGTTAAACCATTATCAAAAAATATCTCTTTGTCGTCTGTCAAATTATATGGTACTTGTCGTACATACGGTTTAACACAATCATTACAGTACATAAGTGTTCGCAAATCGGTGCATATAATATCTTGTACACCTATACTTTTACCGCATTTTTCACAAAATAACTCTGCACATCTATATGGCATGTATTTACTTTCTTTCCATTTTCGACCACTTTTATTTAACTTATTTTCTACTTTTCCCCATAATTGTCCCAAACCTTCACCTCCAAAGGAAACTAATAAATCTTACTTGTTTATTCTTCAAATGAAGCAGTTGCACGAATGTTGAGCTTTCTGTTATAAAAATATCCCTCTACTTCTTTTCGGACAATATCATTAACTGCTTTGGTTAAAGCTTTATCGACTCTATCCATAATCATTTGTTCAAAATCAATGCCCTTGATTTTGCTTTCTATCGCTTGAATTACTTTATCATCTATATCTTTTAATACCAGTTCTTTAAGTTCCTCTTTACTTAAACCAGCTTCACATAACATTTGTCTTGCTTCTTGTCTTAAAGCGATTTCTTCTATTCTCATTTTTTTACCTCCTAAGGAAACTAATAATTCTTACTTGTTTATTCTCCTTCATATGTTTTTTAAGCTTTGCTGTTTTTTTATCCCGTTCAGAAAAAACTCTATATCTTTATACAGGCGGTTTATTCATAAATTCTTTATACTTTTTAGCATAATCAATCAGTGCATTATTATCATAATTACTTTCAGCTAATGCTCTGGTAAAATTACTATATTTTCCATTGCCCGGCATTAATGCTTTACATTCTTTATTCCATTCAGATAATGTATCATAATCATAATCACATGCCTCACAAAGAGCTGTAAGTTCTTCATTAGTTGTAGAATCCGTAAGGTCAATAAGCTCTGAGCAAACCTTTATTAATACTTCTTTCTTCTTATCAATAACAGGTTTAATTACCGGTTCGATTGTATCTTTATCTATTTCTATAAAACCACTATCAAAAGATAACCCTGTAAGTCCACAATCAGTTACTATTTCCGGATTAACAATAAAATATCTGTTGTTTACAGTAACAATATTACCTGTTACATACTGCTTTTCTTCATCTTTAGTACTGATTCTCCAATTTATTTCCTTTGCTTTGTATATGTATGCATTATTCATAAATTTATTTCTCCTTTTCATTTTGATAATTTATATATGACAGAAAAAAAGGATCTTACACTAAGAAATTTTTTAGTGTGACAATTCTTAAATTATTGTTAAGTATATATTTTACATTTCAGTTTCTATGAACTACTCGCAACCGATTTTTGTTGAATGGAGTTTTCTTGCTATTCTTCGATGATTAATATGACAGAACTAAAATATAATTTTGTCTAAAGCATAAAAAAATCGGCTTATCCCACGAAGCTTTAGCTTCGTGGTTTTGCCGATATTATTTGATATTATAAAATTTTTAATATCCAAGTCTTTGCATTTTTTCTATGTTAAATTTCCAATAAGTTACACTTGACACACTATGTCTTTTAATAGCATCTTGTTTTAATCCTTCATTTGTAAAAACCAAGTCGAGCTTTTTTAAATCATTAAATAGTTTCTTACTCATTCTAACTGGGTAAGATTTAAAACCTTCGTTCTTTTCTTTCGTAATAATTTGATAACAAGCTCCATTATCCAAAATTAAATCATTATTATTAATATTAAGTATATCTCTGCCTACTTTTAATTTTACCATTTTATTATTATCTCCAATCTATTTACCCAGAAATCGTCATTTAATCAGCTAACGATAAAATATCATTTCTATCAAAGCCAATTAATTCATCAGATTCTATAATATCAGCCAATATATTAACAATTTCTTTTTGTGCTTCAGAATCCCATTCCACAAGCTCCTCTTTTATAATCTTTGCACCATTTGATTTTGCAATATAATAATCTTCCAGTGTAGCAAAGAAAAATTCATATTGACTATCAAATGGGGGCATTTTACTATTCTTCATACCATTTAAATATTTTAATGTTTTTTTATTTTCCATCTACATTACCTCATTTCATCAATTCTTCAACTTCCTGCTTTATCATACTAATTTCCGATAAATCATACTGCCCAATCATTTTCTCTAATTCATCAGGTAGTCCAGTCATTTGCGATAAATCCTCAATAGCTCTTTCCATATGTTCATAAGCAAGATCCAAATTATTCCATACTGATTGTAAATTATTTTGTGTTTTATTAATTTGGCTCATTTATATCACATCAATCTCCTATTAGCCAATCTCTTCCATCACAAGATTTGTGTTCTTGGACAATTTCATCAGTTAATTTTATATTTTTAAAAAATCCACTACCAATTGCTGCACAACCATATGAACAATATTTATCTGTAAACCCAGTTCTTACAACAATAATTGAATTTTCAAGTAATGACTTGCCACATGTAGAACATTCCATATATCTTTCCATCAATCACACCTCACTTCATTACCGACACATCAATGATATTGAATCCTGCATCTTCAAGGTCCTGTTCGACACAGTATCTCAATGTCTCTTCTGACGATTCATTATCATAAAATTTTCCTTCAACTTCTACAATCAGTTTTGCCTTTATCTTATTTACCTTATTCTTTAATATTTTTATCCGTTTCCCTTCCTATTTTATAGCTTCGCCTTTATAATTTACATGACATTCTTCTTGCAAAAATTCCTCCGTCTGAAGTTCTTGATAAGTATAACTAAGACTTCTATATGCAAATCGCTGCATAAGATGTAATACTTCTTCATCTGTTCCAGTTCTTAATTTCTCTAAATTAGTCATCTTATACCACCTCTTCCAATCTTCCAAGTAAATCATTTCTGACTTCTGTTAATGTATTAAGTCTTGACATCATACGAGCTTCATAATTTTTATCGTCTGTATTAACAATTTCACTTTCAGCTCTTTTAATCTCCTTATCAAGTTGATTAATATATTCTCTTACTTTTTCTCTCATGTCTGGTTGATTTTCATATTGATACAATTTCTCTAATGGTCCCTGCATCTCTTTATTAGCTTCCACGCTTGCTTCACCATACATAAACATTTCCATTTGGGGAGAATTTGGCAATTCCCATTTTATTTTTTGTATTAATTTATCTTTTATCATTGCCATCGCTTGTTTATTTTTCAAAGTATCACCTCAATCCGGTTAAATTTCCCTAAATTCTATTTCCTTATATCCTAAAAAATTTTAGCACTGTACAAAACCGTTAATATTATTTCTCGAACCATTTCTTTATGTAAATATCCATCAATATTTATATACACTTAGAAAAAATATGCTTTAAAATAATCACTCCTTTATTTTTTAATTAATTATTTTATTTGACTAATATTTAATTGTAATTATAATCACAAAAATACTTTTCATAGGATTTTGTGAATGTCTTTTCAACCTTATACTTTTTTCTACATATATCACATTCTTTTATAATATCAATCTGGCATTCTTCATTATTCATATAATTAATTTCTTTCTTAATGATTTCATCATCATTCCCATCAGAATGACCGCAAAATGGACAACCAAGCATATTTAATACCTCTCTTTCCTTTTATTCATATTATTTAATATATTCCTTTACAACTTCTGATGCAACTTTACTGTCTAACAATGCTCCAAACTTGAGCTTAAGTGATTTCATACATATTCCCATATTCTTTTCAATATGAGAGTCTAATAAATACTCCGCAATTACCTGATTTGATACAGATTTAGGTAAAAAATTATTTACAACAGCAATGCTTTCTGTAAGCTCTGAAAATCTCTTTGGATCACTCTCATTTGTAATATATGAAAGTGTATCCTCAAGCTGCTTTAATTCCTTTCTTGCTGCTCTTATTATATATTCATCAGCAATTACATCACATTTATTTTCTTTTGCATCTTTCTGAGCCTTGTCTAATATATTTTTGTATACAGAATAATGAATACTATTTTTTGTTTCAATCTTTTCCTTTAAAGAAATTTTTATATTGTTTCTTAAATCATCAATTAACATAATAAATTCTCCTTTATATAATATATTTTCCTATATTATATGACAGAAAATTAAATAAATTATTTGACATAAAATATTTGTTTTTAATATCTTTTTTAATGGTTCTTGTATTTATTTTTGCCATTTAATTATATACAATGCCAACAATATTTATAGTATTAAAATGTATCAGAAAAGCCGGCTACAAAAGTAACCGGCTTAAAGATATTTATATTTTATTTTAATCCTGCATTATTAAATGCATCTGAATCACATTTTACACCACTAGCTTTTAAAGCACTGGATAAGCTACTTTTAGTTGTATATGTAGTTCCTTTATATATTACGCTTGTTAAATTAGTACATTTATTAAATGCATACATACTTATGGCTTTTACACTATCTGGTATTGTTATTTCTGTTAATCCTGTGCAATTACTAAATCCTGTTATTTTTGTTAAACCAATACAATTATTAATGCTTACAATTTATGTTAAATTTGTACAATTTTCGAAAGTATCAGAATTTTTTATCATTTTTTGTTTCCTTTCTTATTTTTTGATTTTATTAATAACTAATAATTTGCTGGGAATTACATAAAAACCCTCTTGGTTTTCCATAAAATTATAAAAACAATACTCATTATTGTTATTATCATTAAATATAAAACTGCTTCCTGAATTAAAAGAAGTTTCATTACTTGCTTGAAGTTTTGTTCCATCCGGTAATGTATATGTAGTTATTTTGATATTCCCACATGTCAAATTCAGTATTTTCTCCATATTTTTCTTTTACTTCTTGATTAATAGTTTCAGGGTCTGTAGGACCATCATAAGAAATTGATTCAGTATTGATTGTTACCGGTAATGTATTGGCATTTAATAAAGCTTCAGCTTCTTCTTCACTGTTTATAACTATTTTGTCATATTCTTTGTTATCAATATAAGTCTGATTATTGTTTGAAACAGTACTTTCCTCTGTAACTATATTAATTGGTTGTACACTATTATTAAATAATCCACATCCTGATAACAACAGACAAATTGCCGGAAAACAAAAAAACATTTTTTTGCTTCTTTTTAATAATTGTATTTTACTCATTTTTATTTCCTTTCTTGTTTATATTTTTCATTTATTAATATGACAGAATAAAAAAATATTTAAATTTTTTATTCAGAAATTTAAATTGTTAAAGTTAATATGGCAGAATTTTAAATTAAATTTTTGACATAAAAAGCATATATCATTAAGTGTGTATATTTTCAAGTAATATCAGTAATCTTGCCGAAGCTTTAAGTTACTAATCTATGGTTTGATGGGAAATCCATATGTAAAAAAATAAGCATATGATCTGATATCCAAACAGAAGTATCTGAATGTCAGAGAAAAACATAAAATACCCTGTTAACATTAAGAGCTATACATGTGTTTAGCAGTTTAATGTAACAGGGTATGGATTCCGTCATCTTCTATACAAGAATCAGATTGTATTTAGTTTTAATGTGGTATGTCAGGATGTAAATTCTAAAGTGCAAATTTAATACTATATAAGATAGCGGATCAAGTTATACTGAGTACAAGGTATAAGTGAATCTTCAAAGGTTTAGCTTCTTAATACATTCAATATATATATTTTATAGGAACATACAAAATTATATTTAATGTATTTTTGTCATAAGTTAAATCAAAGTTATCTGATTCAGAATATTTTATTTCACTTAAAGGTAACTTATATTCAGAATATATGCTGCTATTTTTTTTTAAATAAACAAGTTCTGTAAAATCTGATTGAAAATATACTTCTTTATTCATGTCTATTTCTTGAATAACCTTTTTTAAAGCTATTATTTTATCCCAATATTCTGAATTTTTAATACCTATAACTGTGGAATCAATGTCTTTACTGATACATATAAATAAGCTTAAATATATAAAAACACTAAAACCTATTAATGTAATTATTGAAATAAATGTAAGTTTTATAATTAAACTTATAATGCTTAAAATAAAACATATAAGAATACCTGCTAAAACAATTTTAGTTATTCGTTTTTTTGACAAAGATTTATTGATATTTTCATCAGTCGCATTATCAAAATTAATATTAAAATATTCGTTATGTGTTTTTAATTTTAAATTCATAACTTATTTTTAGTAGCAGACTGTATCGTATGTATGGAAGTATTGTAAAATAAACATTTATTACTTCTTTTACATAAAATACTGTCTACTACGTTCTCCTTTTCTAAAATTATTCTTCATCCAATAGCCTGTTTATCTGTTTTAGTTTTTGTTTCTTTTGAAAACTCTTTCTTTATTTCAGGTTGCAAGTATTTATCAAATATTTCAACAATTATATTTGCTCCTGACGGATAATCTTTTTCAATATAAATACTTTCCCAATCTATATCCGGAACAATACTTTTTACACTTTCATAGAAATAATGTTCATCCCATGTATCAATATCTAAAATTTCATTTTTAATATCTTCCCATTCTTTTTCAGTTTTAATGCCATATTCTTCAAAGCCATTAGTTTCAATATTTTCGATTGTTCCTTTCTTGCTTTTTTCAAGAAGAAATATGTTTCTGTTTGAAATCTTATTTACCAGATAATATTTATCAATCCGGCTCATAAGATGCATGAAATCTTCATGTTCATTATATCCCCAGCGATATGAATAATCTCCGGCATCACTATTAATTGTGAGAATCCCTGCATCACAGTCAAATGTAAATCTAGCCCAAAAGCATAATGAATAAATTTCATCATCTTTAGAAGCCTTTAAGTTGTATGTATATATTCTTGGATTTATTTTTGTTATTTCCATAGTTTTTCCTTTCTTGCTATTAAACTGTTGTTACAAACTAATATTGATTTCTTTTTCTATTGTATTTTTAGGAACATATAGTTTAATTTCTTTAATTCTTAAAGAATTGTTCTTTATTAAATAACTTCATATCCAGAGCAGTTTTAAGCAGATGTTCAAAAACAATATAAAACTCCTTGCTATGGTCTGACCTGCCTCTGTTGCATGTATCAATATGATGTAATTAAAGAGCCTTCATCCATATCAAAAGTTACTGTTTTGCCTTTCTTTAACTGGCAAAATAAATCAGCTCTGTCATTTCCAAATCCAAATGGAAGATAATCATAACTTTCTATTTCATTCCTGATAAGAAAATCTTTATTAAGCTTAAATGATTCATTCCATATTCTTTTTACTGTTTTTGTTATCATTTTCATATCATCAACTGAAAAGATTACGCTGCCATCAAAATACTTCATCTGTTTTGTAAGGTAGTCTGTATAGCTTTCGGGAGTATCTTCAATTAATCCTTCATTTATAGCTTCTCTTACTTCATCTGCTGTTAATGGCAGGTATGTGTATCGTTTTACGGCTGTTATATGTGTTATTCCGGTTACTATTGCTATTACAATCCCGCCTATAATAGCAAAAGCAACTAACAGTATGAAAATGATACCAACTAGCCATATAGCACCTATGATTGTTTTTATCAAAAATATTGAAAACTTACTGCTTACATCTTCTATATACGGATTTATTTCTTTTCCGTTATTTATGTATGGCAATATCAGATTGCCTATAATGGCAGATAAGGCAATATATATCATAATTGCCCCGACTAATATTACTCCTGTACACTCATTAAAAAATTCTTTCCAAAATGATTTCTTTTTCTTAAATTTCATAACTTATCTCCTTTTTAGTATTAATTCATATATTTTTAAATCTGTCTCTTCTGTAATAAGGAATCCATTCTTATAAGACTTCTTATACTTAAGTGACTTTAAAAATGCCATCTGCTCTTCCCTTGATAACTGCTTCTTAAAGGTAATAATCTCATCATGGCTGCAATCAGTGCATTGCTCAATAAGACTATATAGAAATGACTTCTCTTTTACTCTGTCAATTAAATCAATAGTTGATTTAAACAGCATTATTACCATAAAAGTTATAACAAACGAAAGTATAATAATCTTCATAAATAGCCCCCTATTTATTATCTTCTATCTAAATAGTGTAAAATCCACACTATTTTATATTTAAGTAGTGTAAATGTACTAACTTAAATTAAAGAAAAATCACTATATATTGTAATTTTTTTATCATATTTCTAATAATCACCATGCTGTTCAATATATTTCATTAATTCGGGTGAAAATAAACACAGTCCTTTAATTCCCTGCTTATCAAGCTTCTTTTTTATCTTCTCATATTTTTGCATGTTAAGGATCTTACCATCCTTATTTACATAGAATGAATTATCAGAAGTAAAATTATTACAGTCTGATGTAAACCATTCCCCGGATTTATCCTTAAAAATATATCCCCAATATCCAGTTTGCTGTGCTATTTTTCTTGCTTTTTTTCTTGCTTCTTTAAATGTCATTATTTTTCTCCTAAAAAAGACATGTCCAAATTCTTTATATCAGCTTCATACCCATTAGGAATATTCCTTAAGGTTATATTGCTTTTAATCTTAGATAATATTTCCTGCTGCCTTTCGTCTGGGTGCTGCATTGATTCAAAAAAAATCAACAGCATCATTTCCTGTAAGCGTCATAATAAATGCTCCATACTTTATTTTTTTCTAAGAATTGGTTCATACTCTGCTAATTCTTCATCATTTTCAATTAAAGGTACTTTCTGTATTACTGTCTTGGTTGTAATAACCTTATTACCGTTCTCATCAGTGGACTCTTCCTTTTCCGTTGATTCTACAGTTGTAATAACAGACTTTAGAAAAGCAATCTGTTTATTACGGCTCATATGTCTGAATTTCTTTAAATCATCCTGTGATATATAATCAAGCAAACAATCATAAAGAAGTTCTTTTTCATGTTCTTTCTCAAAAAATTTTGTAAAAGCTATCCATATAAGAGCCGTTACACTGATTAATAAGGCTATCACAGTAGCTATAAAATTTTTAAAGCTTATATTAACAAGCGCTGGCAATACTCCCATAAGTAAGGATATATATGCCTTATCAATAAGAGTCATATCGTATATATTTGCAGTCACAAAATAAAAACTAAGCATAATCAATGAAACAACAAAGACTACATTTACTAATATAGTTATAATCATCTTTCTCTTTCCTTTCTGTTTTAATATATATTGTATTGTTTATTCTATTTTATTTAATTCACCTGATTCTTTGTTAAATATAAATATATCTGAACTCAGATAATCTTCTTCTTGCTGAATACCAAATATCTTTAATGCTATTTGAATTTCTTCAGGAGTAAATTCATTGTATTTACATATCAACAAAATATGTGCTGTAACAGGAACAATGTATAAATTTGTTTTCAGTTTCTCTGAAATATTCTTAAGCAAATTATTATTCAGAATTGCACTTGTATTATAAAAATCAATTACATTTTGAATTGCATATATTCCTTTAATACATTTGCTCTCAAACCCATCAGAATTACTTAGAAAAGATAATTCTTTCTTTGTCTTTTCATAATTATCATCATCTGCCAGTTGCGTCAAAAAATAATCACCTAATACACTGATAAAATATTTGTTGGAATATATTGAATGAATTGCAAGATTGTACAATTCGTTTTCATCAATTTTCAGTATGTCCCTCATATAGTTATTATCAATTACAAATATTGTACCTTCTGAATTTTCTTTAGGTATGATCACATTATAAATTATTTCGAACTCATAAAATGGCCTATGAGGAATGCCGCTTAAATCTTCCATATTGTCCGGCTTTTGTATTAATTGAGGCATAATATAGTGTTTTATATCATTTGAATTAATTTCTGGAGCTAAATTATTAAGTTTATATTCACTACCATTAGAATTTTTGTTTCTATAAAATGCTTCAGATATTGACAATGCAATTTCTTCTATTGACGAATTATTTAAATATTGTTTATATAATTGATTTAATTTAAATTCTAAGGGACGCATAAACTGATTTTTAGAATGAAAAATAAGCTTATCTGATGTGTAAACTATATCTGTTGGTGTAATATCTTCAATATTTTGAAGTAATTCGAATTTAAGATGTTTAAGAAAATCTTCGTAATTCATTTTTTGCATATAATTAGTTCTCCTTTTATTTAGTTATATTTTTAATATGACAGAAAAAATGAATTATTATTTTACATAAAATAATTGATGTGTATGAAAATAAGACAGTAACTAAATGTAAATGCCTTTTATTTATTAAAATATCCCGTTTTTGTGTTCTTCTAAGCACTTTATTGGGTATACTATGCCTTTGCTTGGGAAAAATAATAACAATATATTGTACGTTTATTGTTGTATATTAGTTTAATATGTTAACTTTATTAACAATATATAGTTATTTAAGATTTATTAAAATATAGCTAAGATACAAAAATAATAACAATATATAGATATAAAATATGATTTAATATACATTAAAACTAACAACATTATGTTATAGAATAGAAAAATTTGTGCAATAAAATTAACAATATATAGCTAAATATTTAATACATAAATGTAATAATGATAACAATATGTAGTAATGTATTACCCGTTGCATAGCCAATAAAATGCCTTATATGTGTCAGAATAATACCATGATGTAGTTATCATATGCTGATTTAAGAGATAAAAAATGTTAATTTGATAACATGTAATTGGTAATATTAGCAATTATATATGGATTAATTGGGTACAATAAATTGTATAATTAGTGAGAAAAATAAATATAACTGATTAATGGGATATAATTATTATTTACTAAAGTTAATTAATGGAATTACTGGGAACATATATAAAAATGATAGAGTAAAGGAAATAGATCTAAGAGCAAATAAGAAAGAATTAGTGTATATGAATGCATCTATTGAGACAGAAATGGGATTATTGGGCTTACTAAGGCATTTGCAGGGCGAAGAATAGATTTACAGGAATCTAGTAATCATAATTTTTGTAATTATCATATATTATATATAAGAAAATTATATGATTTATTGGTATATTAAAGGCATTAATTGGGATAAATGAAGTGCTTGCCAGAGACAGGTAAGGAATTGCCAGGGAAATAAACACAAGATGTATTAAGCTGATAAATGATATTGTATAAGGATATAACAATAATAGTTATACGCTTTTAATCCTTAATAATGTTCTGGCGGTTATTATATTAAGTCTTAAAACGCTATTAAGGAATAATCAAATGTATTATATAAGGCTCTAATTTTTATATTTTATTAATAAAAAGCGTATCAATGGAAAAGAAAATAATAGAAGGGCTTTGAAGAAGGTGTATGACATATTACACTTAAAGGAAGTGTAATCATAAAAAAATACAGCTACCTATTGATAACTGCATTTTATTTATATATTACATAAAAGATTGTATACTATATCCTTTCCGTCTGAAACGAACTCTAATCTTTTTTATTGCTTTTGATTCAATCTGTCTGATTCGTTCTCTGGAAACATTCCATTCAGTACCTATATCTTTTAAAGTTTTAACCTTTGAACCATATCCCATTCTACTCTTAATTACATATAATTCTCTAGGAGTGAGACAATCTTCAACTTCTTTCCAAAGCAGTTCATTCATTTCTTTTTGAATAATCGTATCTTCAACTTTAGGTTCAGGAGCTTCTATATAATCAGCCAAACACGAATCGTCATGGCCTTCATCACTTTGAATAGGTGCATCTAATGAAACCAATTCATTAAAGCTCTGAATATGTACAAGCATTTCTTTAGTTAAAAGAGGATATCTTTGTTTTACTACATCATATAATTCATCAATTGTAGGTTTTCTTTGAAGTTTATTAGTTAAATCCACAAATGTAGTCTTAACAAAAGAATCCTGCTCTCTTACATGTACAGGGAATCTAACTAATAAATCATAATTGGCTAATTCTCTATATATACTCTGTCTAATCCAATGAGTTGCATAAGTTGAAAATGCATATCCTAATTTATAATCAAACATTTGTATAGCTCTGTATAACCCGAAAATACCGGCCTGACATAAATCATCCATTTCAAAACTTTGCGTTTTAGCTGTAACAGCTTTAGCAATACTGATGACTAAACGCATATTAGATAAAATCAATTTTTCGGTTATTTCTTTTTTCTTTTTAGGATGTTTTTTTATCTCTTCAAATAATTTAAGAGTTTCATCTTTGGATAAAACCGGATAATCAGCGAATGATTTAATATAATAAGTTATATTATTTTCTAATAATAGTTTCTCTTTTTCATTTAAAATCTCTTTATCATTTAAAATATCGGTATAATTATCCTCTGATAAAATATTTATGTTTTCTATTGGTTTATTTGTATCAAATAATTCATCAACATATTCATCTTTATTGTTTTTTTTATTTAATAATAAATTCTTATCTGCCATAAAAATCTCCTCTTAACATTGATGTCCTAGCATTTTTAATTCATTATTTGCTTCTATTTTCATTGTACATATTCTACTAATTGCATTATATGTAAATTTAGATTGCTCTTCAAAGGTTCCTAATATATCTCGTTTAATCATAAGCTCTTTACATTTATCTGAAGACTCTTTGTGTAATTTCATTTCTTTTACCATTGAATCTAAAATAGAATGCATTGAGGAAAAATAGGTAAAATAATTTCCTACTTCACTCAATAAATTTCCTATTTCCAATAAATCTATTTCATCTGATCTAGGAATTTCTTTCTTAAAATTAATTAAATACCATTCATATAAATCCGTTGAAGAAGCTTCAAGGATATCACTTATAGACTTATTTTTTAATTCATTATTCATATTTGTTTCCATAAATTATTGCTCCTTAATTTCTATATTGATATTTTCAAAACACTTAATTACAAAATAAATTAAACTCATTATGCAGACTATTAAAATGCATACTTGTAAATATATATTTGTTATAAAAAACGTAAATGGTATTAATGCCACACAGTTTATTAGAATATGATATAAGCTACTAAGTTTAATACCATATTTATCTCTTACAGCACCTAACAAATATCCGCCAAAAGCATATATAGGGAATAAAATAAAATTAAAATGAATTATTCCAAATAAAACTGCTTGGATTATATTTGCACATAATTTATTGTTGCTTGCTTTATATGCATAGCCATAAATTATATATCTAAAAGTCAATTCTTCAATAATAGGTGCCACAAAAGTTGCTATTATTGTAGATATAATTGTTTTTATTCCTAAACTTCCATAATCAATATCTGATACATTTACAAAATGCATTTGAATTCCTGAAATAAGCTGCAATATTACAGAAATTAATATGAAACAAAATGCAAAATTCCAATTTACTACTAATTTATTTTTCATAAACAAATCTTTTTTATAATTGTAAAATGAGCTTTTTATACAAATAATGCACATAACAAACATTAATGTATATGTTGATATTGTGTAAATTAATCGAAATCCTTCATAATCTATTTTAGTTGAAATTCCTCCTGCATCATTCATATACATATTTAATAGACTGTCTATAAATGTTGCAATAAACATTGAAAATAAAATTATAAAAACAGAAATAATAAATGGAATAAAAATCTTTATATACTGTTTTGATTTTGAAAAGAAAGAATTACTTTTCATTTTGTTTTTTACCATAAAATCCATATAAGAATTTAAATCATGCTTATTTTTTTTATTTCTTAATTCCTTAATATTACTGTTATTGTTACTAAGTATCATATATTTTCCTCCAACCTTTCTAATATATATATGACAGATACAATTTTAAAAATCTTTACATAAAAAAATACCGCTGCAATAAACAGCGGTAAAACATAAAATAAATATTAAATTAGCATTTGCGTACTATTGAAGGGGCTGACATATCAGGGTTAATGAATTTCTTACATAAATGTTCAATTCCAGTTGTTGAATCAAGCCAATATAAATAATCTCCATCAACGTCCACCAGATATTCATTAATAGAATCAAGAACATCGTTTACTTCGGAAACAGTACATATAAATCTGTATGAAGACTTATTTTTCTTTAAAGGTTTAACAGACTTAACAATAATCTGATATACAGTTTCGTCATCTGAAGATCTAAAATCATCTACTTGAATTTTTCCTGATAAACATAATTTAGCATCATTAACAAGTAAGTCTCTAATATTCGCATAATCCTTAGAAAAACATACACCATTAATAGAACCTGTTTTATCTTCTACCTCAAAAGTTACCCATTCGTATCCATTTCTATCCTTTCTTACAACAAGATTTTTAATTATACCAGATACATCGTTAACTTCTGTTGAAATATCAGAAATGGGATCTGTATAAATATTATACTCATCAATTGGATGCCCTGTAATATAAACACCTAACACTTCTTTTTCATCATTTAGAATCTGACCTAAATCATCTTCTACATAATCAATATCTATATTTTCAAGATCATCTTCTAAGCTTTCTATAACTGTCTTAGCTGAATTGATACGTTTAATTATGGAATCCTTAGTTGGCATCTTTTTTGAAGTAACTTGAAAGGAAATATTTTCTTCTGAAATTTTTTCCTTAAACTCATCAAGATCAATATAATCTTCCACAAATTCAATAACTTTACTTGCGTTTTCAATAAACTTACTCTTCTCTCTGATTTTCTTGATTGTATCCTGAATTTCTTTCATACAAATCATATCTAATGATATCATTGTTCTTGTATAACCAAGGCAATCAAAAGCACCTGCTTTAATTAAGGAACTTAATGCTTCTGCATTAATATTTGTTCGTTTGATAAAATCCTTAATATCAGAATATTCTCCATTAACATTTCTATCTTCAATAATTTTAGCTGCTTCTGCTCCAACATTCTTAATATTACTCAGACCATACAAAATATTTCCATCTACAACATCACAATGTAAATTTGAAGCATTAATGTCCGGAGGCAATACCTTTACTCCAAAATCAAGAGCATCACTAATATCATCAGCGACTTCATCAATCTTATCAGTATGATTTATTACATTTGTAAGATAATAAGCCGGATAATAATACTTAAGAAAAGCAGTCCAATATGATGTAACAGCATAAGCAGTGGCATGTGACTTATTAAAAGCATACTTAGCAAAATCAACCATCGCATCCCAGATTTTATGAGCAATTTCTTCTGGTATTCCATTTGCAATACAACCTGGTACTAATGCTTCATTTTCTTTTTTAGTATCAGCATTGCCATATACAAAAGTGTGTCTTTCAGCATCAATTTCATCCTGATGTTTTTTTGACATAGCTCTACGGACTAAATCAGAACGCCCCCATGTATATCCTGCTAAATCACGAACAATCTGCATTACCTGTTCCTGATAAACTATCTGTCCATAAGTAGTTGACAAAATTGGCTCTAATTGAGGACATAAATATTTAATCTTAGATGCATCCTTTTTACCTTCTATGAAATCAGGTATAAACTTTTCAGGACCAGGACGATATAAAGCATTCATTGCTATTAAATCTTCAATACCTGTTTTATTCATTTTAAATTTCTCCTTTCAATTCATAACTATATAATTTATGACAGAAAATTAAAAAAAGCGTCCAATTTTGGACGCTTGCATGAATATTAAAAAGAATACTTGTTACATATATTTTCTTTTATATAAGTTATTAAATTTTTAGCATAATCTATTCTGCCTTTTAATTTATCAATATCATTAATATCATATGAAACATTACCAGTAATACTAATATAAAAATCATCTTTTATGGTTTTAATTTCAATATCATAATATGGAATCTTTGGAGTAAAAAAGAATCTTATGACTTTACCTGTTCTTAAATCTCTTCTTAATAGAATTCTATATGTTTTATTATCGTATTCATCTATTATCCATGGACCGGATTCATATGTTCTAATAAAAGTTACCATTATCTTACTTCTTCCTCTCTGTTATCTTTATTAATTTCAGTATGAATTACATCTGGCATAATTTTATCTTCATCATCTTCTCCGCCTAAATCTAAATCAATATCTGATAATTCATTTGTGTCAATATTGTTTGTTATATTACTAATATTAACACTTTTACAATTTTGAGTCATTGCCTTTATAACATCATCTATAGTTTTAGCATCTCTACCGATTCCATCAAGATAAAAAGCAGCCGTTACCTGAGCGCAAAAATCTGCGATTATATGTCTATCAGTTGTTTCAGGGCAAAACTTAGGAACATTATAATATTCACAATCTCTATTGATTTGGGAACACGCAGCTATTGCAGCTTCATGTTTAATTCTCCGATTTTTATCCATAGACTGAATAGCTTCTCGTAATTCTTCTCCCTCAAGTGTAGCATATTTAATTGGAGTTGAATAGTTTTGATGATAAACAATCTGTACATATTCTCCAAATGCGGCCATATTGTAATTTAACATATCTAAATCATTCTCTCTATATTCATTATCTGGCGAATTTATTGCATTTACTAATTCCTTAAATTCTTTAATCATATTTTTTACTCTCCTTCCATTTATTGTTATAATAAATAAATGACAGAAAAATAAAATAACAAGTACCCATTAATAGGTACTTGTTATTAAGCATTTGTTTTAATTTGAATTACTCTTATCATGTACAAAATATAATTTTTGTATTAATTCAGATTTTCTTTTTTCATACTGAAATAAATCATCACATTCACATGATAAAAAACTTGCAGCAGAATCAATCTGTTTTACAATTTCCTTTACTATACAATCAATGATTTCCTTTGGTGATTCCAATAGTTTAATTAAGCCTAAATGCTCCCCTTCATGAATTATGAAAGCTGTATCTGGTGTCAAAACTAGCGTTGCTGTAGAGCCTTCAGAATCAAAATAACAGGATGCCGTATTATTGTTATAATAATTAATGCACATATCTAATAAGTCATTTGGGACATCGGTTAAATATGAAGCGTTTACTCTACAATTTGTCTTTTCGAATTTAATATTACACCAACCATTTGTTAAAATTTCAATTATCATGATTTTCTCCTTAAATATAATTATAGGCAAACAATGTTGCCATTTTTAAGTATACTTATAATACTGTTAAGTTCATACAAACCTAATATCTGCTCACTAATTTCATTTAACATATTATCTGATACATTAGCGTTATAAGCACCAAGTTCTACATCTGTTTTTATTGTTGCTAAAATTTTTGACAACAAAATATTATCTTCACTATTTATTAAACAAGTTGAAATACTTTTTCCTTTAGACATATTAGATTCAATATCTGAAATATTCATATATATGTTAAACAAATTTCCATACTTATGTATTAGTTTACTTGCAGTTTTAGGTCCAATACCTGCAGCTCCAGGAATATTATCCGATTTATCTCCCATTAATGCTTTTACATCAATAAACTGTTTAGGAGTAACGGAATATTCATTCATAATTTCTACCGGAGTCCAAATATCTTCCGGGTTGTTTGGAACAACTAATGATACTAAACCATTACATAATTGTAACAAATCATGATCTGCAGATATAATATTAACCTTATTTCCAGCTTTACTTTCAATAGTTGAAATTGTTCCTATAATATCATCTGCTTCATATCCTTCTTTTTCAATAACACATATATTCATTGTTTTAAGAATAGGAACAATAGCCTGTCTCTGAATCTTAAATTCTTCCGGTGCAGGATCTCTAGTTGCCTTGTACCCGTTATACATTAAATGCCTGAAAGTTGGTTTTGCAGTATCAAACGCAACAATTAATTCATTAGGACTATACTTTTCTTTCATATATAGAATTGTATTTAAAGCTCCTTTAATTGCATTAGTCGGAAATCCCTTTGAGGTTTTTAATTCTGGAACACCGTAAAAAGATCTTCTGAGAATGTAATTCCCATCAAAAATCATAATATTTTTCATTAATTTTTCTCCTTTATAATTTTTAATATATTTATGACAGAAAAAAAGCAGGAAACATAAGTCTCCCGCTTTCAAAAAATCTTATTCAGTTATGAAAAATTAAAATATTCAATTTCTTTCACTTAAGAATTTTTCCACAGCATCTTCAACAGCTTCATATTCAGTAAGACCGTTACCTTCTGCGTAAGTATCATAAGCTGCTTCACCAATATCAATATAATCATTCTCAGTAATATCAGAATGATACTGAGGCTGAATAATCTCTTTAGCTGTATTAATCATCCATGTTGAAACAAATTCCTTATGAGCCTTATAAATTTCGTCATATGTTAATTTTATTTCCTTACCATTTCTTATTATTGTCATTATTTATTCTCCTTAGTTGTTATTATTTTCATCAGAATTATCATATATGACGCTTTCAATTATATTAATTGCTGTATTTGCATGAACTACTCACAACCGACATTAGTCGGATGGAGTTTTCTTGCAATTCTTCGATAATATTTAAAGTTTTCATAAAATCCCTTTCTTTTTACAATGTACTTTTTAGAACCTTAACAGGTTCTAATCTGCCGTTTATAAATGAAGCTGTTCCTAATGTTTTGTCAGTATTTTCAGAAGATTCAAAGAAATCATTTGCCATATCCTCATTTGAAAAATATGAATATTCTCCTGAATTGTCTCTGCAATCTGACTCATATCCTATCCAAACATAATAAAATGAAAATCTTTCAAGGCTATCACTGTCGTCAGGGATTTCTCCATCCCAATCATCATTTTCTTTTATATCTTCTTCTAATTCATATTTAAACTCGCTCATCATATTAGGATCATCTAAATATACACATTTATGGTAATTATCAACTGCAATTGCGCATTTCTGTCCTAATGGATGCAGTAAATAATTCTTAGGCACTTCCAATAATGCTCCTATCATATCATTTACTGTTTCTAAGTTATTTTCCTTAATTTCAAATGCATTAGTTTTCATAATTTTATTCTCCTTTTTAAATTTTATAATAATACAATGACAGAAAAATAAAAAAACTGGCTACTAATAGTAACCAGTTTAATTTTATAACTTTACAATTTTCTCATTAACTTCCATTCTAAATGTATTGATTTTGTCTATATCCGGCTCATCTGGCAATACAGAGTTTTTACATGCATTTTCAAACTTATTCTTGTATTCATCTACTATTTCAAAGAAATGTTTATTAGGGATTCCATTTTCATCAAGATATACACCATTTCTAATATCCATCAACAAATCATGTTCTTTAATTCTTTTCGTTTGAATTTTCCCTTCAGAAACTAAATCAATCCCCATCATATACAATCTAAGTAAATGCATACTATGTTTTGCTATTTTACCATGATTTAATGCATGTTCATTCCTTTTACTTGTTTTCCGATAATCTCTTAAAGTGTTATTAAATTCCGAAAGCATTCCTGACAAATCTTCTATTGAACACTGTGTTGCAATAATATTGCATTTGATTTTGCCATCAACCAAATAAAAAGACAGATTATTTTCATCTAAATTGTACTTATCTTTCATTTTCTTGGACATATTATTAAGCACTCCAGAAATATGCCTATTTAATTCTTCCTCAGTTAAAGCAGCGTTGGTCTTCTGCTGCATACGGTATAACTGTTGTAATGCATATTCACTAAATGTATTAATACATCTATTCGATAAAAAAATATCTTTATTTTTTAATAAAAGCTCCCCAATTTCATTTTTATAAATATAATCATCTGTATCTAATCCTAAAAGTTCAATAGTGTTTGGATTGCATTTTGTTAATAAATCAATAATTTTGTCAAAACTATAAATAGTTGTATCTGTATTAACATCTACAAAATTTTCAAAATCATTACCTAACAAGATATCTTCTTTTCTTCTAACAGCAACTCCTCTTATATCAATATCGCTTTCTGGAAGATTTGTCCCATATGCTCTGCTACCACCTAATCCAAGTATACAAATATTCTTATCTAAATTTTGATTTTCCTTTAAAAATGAATACTCAGGCATATTTAATATATTTTTATTTATCATATTCTCTTTCCTATCCTTGTAATTGAATTACCCACAACTGGCTATTGTCGGTTGTGGTTTTTTTGCTTAATTGCGATAATATCATTCTTTTATTTTCTAACAATAGCAGAAAAATCTACTGACTGTAAAATCTTAATGATATCTTCTACTTCAGGACTTCTCCATGCAGTCATAGCATAGGTATGAGCGTACTCATCGTAATGATAATGATTTGCCTTTAGATGTTCAGCGGCTGCCTTTTCTGTTAAAAACATTGTGTTTTCATAAATTTTATCTCTATATGCATAACAGGTGAAAGTATATCTGCCATAATTATGCTCATTCAACCAAGTCTTTAAATCATCAAGATCAGCTAAACATTCCTCATAATCATTATCTTCTTTTGATGTAACATAATATCCATCATATTCTTTTGAAATAACCCAAGCATCACCGTTTTCTTCAAATTCCTTATTAAAAAATACAATTGCATCATCAATATTATCAGCAATTTCTTCGACTGCCTCATTATCTATTAATGTTACACCGTCTTCATATCCTTCTGGAACAATACACTTTTCTTTCCCTATAATAACCCAAAATCGAGGATCAGCTTGTCCTACATGGTCCTGTGTATTTAATTCATGCTGCAAATCAGACAAAAATTTGATTTCTTTATCTGTAATTTTATGTTTCTCTACTGTGTCTGGATGGTGTTGTAAATGTTCATGAAATATTGCCATATTTTTCTCCTTAAACTTTATTTATTTTTATTCAGTATAGTATTGGAATGCACAATCATACATTTGTTTCCCAGTTATCTGATCTGTGAATATAGGGCAATGCCAATCCTTGGTGAATCCTGTTTCCTTACACCATTCATTAATAACTCTAGTAGTAATTGGTGTGACAAATACATATAAATCTGATTCATGGTGAAATATATCTTTTGCAGAATATCCAGCTTCAATGAATCGTTGCATAAGAGTTTTATTATTTTTCTCCATAATATTGTTCTCCTTTATTTATTATAATTTAAAAGAAATATGACAGAAAAAACGCACATCATAATGACATGCGTTTTAATACAAAATATTCAATTAACTATTCACTATGAGCATAACTTCTTAAGGTTATTCCTCATACCGGCTGACTCAAACTGGAAAACATTCTTAGTTCTTCCTTTTGCATATACTTCTTTATATACTTTATCAGCTTTAGGACCCTCTAATGGGATATTCATTACGTCAATTACTTCTCCTGTATCTCTTTGAATCATTCTGAGTGTGTCAGTAATAATTGTAAGAGTTTTTAATCCAAGAAAATCCATTTTTAATAATCCATTAGCTTCGCACTGAATCATATCCATTTCTGTAGTTTTAATTCCCTTTTTTCCATCTCTAATAGGAATATAATCAGTAACATCATTACTATCATAAATAATAACACCTGCGGCATGTTGTCCGTATGTCGTAAGCATACCTTCACAATGAGCTGCAATATTAAGAATAGAAATAGCATCTGGATTACTATTATATTCATCCTTTAAGAAATCTAACAAAGAAATGCTGTCCTGAATATTAATGCCTAATTCATCAACCTTATTAGTATCTTTCATGCCAACAATATCTTCAAAATTAGTTGCTTTAGCAGGCACTTTCTTACGAATCTGATCTCCTAAAGATAAGAATTTCTTTTCATCATCATAAGCTTTCTTTCCATAATATCTTGCAGCATCTCTGATAGCACCTTTAGCCTGCTGTCTTGATTCTGTAATAATTCCAACAACAGCTTCACTACCATATTTAGCTCTTACATACTCAATTGTCTTTTCTCTTACTCCAAGAGCAAGATCGCTATCGATATCCAAATATACCCCTACTTTCGTAGTACTTTAACACTTGTATAAGTGGGATTAGACTATATCTCAATATAATATTGTTAATATTATATTTCAACGCACTTCCAACTGTAACCATTCTCAGTTGTACTCCTTAAAAAGGATAGTCGTTACACTTTAAAATAAATAATATTATATACGAACAATTTTTTATTTATATAATATTATTTATAATCTTAGCACGGTATCGCCTGCTATCCTTCAATATCTTTTATATAAAAATATTAGGACCGTAGGTTCTCTTACGAAGCTGCTTCGTCTATGGATTAAGCTATATATCCTGTTGTGACACTTTATATAGCAGTCTTATTCAACTTCTACCGTTAGCACTTAATAATAAAATATTAAGCACACCTCTGAGTTAGAGTCCACGCTGAACGCCCAATATATTTAGGCATACTTACTCTTTCTGGATTTAAGAATCGTTCAAAAATCAGATTATACTTAAATGGATCAATTCCGGTAATACCAAGTAAATATGTAACCAATGAACCGGCACCTGAACCTCTTCCAATGCCTATTCCAATTCCGGTATTATAATTGTGAGCCTTAACATACTCTTTTGCACCTTCAATTGTTAAAGGTACTTCTGATAGTTTATCCATAGGTACTAATCCACAAATTCTTCCATATTCCAGGAAGTCCTTTACAATTAAATGATAATCGGCAAAGCCCATCTGAATGATAATATTAAGTTCGTATTCCATTCGTTTCTGATGTTCTTCATCCCATCCTTTTCCGTTAGGATATCTCCAATTAATTCCCTTAATTGCTTCAGATCTTAATAATTCGTTTGAGTCCTTGTTCTTATCAAATACTGGATAATGATTAGATTTTTCTGGAATATAAGCACATCTTTTTCCAATTACATTTAAGTTATTGAGTGCTTCTGCAACCTGATCATCTGTTAATATAGCTGATAAGGCCTGAGCAAGTTCGTAAGGTGTTTTTACATATAACTCTTTATCTGATTCCGACTCACTTATCTTAATAAATCTTAAAAATTTAGCTACATTACGCATATCAATACTTCTATCAGAATTATCTGCCATATGTGCATCATTAGCAGCAACTAATGGGATATTATGCTTCCTTGCTAACTGAGCTAACACAGGATATGTTCTGCTTTCCATTTCAAGCCCATGATTCTGAACTTCAATGTAATAATTACCTGCTCCAAAAATTTCCTGATAAAAAAGCATTGTCTTTTCTGCTTCAGACATTAATTCTATTGGGCTTTTCTTTAATGATTCATAATGCTGTATCTTATTTTCATGATTAATATATTCCTCTACCTTAAGACTTATATCCTTTAACTCGGCTTTCTTAGCATTAACTAATTTTCTGACATTAGGAATTTTATCTTTAGCTTCCAGAATTTTATTATTTATCTCCTCATATTCGTTAATCAGTTTAATAAGCTCTGGATCATCATCATTTAAACACTTTCTTGCATCTCTTAATTTTCTTGAAATCTGTGTCCTTTCTGATTTAAGTTCCTTAGAATCACGAATATTAATCAATTCATCTAAATCTGCCGATACCTTTTCAAATTCATCTTTAGCTGAAAGATATTCTTTATCATCAGGACTTATACAATCACGTATCACTAGCTCGTCTTTTTCAGTAGTATGCTGCTGTGCTTTTCTTTCTCTGTTAATCATTTTATCCAAAACATCATCTGATAATAATTGCAGAGCTGGTGCACCCGAAACGCAAGCAGAAGTTGCTATTATATCACCGTTAAAGTTATATTTCTTTAAATCTGATATTGTAATAACAGGCTTTCCCATTCTTTTTTCAGAAGCCTTAGAATTTAACTTATCAATAATATGCTTGCCTCTTTCTGAAGTGGCTAACATAATCATATGGCCAATCTGCTCATTTATCTTAAATGGCGGCACTTCAATATAAGCCTCTACGCCATAAATGATATTAAATGGATGTTCTTCAGTACTTATTTTCTTAGCGTAATCAATACATGTTTGCATTGCTGAAAATGATGCATGGTCCGTAACAGCAAATTTAGTATATCCTGCGTTAAATGCAGCATCTAAATAACTTTTAGGTTCATCTACGGCATCAAACAAAGAGCCTCCTGGATGGTTATGTTCACACACTGTAACTCCTGACTCAATAACATTTTTTGTTAATTCTCCAATTTTTACATGTTCAAACATTGACATTAAATTTCCTCCTTTATAAATTTTATAATTAATACATGACAGAAAAAATACACCAGTTGACTAATCTCAACTGGTGTATAAATGCACATTATTTAATTGTTAATTATTTTATTATTCTACCTTAACAACGTCTCCTCTATCTGATGTTTCAGTAATAACAATATACTTGATTTCCATATTGTCGTTTGCAAGAGCAATTCTTGTTACATTATCTTCCTTACTTGTATCGACAATCCAATCATATCCTTCAACTGCAGACATTATCTTTGAATCAGTAATGATTTTATCAACATACTCTCCAATCATAATTCTGTCTTCAAGTCTGATAAAATCAGCACTATTCCAACCAATTGAAACAGATTTAATATGTGAAGGGATATTAATGCTATTGAGTCTCATTAATGTACCACCATTAAGAGCAATCATTTCTGCTTTAATATGATCCATTTCGATTAATTCCTTAGTATTAGTAATTGTATCTAAATGATAATCACAATTATTGCATTCATCATAATCTCCACAATCATTTTCGCAGTCATAACCACAATCACAATCAGGATTATAATAATTATTATCACATACCTGCTCTGTATATTCAATGACCCATGTAGGTACATTCATTGAATTTCTTACAGTAATGACATTATTTATTGGTGCGTCAAGCATTAAATAACTTGAAATATAATTCTTTGCACCATCATAAACGATAATTTCAGCATTATCAAAATATTCAGCGAAAATATCTTTTCCATTAAAATCCTTCTTTGTTTCAAAGTGTGTATAGGAAGTCTTTAGTATCACATATTTGTCACATACACCTATAACTTCCGGCATTGGAATTGAAACTGGAATAAGTTTCTTAAACTTATCCTCATCCGGCTTATAAGCAAATAAATCAATATAATCATCATGTTCTGTTGTGTTTTCTCTAGGCAATACAGATAATAAAAGCTTACCTGGAACAGATGTAACGATACTCTTAATTACCAGTGAACCCTGCTGTGTAGCAGCAACCCCATCCTTAAGTAAAATTCCGTCTTCTACTGAATATCCATCTGGAATATCTGGAATATTAGGATTGCTGATAAGTCTAAAAGCAATTGCGTTAGATGATGATATCATAACAGATATATCCTCGTTTACTTCACCATTTTCTAAAAGACAAGCCGTTCCTACGCCATCGGTAACAGATGTAATTAAATACTGTCTGTTATCAACCTTGTTTAATACTGTTACATTAGTCTTAATTTTGTTTTCTCTCATAATGAAAAATCTCCTTTTTTTATTTTATTCAAATAAAATATGACAGAAAAATTAAAACAAAATAGGATTAAAGCATATACATGCCTTAACCCTACTTTTTAAATTAATTATAGAGAATTCCGTTAATATCAATTACTCTATGGTTATAATGTCTCCTCTATCTCTTGTTTCAGAAATAACAAGAGTCTTTATCTCCATAGTATTTGTATTAGCAAGAGAAATTCTTGTAACATGATCCTTAGATGTAATATCCACAATTACATTATAACCTGCAAGCTCAGCAACTATCTTATCTGGGATCTTATATGTGATATCATTAATATACCACTTGCCTGAAGAAGCTTTAATAAGACTTGCGTTATATCCCTTTGAAATTGATTCTGGAACACTATCAATTGCTGTTGTCTTATAAAGACTTAATGAATGGCCTTCAGAAGCAATAAATCTTAATGTAATATAATCATCTTCCTTGATAACTCCGTCAGAATCGACTACTGTATCTGCTTCAATTGCGAAAATTGTTTCATTAGGTGCCTTAACAGAATCTACAGCCTTAATTGGCTCCGCAAAAGAAACATGATCAACAACTGCATCAGACATTACATCATATAACATGATTGCTGCAGCATCAAAGATATTATCTGTTTCAATAGTTCCATCTTCAAGCTTCTTATCCTTAGTATAAGTTCTTGAATATGTCATATATAACTGCATCTTATTCTCAGAAGAAGCAATGATTGTAACTTCTGGAATAGATCTTCTGATAAGCTTATTAAACTTATCTGACTCAACTGTATATGACATAATATCGAAATAACCTTCTCTTGGTTCTCTTGGTTCAACAGATAAAATAAGTCTTCCTGCAACACCTGCAATAATACTATTAATTACAAGTGAACCCTGTTCTGTAGCAGGGACTCCATTCTTAAGCAAAATTCCATTTTCTACAGTATATCCAGTTGGAACATCTGGAATATTAGGATCATCAATCAACTTGTAAGCTATTGCATTATTAGCTGTAATTACTGCAGTAACCGAATCATCAAGTGAACCATCCTCCTTGATTAACTTGGCTGTTCCTTTAATGGAATCACCCGAACCATCAACATTAATTACCTGGTAATTCTTACGGTCTACCTTGTTTAATACTGTTACATTAGTCTTAATCTTGTTTATTCTCATGATTAAGTCCTCCTTTTATTTTTTATTTAATACAAATTACATATGACAGAAAAATAAAAATAAACAAAAAATAGGACTTGTTTTTTTGTAAATCCTATTTTTATTAATTATTAAAATTTATTTAAATTAATTGATTGCTGATATTTACTTCTTTTATCATTTATTTTATATGATTTTTGCTTTTCTGTATCATACTTTTTTGCCAAAGAATCTACATATTCATCAAAATCAGTTCTTAAATTCTGAGAATTATTATTAGCATAATCAGCTTTTTCTAATTCTTCATTTACAAGATCTGATAGTGATGTCTTAAGAACATGCTCCATTTTTTCCTTTTCAGTTTTTCTTTTTTCATTATTCTTACGAATTATATTACCAATAACTATTATCGCAATAACAATAACTATAAAAATACCTATACAAATTAATATACCCTTAATTGGAATATTAGTTAAAACATCTGATACGCTATTTCCAATATTTTCTGTAGCTTCTGTAGTACTTTCCGAATCTGTTTGTGAAGTATTATATTCGGTTCTTAAAATTGAAATTAAAATAGAAAATATATATCTTGAAAAAATCAAGATTGTCCCCACTATACAGTTACCAACTCCACTAGATACTCCTGACTCATCATCATTTAAAACCGATTTAAGTATATTAGAAAAACCTGTAGCAACAATGATAACCCCTAAGCAGCCTAAACATGTGCTTATTACATTTAACATAAAAACTCCTTACATTTAAATATACTCTAAAACTATAATTTAAAAATTAACTTAGAGTTTTAAAATAGCATTTTTAATACTTCAATATCATCATATACAAATAAACATCGACTGAAATCCCATCTTCAGATATTTCACTGGCAACGGCATGTATTCCATCGATGAACGTCTTATTCACCTCATTTTATTGTTCAAAATACCAGCTATAGTCATAATTTATTATCAATCAACACTACCCCAAAACACATCACACATCAATTACTATTCATTTGCACAGTTCTCTACTGCGGCTTCTGTCTGCTGTGTTTCAACATTCGTATTCTTAGCTGTATTTCTAACGCCATAGCCTACCACAAACATTATTGTACTAATCCAAATAACAGCTATAATAACAACATAAATGCCATAATCATGCAAAAAATCTAACATAACCTGTCCCTCTCATTTTATTTCTTCTCTAATCTTTATTATTAAAATCCTGCCTTTTACAGGTAAGCAATATGCTTAGGTTGAGTTTCACTATTTACTTTTATTGAAAAACAATAAAGGAAAATGTTAAAGCTGAATAATAAATTATTCTGCCTTATTATTTTTCTTCTTGTTTTCTTCCTTTTCCTTTAAAAGACTATTCTCCATCTTTACAAAAATTGATTTCTTCTTGCCAAAAGGCTTTGCTGTAATTCCCATTTGTTAAATCCTTTCTTGATTAAAATATTTTTTAAAGACATTTAATATATGACAGATTTAATTACTCATTTTTTTACATAAAAAAAAGAGGTGTTTTTTGCCACCTCTTTTTTAAAATAATTCAAAAATATCTCGAATAAAATAAATCAACCTGATGATACAAATATTGCAAATCCTTATCGTTAGTTATTAAGAAATCATATTCCTTTGAATTTTTATATGCATCAAATTCCTCTCTTTCACTCTCCAAGCGTATTCGCAAAGTATCAGGATTATCTCCTCTTAGAAGTCCTCTTTTAATTATTTTATCCTCAGCCAAATCAACATATACGCAAATTAAATTAAACAAATTATGCTTATTATGCTCTTTTAACCATTTAACGCCATCTGGATTTATAATGTATACACATGTATTTGATGGCAAAGCTTCTAATGCAGCACAATATTCTATTCCAGTTTTATCATTTTTTGTATAAGCAATGATTGTTTTTTCTTTTAAAATATTGCTCATTTCTTCCTTTGAAATAAATATATGTTCTACACCATTTGTCTCATATTCTCTTTTTGGTCTGGTTGTCATTGAAACAACTGAAGGAATTCCATATTTTTCATTTAATACTTTTGCGACTGTATCTTTGCCACTTGATGTTTTCCCTATAACTGCAATTATTGTCTTTTTATCCATATTAAAAATCTCCTAATGAACTACTCACAACCGACTTTTGTCGGATGGAGTTATCTTGCAATTCTTCGATAACTAATGCCATAAGCAATTATATAATTCATCAATGCGATTCTGGCATCTGTCAGCTTCTAATTCATTACCGGATTCCGAATACTGGTCCCTTTTAATTTCCCAATTTTGAATTTCTTTTTTTATTCTTGTATATTTACCATTTTCTTTCATATATTAACTCCTTTTATCTTAAAATTTATTAAATATATGACAGAAAAAAAGTCCCATTTAATTAAATGGGACTAAAAATTATTTTTATGAATTAATGCTATTTATCATCCATATTTTCATTAATATTATCAATATTAATGACATCATTTTTATCAGCTATTATTATATAAGATGATATTATTTTTGCAATAAATAAAGCGTTAACTACAATTAAAATAACTCCTGGGATTATGTTATCAAAGTGCTTAATAACATCAAAAGCAATATTAGGAATGAACATAAAAGCTTGACACTTCCCAGAGCTAAAGCTCAGGGGATTCTTGCTTCACCCACTACGGTTATTATCACACCTTTTGGCAGTTTTCCCATCAGTGTCCACAAGCTTTAGGTTCGGTGTTGTCCCCACCTACCATGTTTTTATAGACTAAGAAGCCATCTAAGAAGCTCCAAGCAATCTTAATCCTTCTGTTTTGATATTAAGAGCTGCATTTCTATCTCTATCGTGATAAGTACCACAATTAGGGCAAATCCATTCTCTTATGAATAAATTTTTTAACTCTGCATTTTGAAAACCACAACAGCTACATAACTGACTGCTTGGGTAGTATTTATCCACTTTAACAAGTTTTCCACCTCGTTCCTGTAATTTATAATCTAAGAATACAAGAAACATTCCGTAGCCATTATCCATAGTGGCTTTTCCGTTACTAAAACCTTTATTAGACATCGCTTTCATATTAAGGTCTTCCACACATACAAAATCATACTGATTGACTATCTCAGTAGATTTTTGATGCAGATAATCCTTTCTCTGGTTTGCAATATGTCTGTGAATTTTAGCAACCTTTTTCTGTTGCTTATAATAATTATTGCTTCCTACAACTTTATTTTTAAGTTTTCGTTGACGTTTTGCCAGCTGATGGGCTGATTTTCTATAATAGTGGGGCATATCCGCAATATCCCCATTACTGTCAACATACAAACCATCTGACTTATAATCCAGACCGATTGTATTATCCTCTGTAGCTACGCCTACTGTTATAGGAACTTCATCATACTCTACAAGTATAGACACCTGATAAGAGTCATCTCTGTTTTGTGTGATTGTAGCTGACTTAATTTTTAACAAGCTTACATCAAGGCTGATTTTAGCCTTTACTTTACCTACTTTCGGAAGTTTTACATAATTATCACCAATACTGATATTGTTATTTGTAAAATTGGTGGTATAGGAACGTTTTGCAGTATGTTTGTTTTTATATTTGGGATGTTTTCCTAAATGTTTAAACATACGTTGATAACCGTCTTCCAAATGATATATAGCATTTGTCAACGCAAATTTATCAACTTCTTTTAACCACACATGCTCTATTTTGAGAACGTTGTTACAATAATAGTTCATCTCAAATTTACTAAGATGGCTTTCGTTATTTTTATAACGTTCTTCCTGAATGGTAAGCATCTGATTATAAACAAATCGAACACAGCCAAATGTTTTCTGAAACTGAACCTTTTGCTTTTCGTTTGGATATAATCTGTATATAATTGCTCGATTTGCCATAAACCTTACTCCTTTCTGCCGACTTAGGTCGGCTGTATCTTTGTCGCCTAAACCCCTAAGCTAAAGCTTAGAGGATTGTGGCGACTTCTTTTTCAATTATACAAGGGAATATTACACTATCTATTCCTTTTCTTATGCCTACTATATATTTATCCATGATGTTCTCCTTTTTTTCTTTCCATACTAAATTACTGCACATTGCAAATTTAACCGGTTTATTATACTTACTACATGCTCCTTACATTTTTCAATTAAAATACATTTCCTTTTTTTATTAAGACATGCTTCTCCTGTAACACCACTACCCGCAAATTGATCTAAAACTAATTCACCAGGTAAAGTAAAATATTCTAACAATTGTTCAAACAAAGCAACTGGTTTTTCTGTCTGGACATTCTTTAATTTATTGGGAATGGCCTGCACATTAAATTCAGTAGGCAGCATCCCATTAGCTCCACTCATGAATCTGGTAGGTACTCCATTTATAACACCTCTTTGCTTATCTGGTCTCAATGCTCTAGGCTTACCTTTGCTAAAAATCATTATATCTTCTGTATTTTTAGCTTTTCTTCCTGTATTACTTACAAATGTACCTTTCTTCCATGCAACCTTTGCGTAATACTTAAATCCTGCCTGTTCTGCCATCTTCTTAATCTCATACAAATAATCAAAATTATTCTCATTTTCTGCAGGTAAAATTTCTACTAAGAAACTGCCTTCCTTTAATACCCTAGCTTTTTCCATAAAATCTGATAAGGTATATTTAAAACAATCATACTGAGCTAAATGTCTTGTTCCACCATTATTAGATTTCTTATCATCCCATGGATGATCAGTAATTATGCAATCCATAGATTCACTTTCAAAAACAGATAAATCTCTTCCATCGCCTTCAATAAGAACTACATCATCTGTTACATATAGTCCTTTTGATAGTTTCTTAAATTCTTTACCTAAATTTTCATAAATTCTTGCTCTGACTGACTCTTTTGGATATGAGGGATTAACAGCATATGCTTCTTTTAGTGTAAACTGCTTTCCTGGTTTAAAAGCCGCTAACAGATTTGATAAAACACTCATAATATATTCTCCTTTATTTTGTTTGATAAAGAAGATATGACAGAAAATTATTTACATTAGAATGTGAACTGTTATTTCTTATTACTAAAATATTTCTGATAACAATTATGAAAAATATAATACTCATTACGATTAGACAAATATTTTGTAACATAACAGGCATAAAAGAGTACAATACACTACTTGCATTAACTCCAATATGAATTAAAATAGAGGACAATAAATTATCTGTTTTTATATATACATAGGCTAATATAATACCGAAAATAAATGCATAAGTGCTTTGAATAATATTAAAATGCACTAATCCAAAAACGAAAGCTGATATATAAATTGAGCTTACATCTGGTTTCTTAAAGAATTTGTTTTGCTTTATTATTTTTGTAATACCGTATCTAAATATTAATTCTTCAACAACTGGCGTAATAACACCTGTTATTAAGAGTACTTGAAGCCAATTTCCGGTTACAGCAACATTCATCAAAGAATTATATGAATTAGAAACCAAATTATTAGGTAAGGAATCTATTACCACAGAAGCTAAAAAATTCATAATAATGCCTGTTAAAATAAATGTCTTGACATCTTTTAATGATAATTTTGAAATAAATATGATTGATTTATTAACTTTATATTCTTTAAGCACAACAAACCCAAGTATTATAATGTCAGAAACAAATAATGCAGGCATAATTAATTCACTGAGCATACTAAGATAACTATATGAAAGTAAATTACCTGTTTCTATACATACATATAAATTATCATACCATTGTGAGTCAGAAAACAATTTAAAAATAAATACACCCAATGTACATATAATTTGAGTAATAAGAAAAACAAATACTATTCCAATCATCTTTGTAATTTGTTTAATCATTTTTTAGTTGACCTCCATTTTGCCTTATTTTTATTTTGATATGATTTTTCAATTTCCAAATGGTCTTTTATCTGCTGCATACAATCTTCTAATGAAGCTTTTGTTTTTGCTGTATTAATATCCTTTTGTGTTATTTGTTTTACATGCTCTTTAGCTAAATTTTCATCCGAATAATAAGTTTGTGTTGATTCACTATATTTTATTACCGCAATATTCTTTTCTTCATTTCTTGTATTAAAAGCTTTGTTTAATTGTATTGCAATATTAAATTTTTGATTCAAGTCCATTATTATAATTCCTTCCTAAAAAAAGTTTATATATATTAATATGACGGAGTGAAACAAAAAAAATAGCAGGAATTAACCTGCTATTTTTTATTATATTCAATTGTATTAAATATTGATTAAGATACTGACTTCTTATTTTTAGGCTTAGTACTATACGCTGCAGCGATTTTTTTAGTATCAATTTTTGTAAGTACTGATGAATTCTTCTTAGCTTTGGCAGGAGAAGATGCATGAGAATTAGCTCTTACCTTTTTAATCTTAGCATCCTGTTCTCTTAACTTAGCAGCTTCCTTTAATGCCTTGTTTGGATCAATAGGAACATAATTAGTATTAGTTACATCAAATACTTCCTTAAGGAATGTGTTATATATTTCTCCATGTTCCTTATCTGAATAACAAACATATTGACCTGTTATAAATAATTCATCCTTTGCTCTGGTTAAAGAAACAAACAATAATCTTCTCATTTCCTCAATTTCTTTTTCATGATTAACTTTATTACGGATGCTATGCAAATGCTTGCTATCATACTTTGTAACACTGTTAAATATAACCGGCCATTCAAGTCCTTTTGATGAGTGAGCTGTTGTAAGTACAACACCTTCGTAAGTCTGTTCCATTTTCTTGCAGCAATTAGTTCCAAATACTTTAAAATCCTGAATATACTCTAACTCAGACTGTAAATCCTCATTTGCATATACCAAATCTAAGAAATATTCATAGATTTCATCTCCTTCATCTCCCTTAAGTGCGTCAAGCATATTATGGAAAATTTGTCTCTGAGACGGAATCGCTATCATATCCATATTCATAAACTGCTGCTTTAGTTTAGAGATTTCATCATTAATATCATTAAATGATAAAAGATTTAATATTTCTCCATTATATTTCGCAGCTAGATAATCTAAATAAAGCTTATCTGCTTCAGGCTGATAAAATGCATCAGCTAAAGATAATGCAGCTTTAACCTTTCCGTTTTCAGCTAATGGCATTGGATTCATCATAACCCAAGGAATATTTGCTTTTGATAATGCGGCCCCAATAGAAACAAGTTCAGCCTTTGTATATGTAAGCACTGCAATGTCTTCTGGAATATGTTCGTTTAAATCCAACATCTCTTTAATTGTATCTACAATATACTCAATTTCTTCATCTTTGCTATAAAAGCCCTTTACTGTTACAGGTGCACCATGATCCTTACATGGATTCATAGCTTTAATAAGTCTTTCCTTATTAAGTGCTTCTATATCAGTTGCAACCTTAAGTATTTCAGGAGTACTTCTTCTATTAACTGATAAATTAATATCTATACCTTTTATGCCTAACTTATCGAAGAAATGAATCATGTTTTCTGGAGATGTATGTCTGAACCCATAAATACTCTGAGAATCATCACCTACAACCATTAAAGACTCAAAACATTTACAATTACATAGCTCCTTTATTGTATCCATCTGAATATCATTAGAATCCTGAAACTCATCTACTATAATATGCTTAAAACCTAATCTTTCTAAATAACCCGGATGCGCATTGATAATGTTAAACATCATTGGCTCCTGATCAGCAAATGTAATAAGTGAATCTTCAAGTAGCTGTTTCTGGTATTCAGAATATAAATCCATTAACTGTGTAACAGCAATACCAGTGCCCATAAATCTTGAATAACCTTTATCTCTTAAAAGTTCTGTAAGCTGATTATTTGCATCTGGAAGTGTAATATCAACATGTTCAGTTTTAATCAACTCAAAGCATTTTTCAGCACAAGCTAATGCACCTCTTAAGTTCGGTGTATCTGTCATAAAGTTCAAGTAATCGATTCCGTTAATATGATTATCAGTTAATAATTGAGTAATAATCTTACGATTTCTTACATCATCAATTACAACAGGAGGATTTGTAAATCCCAATTCCTTATACTCAAATTTAACAATATTATAAGCAAAACTATTAAAAGTCATTGCCTGAATATCGTCAGGACTTACAGAAAGTCCATAAGTTAAACACTTACTTGCGATCCTTGTTTTCATTTCTGCTGCACCTGCGTCTGTAAATGTTATAAATAACATTTCTTCCGGCTTGACACCTTCAACAAACATTTGTGCTCCTCTTTCAGTAACACATTCTGTTTTACCTGCACCGGCTGTAGCAATTACCCTTGCAATTCCTTTTCTAAAATCAACTATCTGCTGCTGTTCGTCTGATAAAATAATTTTGTCTCTCTTCTTAAGCGTTTTCTTTTCGAAATGTGCAGGAGTTTTTGTATAATGGCAAAGCATATTATAAGAACATGTTTTACAATCATCTTCTGTACACTGAATATGGCCCTGCTCAGATAAATTGATCTGCTTAATATAATCTAATTCTTCTCCACAAAGGCTATCTTTACCCCATTCAACTTCTTTTTCAAATGAAACAACATTACCACCATAGCCTGAAAAGAAATCAGCATCAGTCATACTTTTAGAAGTATCTGTGCTTTTTCTTAAGTAATAATAAGATCCTTTAATAATCTTTTTTTCACCTGGTTTAAGTAATGATTTTGCATATAAATATAATGCATATATTTCCGGACACTTTAAAACAGATAAATCCTGTTTCTTGCCTGAGACAGTTACCACGGGCTTTGAAGCAAAAAACTTGATTGCTTCAATTTCATTTTTATTAACAGAAACAGCATCAGGTCTAATATGAATTGCATAATCCTGACTTACAGGAATATCCTTAGCATCAACTTCAACTTCAAGTTTTCTTTTTTCGCAAGACGCATATCTTGTAAGAATTTCTGTAAGACGCTTAATTCTTCCTTCATTAGTTTCTGTAGGCAAATTATTCTCTTCAACACCTTCAGACACTAAATCGTGAAATTCATTAATCTGAAACTCACCTTTTAAATAGCCCATAATAATCTGCTTGATGATAATAGCATTATCATAATTGTCATTTTTCTTTGTAGTAACTTCAATTTCCTTTTTTAAGTTCTTCATAAGACGACAATGATACTTGCCTCTTAACTCTTCTGATTTTAATACTTTCATAAAATATCTCCTTTATTATTTTGATAAAGAAAATATGACAGAAAAAATATTTAAGAGTAACAATAATTCCATCTTGAAATTTAATATCAATATCCATAGCACCTCTTATTTCATTAACTTAGTTTTAAATTAGTTTCTTTATGCAATATTGCTTTATTTCCAAGACTTTTATTATAAAAAAGACAGGCTGATTATACTTCAACCTGTCCTTAAAATTATATATTTTTACTTAGTAGAATTCTTTTCTGACTTAGACACTTTTTCAGGAACATTCTTTACAGTTACCTTAATCTCCGGATCAGCATCTTCTGGAATGCCTGTAAAGTTCACATTCTTTGTTGTCTTGGCATCATATGTATTAGCCTTCATTACTTCTGTAAGATCAAAACCGGTTGTTTCCTTAACAGATTCAATTGTCTTTGCAAGTACTGATGGTACATTACTGCTAAATGAACCTACTCCGGTTTCTCCATTACCACTATCAATAATTGTTACCTTATCAATAGCTTCTAATGGCTTTGCAATAGCTCCTGCCATCTCAGGAAGTACCTTGATAATCATTTCAGTCATGGCAGCCTTACCATACTTAGCCATTGCATCTGCTTTCTTCTCCATAGCTTCAGCTTCAGCTAATCCCCTTGCCTTAATACTTTCAGCATCAGCAACACCTTTTGCCTTAATACTCTCTGCTTCTGCAAAGCCCTGTGCCTTAACTGCTTCAGCTTCCTGTTCCTTAGCAAATCTGTCTGCTTCTGCCTGTGATTTCTTAGCTTCAGCCTGCTTCTGAATTTCAAACTGCTTTGCTTCTGCTTCCTTCTGTCTCTGATAAAGTTCTGCATCTGCCTTCTGCTGTGCTGCATACTTTTCAGCTTCAGCCTGCTTACGGATATCAGCATCAAGTGTCTTTTCCTTAACAGTGATTTCCTTTTCTCTTAATTCAATTTCCTTTTCCTGCTTTGCAATATTAGCATTGGCAGTTGTAATTTCAATTGTCTTTCTCTGTTCCTGCTGCTGGATTTCATATGCCGCATCAGCTTCAGCCTTCTTGACATCTGCTGCTCTCTTTAATTCCTGCTTCTTAATCTCAAGTTCATTATTTCTTTCTGCAATAGCTGTCTCAGCTTCAATTCTTGCATCATTAGCCTGCTTTTCAGCATTAGCCTTTGCAACTGCAATATCTCTTTCTGATTCTGCTCTTGATATCTGTGCTGACTTACTGATACTTACAACCCTGTCAATACCAAGGTTTTCAATAACATTACCTTCATCAGTAACATTCTGAACATTAAAGCTTACAATTTCAAGACCCATTCTTTCCATATCAGGAGCAGCATTCTCCTGTACCTTTTCAGCAAATAACTTTCTGTCCTGTACAATATCCTCAAGCTTCATCTGTCCTATAATTTCACGGACATTACCTTCAAGTACATCTACAACTGATTCTCTGATATAATCTGAATTTTTATTAAGGAAGTTACTTGCCGCTTTCCCAAGCATTTCAGGTGATGAACCAATCTTAATCTTTACAGCAGAATCAATATTAACATTGATATACTCATTTGTTGGTACTGATTCCTTTGTCTTGACATCAACAGAAATCATCTTTAAATCAAGTTTATCAACTCTCTGTAAAAATGGTATCTTAAGTGATGACCTTCCAATTACATACTTAGGTGTCTTTCTAAGTCCTGATACAATAAGTGCCTTGTCTGTCGGAGCCTTAATATAACTTGCAAATAATAATGCAATTAATACTACAACCACCGCTACTACAATTCCAATCGTTACTTCAATTCCCATAAATTTTATTCCTTTCTTTTAGTAAAAATAAGCATGAACTACTCACAATCTACATTAATCAGGTGGAGCTTTCTTGCTTGATTGCGATAAACGTCTTTTAAATTATTTTGTTTACGCCAATCATTAGTAATATGACAGATATTTAATTTATTTTTTTTACATAAAAAAATGGCTATGTTTTCACATAGCCATTCAGGAGGGAGGTTTAAAATTTATTGTCAAGCATACAGTGCATAAGTATGCTTATGAGTCAAATTTTTAGCTGTATCAATATCTCTTTTAATAAATTCCTTGTCAATTCTTCTCTCGTAAGATTTGACAATATTCTTAAAATTATGTAAGCAGCTTTCAATTGATGACTGCATCTCTGAATATATACAGTCATTTTTCATATCAATATTATCAGAATTAATAAAAATACTGACAACATTGCAATCTGGTTCAGGCATTCCGTCATCTGTATAATAGCAATCGCTACCCATAAAAAGCACATATTTACCTTCACCAAACACTAATTTTTTATCCATATAAATGTAAGATTCATCTTCATCTATATAGACCTCTGTTTCTCCAATTGATTCATCAAACATATTATTTTCAAATATGTCAATGTCTTCTTCTTTTATATCAAATAAATCTAACATACTGTATGTCCTCCTTTTAAATTGATTTATCTTATATATGACTGAAAAATAAAATAAGATAAACAAAAAATGCATTTCTATTTATTAATATAGAAATGCATTTAACACAATTAAATATATTCAATTTTTAATTCTTCAGTTTTAAGCCATGCATTCATGATTTTGTTATATAATTCTTTAAGTCTCTTTATTTCTTTTTTTGTTAAATGAACAACATTAACTAACATTTTATTTGAAGAACCTGCTAATTTATTCAAGATAACCTGTTTATCTTTAATTAGATAAACAATTCGTGTACAAGCCAAATTTACTGCACAATCTGGATTTTCCTGAATCAAATCATTGAATGTAAATCTTGAGTTAATGCCATTTTTTTTAATTAACCAAACGGCTTCAAGAGTTTCATCAAATTTTACATTTAAAGCTTTCTTATCTGTACTATAAACATAATCCTTTTCTGCAACACAATTATCCGGTATATCAATTATAGACGGTTCATATTGCAAGCAATCTATTATAGAACCATTTTTATCAAATATATTTAATGGATAATCCTGAATTCCTATTAATTTTAAGTCTTCAGATGTAAATATATTTTTAATAGGATTATCAATAACTTTAGATTTTTCTTCATTAGAATTATTATTTTTAACAGATAACTTTCCTGAAGAATCTATAGAAACAATACCCCAAGATGATTTATTATTTGTTTCTTCTAATGCGTAGTTTGACTTATCTCCAGGACATAATTCAGCAAGCCAATTTAATGTCTGTCCATAATTTAGCCCTGTTTTTAATTGGACCAGTTTAATTACATTCCAACTTTCTCCACAAGCAAAGCAATGGATTCCCTTAAAATGCTTTTTTGAATCCACATATATACTTGCTGAACCAAAATGTTTATCATTATGAAACGGACATAAAATTTCTCGTTTATTCCCAGTAACTATATCCGTTCCTGCAGTAGCATTTGAAATTTTAATATTAAGCTTGTTTATAACATCTAGCATATTAATGCTATCTACAATAGCTTGTCTATCATATCTCATGCAACTGCCTCCACAACAACTTCATTACCTTCAATATGCGCATTGCTGCAATATCCGCCAATTGCTTTAAGGGATTCAACAACCAGATCCTTTGTAGCATATAAATGATCTCCAGGAGCTAAATAAAAAACATTTTCTTCACTGTTTATTAATTCAATGCCTTCTGATGAAGAAACATTTTTACATACATATGGGTAATTATCCTCCTTATTTTTATTAACTTCTACTGCTAAAGCCTTTCTCCATGGCGTAAAATCGAATTTATTCATAACAAATTCCTCCTTTAAATTTTTGATATAAAGGATATGACAGAAAAAAAATCATTAATGAAAGGAGATTCTAAATTCATGATGATATAACAAAAGCAGGAGATGCTTGCTTATCTCCTGCTAAAATATTAATTTCTAAATTGTTTTATAAACTATTCACAACCGATTATTGTCGGATGAAGTTTTCTTGCTATTCTTCGATAATATAGAAATATAATTGATTTTTCCTTTTTAATTGGATATTTTATATATGACAAAAAATATCATTTAATCAAAATTCTAATCAAATTAGAATCTGCATCTGCTACAAAGTTTTCTATTAAAACTATTTTTATAATGTTGCTTTTGTTATCCACGAATGTATATGTTAATACTGGATTTTCTAATACCGACTTATCTAAATCATAATATTTAATTAGTAAATTTCTTAACTTATCATAAATCATTATGAATTTATCTTTGTGATCATTTTGAACGATATGAACCTTCTTATCTTTAGCGTTAAATTTTATTCTGTCTTCCGAAATTGTAAATGCAGAAATTCCATTGTATATATTAAAATTATAACTAAAAATATATTCATAATTAATTTCTGAAATGAAATTATTGATTATCTGGTTTAATTCATATCTAATTTTTTGTCTTGACACTTGTTTTTGTTTTGTTTTTCTCATAATTTTAAGCATAAAGTCCTCCATAATTAAAAAATATATTATATTTTTAATATGACAGAGGAAATAAAAAAACTGTCAGGACGATTCCTGACAGTTTAATTGTAAAATAATAAACTATAATTCTAATTCGTCATCAAATATTCTATTTTCCTTATGTTCTACTTTAGATAAATTCTTTAAATCTAACTCATCTGCTGCCTTTACTGTTACTTTTTCTAATTCCTTATTGGCAACAGGATTATCTAATTTTTCAGATTTACCGCAAAATTCATTAGAAATATAATCAAGGTCATACGATGATACTACCTTTGCATTCTCTTTCAGACCTTCTTTTTGAACATCTAGTGGATATAATGAGAACACTGTATCAGCCTCTTTTATATCAGTTGTAAGCTCTCCGCAGCCTTCGGCATATAAATCAAATAATTGTTTCATATCTGGAATAGCGTTATTTAATATATATCCTAATTCAACTGATGTCTGTTTATTTAAATCATTTGAAACAACATTCTGCCCTAAATTTAAACTGCCTACATGGTCAATCCAATATGTCGCATCATTTTCTACATCATAAACACATGGAGTTGCCATGGTTGATGCTGCATTTATTTTAATTGGATGCTCAATCTGTGATATTTCGAACTGTTTTCCAAGGAAAATAACAGATCGTTCATCTTTAGTAAAATCAATAACCTCATCATAATCATCATATTCAGCATCATGATCCCTATGACATGCTTTTCTTGTATCCATATACTCACCTAAAGAACCCTCTTTTTCCATTTCAATAAATTTAAGTCCTTCAGCTTTATTAAATGGCACTGAGAATCCATGAATTTCTACAACAGCATATTTAATACCGGCATCTTTCATAGCTTTTTTATCTAATAAAACCATTTCAGTAGCACCATTTGGGGCATCTGTATAATCGCCACTATGTACACCAAATTTTCCGGATTTTAAATTATAATAATACAGGGTATCAACTGTTATGTTTTTATCATTATAAAACTTAACACTTAAATCAATGTCCCCTCTTACTTCATGTCCATTATTATCCTTATAATTTTTCCAGTATATTCCATAAGCTAATAAGTTTTTATCCTGATCACCTGATAATCTACTATATGGAGTAATAATATTACCTGCAGAACAATCTCTCATATCTCTTAAAGGAATTTTAATATCTTCTAATTTAGGGTCAATATATACTTTACCCAACTGTTTTGTATCTGAAATGTTATGAACAATAGTCTGTCTAATAATATTTCTTATATTATTCATTTGAGCATCTGAAAGATGTAACGGTTTATTATCTGAAACTAATAATTTTCCATTTTTATTCTTATAAATTCTATTCTCATGTTCTTTATTTCTTAATTCAAACGAATTATACATAGTAAGCATTGATTGCACAGGAACATTACAATACATAATTTTGTTTGCAATTGAAGTTAAAGCTAAACCATTACCTTCTTTTGCTGCTTCATCAACATACTGAATATAATGTTGAACAAAATACCCAGGGAAATTATCCGCAAGTTTATTAAATTTTTGTACATTTTCAAATGATGAAACTTTAATAAGATTATCTATCGCTTTTTCAAACTGTCTTGGGACTGGAATAATATCCTTACCATTTTCATCCTTTTTTATTTTATTAGCAAGATTATCAAACGCTTTTACTACTCTTTCAGGACCAGTATGTGAATCAATTCTATTCATTAATCTCTTATATAATCCTTCATCCTTCCAGATATCATAGTAAAGATTTGGACAGTTATTTAACATATCCTTTATTAACCTTTTGTCTGAATTGGTTAACTTATATTTAACTTTGCCGTTCTTATTTGAAACTGTTTTCTTAGTATTTAATGATATATCATTAACTTTGCTTCCAAAATTCTGATTTGAAAGTTCTGCTGCAAATCTTAATACATCTTTAGAATCCTTTATCATATTAACTGCTGAATTTCTTGCACCCAGTTTATATAATAGACTAGCTGTTTTAACTAAATTTTCTTTACTCTGATAAGGTATCTCGGTTGAAACAATTTGGTCAATTTTAAATGGATATTCACGAAAATATGTTTCAACATCTTTCAAGTTTTCTTCATTCATACCTTTTGGCGCATGAATTCTATTTACCATTAATTCATCTAATTCTTTTATATTTGTATTATTAATTACCTTTAATTTGTCAGGGAAGTTTTCCAATAATGGAAGCCTGTCAATTTTTTCCTCAGTTACAGAATCTCTTATCATTTGTGCTATCGTTTTACATCTTTCATCATCTGTCTGGGAAAATGTATAATATAATAACGAATTAATATATAATGCTTCCTCAGATTTATCCATGACTTCTTCCGGGAAATTAGGATAGAATAACTCAACAGAATTAAATTCATCAATCCCTTTATATTCTTTAATAATATCTGTCAAATCATTATATACCCCACATATTTCCTGTGCAGGCAATTTAGCTAATGCGGATATAGCATCCGTGCTTAATGTATAACCATAACTTTCCAAATTTCTATTGACTGATAAAGCCATATTAATGTTTTCATATTCAATATCAATGGGATTTTGTGGGATTGAAAACTTAGATAGATTGTTAAATAAAATAGAATTAATAGATTTGTTCATAATATAACCTCCAAAAAAATAAACACAATAGTTCTTACAAAAAAAGTCTTAATATCATAGTTTATTTACTATGACATTAAGACTCAAATAATATAATAATCAGCGTTAAACAAAAAAAATAATTTTTCATAATTTAGAATAAAAGTAGGATGTTTAGCATAAATATTATTATATATTTTTTTATATTTTAATACATCAGCATATAGCAAAAGGATTTATGATTATAACAAGTTTATTCTTTATTTAATCCCGCAGGATATCTCAAAAGAAAACCTGATATAATCATACTTACTATTTGAGTATTAAAAAGTAGGATGCTATATATATTATGCCTTAAAATATAAATCTGAGTCAGCTTACAACAAATATAATAACCAAATTGTTTTTTATTTTAAAAAGTAGGATGTTGTAAATAATACTCAAAATACTCCATTAATTTGAAAGCATATATAATATGACAGAAATAAAAAAATAATATGATGATTTTTACTCATCAATTACATTTTTTATATTTTTTTCGGTAAAGGATGTAATATTTTCTTCTCCCTTAAGTCTTTTTCTGATTAAAGTTTCTAATTTATCTTTATATTCCGAGTGCTCTTCTATATATAATTTAGCATTTGCTCTGCCCTGCCATCTTAAACTAGAATCTTCTGCATCTGTAAACCAAGCTCCAGTTTTATTGATAAATCCATGTTCAACAGCTAAATCAATTATTTCACCATTCTTATCTATACCTTTACCAAATGAAATTTCAAATGTTGCTTCTTTAAATGGAGGAGCTATTTTATTTTTAACCACCTTTGCTTTTGTTCTGTTAGCAACAATGGCTCCGCCTTCCTTAATTGATTCGATTCTTCGTACATCAATTCTTACAGAAGAGTAAAACTTTAATGCTCGTCCCCCAGTTGTGGTTTCTGGGTTGCCAAACATAATTCCAACCTTTTCTCTTAACTGATTAATAAAAATAACTGAACAATTACTTTTACTTACAACGGGAGTCAGTTTCCTTAAAGCCTGCGACATAAGTCTTGCTTGTAATCCAACATGTGAATCCCCCATTTCTCCATCAATTTCTGCCTTAGGTACAAGAGCTGCTACAGAATCTATTACAACCAAATCTAAAGCTCCGGATCTTACCATTGTTTCTGCTATTTCTAAAGCCTGTTCTCCGCTGTCTGGCTGTGAAATATATAAATTATTTATATCCACACCTAAATTAGAAGCATAAACAGGGTCTAATGCATGTTCAGCATCAATAAACCCGGCAATTCCACCATTTTTTTGTGTTTCTGCAATCATATGCAAGGTTAAAGTTGTTTTACCACTTGATTCCGGGCCAAATACTTCTACAATTCTTCCTTTTGGAATTCCTCCGCCTAAAGCCTGATCCAGTGCTAAGGAACCTGATGAAAATGTTTCAACATTTAATTTCTTTGTATCACCTAATTTAAAAACAGAACCTTTACCATAAGTCTTTTCAATTTCTAACATTGCAGCATCAAGTGCTTTTAATTTGTCATTTGAAATTGATTCGTTACCCTGTGTTTCGGTATTAATATTCTTTGGTGGTCTTCCCATATTTAATTCCTCCTAAAAAATGATTTATACATTGATATATATGACAGTTTTTGTTGAACAATTTTTTTACATAAATTAATTTAATTTATATTTAAGAGACATTTTGTTTAAGCAACTCTTCTCTCTTTTTATCTAAATAGACTACACCAACAGCATATGAAGCCCAGATATCTTTTTTAAAGCCATAAAACCATCCCGGATTCTTTTTAGTTCCTACAATTCCAAATCTATCTATTAATGCTTGCCTTATATTCGCATCCTTTGCTCTTGAATCATGGCAAATAAATTGTTTTTCTTCTATTCTGTATATTTGCGTCCATTTAATATTTCTGCTTTCAGTTACTTGAATGAATCTGCCAATCCATACACATGTATCAAATACAGTTTTTCCTACTGCCATACCATATGAAGCTATCATTTCTATTGCTAAAATATCAAAATCAATTTTATTCATTAATTTTAATAATTCATTATTATCTAATAATCCTTTGTCCAATATATGATAATTATTATCTAATAATGAATAAGCCGATTTAACATCTCCTGGATCTATTGCTAATATAATCTGTCTATTATTTTCCATAATTTTCCTCCAATATATATAACTTTATATTAAAAATATGACAGCTTAAAAAGAAAAATAAGACAATCTTAAATCAATGAAATTGCCTTATTTATTAAAATATTTAGTTGTTGTGTTGTGTATTCAGATATTAATAATCAATATCATCGAAAATAATCTGTGGAGTTGTTACGCCATTCCATGTATTTTCACTTAATCTTCCATATAAAGTTAAAACAGTTGGTTCTCCAAGCTTTTCAAATTTTTCAACTAACCCGCCAAAATTAATTGCGTTAGCCTGATTATTAAAGAGTTTTAAAACCTTTTTTTCAGCACCCAAAAGCTGATAATATACACCTTTTCTTAGTTCTGTCATATAAGAAATTTTATATCTTGGCTCTTCAAATCCTTTGCCAAAGATATAATTATGAAAGGCTTCCTGCTCTTCCTTTACCTGCTCTACTGTAATATCGTAATCATAATACTTGTAATTGAACTCTTTTGGCTTTTCTCCTGCAGCTTCATGTATAGCTTCAATAAACTTATCCATATTTTCAGCTTTAACTTCTGAAATACCTGCTGCATACGGATGTCCTCCATAATTACCCATATACTGCTTAACCTGATCTAATAATAACTTCATATTAACATTTGCCCCTTCAATTTCTGGTGCTCTTGCAGAACCTTTATAGGCGGTACCATTATTTATTGGAGCAAATACAATAACAGAAGTATTGTATTCTTCCTGTAACTTACCGGCAATTAAGCCAATAACTCCCGGATGTATTTCTCCTTCCTTACCACATATAACAATAGGATAGTCATTTTCCATATGAGCTTCCTCTATACGCTGTTTTAAAACAGGTAAAAGGTCATTAGTATATGCCTTTCTTCTTTCGTTTGCTTCTACTAGAACCTTTGCTTTTGCAATTGCTGTAACAAAGTCGTTGTCATTCTGAAGGAAAAGGTCTACTACCTGATTAGAACCAAAAGTTTCCAGTCTTGAAATAGCGTTAATGGTAGGACTTATTAAATAAGCTAAATCATCAGTTGTTACAACAGTTTCAAGATCAGGTTTAAGGCCTACAAGTAAGCAGAACATTCCGGTTGTACGTCCAGAATTCTGTGTTAATGTGAATAGCCCGTTCTTGAGTATTAAATAATTATCATATCCATATACTCCATTAATATTTTCAATTAAATTAACACTATCGCCAACAGTTGCAATAGCAGCAAGACCGTTTATCTTATCTATTGTTTCATCTTTAATATACCATTCTGGCAAATTTAATTGCTTAATATGCTGAGCAAATTTATATACAAGCCCTGCACCACAATAATCTGAGAATTTTGCACCACAATCAACTGCATGAGGATCAATAATTACATCTGCAGGTGGCAATATTTTTTTTTTATTGGTTTCGTCAATAACTGGAAGGTGATGATCTAAAATAAGAACACTCCAACCTAATTCTTTTGCCTTTGTTATTGCATCAAGAGCTGCGATACCATTATCTACAGTTATTAATAATCCTGTATCATAATTTTTTATAACTGGTAAACCATGAATTGATATTTCGTTACATAAATATTCTACAATATTTGCAGAAGCTCCATATCCATCTAATTCTCTATCTGGTATATACCATTTTACATCTGAGAATTTAAGGTCTAATAACATAAGATTTAATTCAGATGTTGAACATATTCCATCGGTATCATAATCTCCTATTATTCTAACTGGCTTATATTTAAATAAACTAAGTAAATTAAACGCCTTGTCAAAATCGGAAATTTTATAATATTCAGATGTTTCTCTACCATTATTAAAATCAGCGAAATATTTATTTGCTTTTTCAATAAAATTTACCTCATCAGTATTTTTCTTCTTCCATGTTATACACATATAATTTGTTCTCCTTTTCAATATTATTTAACAAATTAATGACAGAAAAATAAAATAAAAAGCATACATTATATTGTTTTATGCAATACAATGTATACTTCTGAATCATAAATAGAAAAACAACCCTGAATAATAATACTTAGGAAGTTTATCTATCTCTTTACAAATTTGAATAATTCTTTCATCCACTAAAAAAGAATATTGTTTTACTCTTCTTACATCAGATTTAAAATAATGTACATCATTTATAAATCCTATAAGAAAAGTAAAGAATATAACATAAGACAAAATACTTATTATACTTAATATAATATGTATTAAACCTGTAGTTAATAAATTCAAATTTGTAAAAATAGAAATTAACAAAGTTACACATAACTTTGTCTGCTGCATAGCTGTATATTTTTCAATATCACGCCAATAAGTTGTATAACCTGCAGCAACAGAGTTATATTTCTTTAAGAAAAAATGATTTAATATATTTTTATTCATTATTTCTTCTCCTTTATTAATTATATTCTGATAGATATATGACAGAAAAATTAATAGGAGTATGTATATAATTTTTATTCCCTTATTACAATAAATGATAAAGTAATTTTTAGACTTAATTTAATTAATATGAAAATATCAAATTTATTAATAATAGAGTATGGAGTTTTACTATAATTTTTATAAAATTACATTTTAGAAAACAAATAATTACTAAAATATAAATCAGCTTATTAATAGATTAATTTGTATATCAAAAATATTCAAAAATATAATTCTGGGTGCTGTTGATATTTTTAAAATTCATAAAAATAATATATGAAATGATTCATTTGCTTTTAGGGTAACTTTAATAAGAATACCGTGTATACGCTATTCAAAATCCTAAAATATTGAAATTATTTTTTTATAAATCAAATACTAGCCTGTAATTTGCATTAAGAGCAATACTTACGTCATTATGACTTAAGCTATGTTTATTCATAAATCCGCAGGCATCAAGTTTAAAGATGATATCGTCAACATCATCTTTCCATAGTCCCCATTTTTTATCCTGATAATATATTTTTTCAAATAAATTAAAAAAGCTTGAATTTAAAATAAATTCCTTTATTTTCTTTTTAAGTATTCTATATTTGTTTGCATATTTTTTTATTGTATCTAACTTTTCTTTATATTTTTTTACAAGCTTTTGTTTGTCTACTATGGGATTCCTCCGTGTAGCGCTAACAATTTTTCTTTTATTAACCTCTTTGATATTATTTTTTATCTGTTCAAGTCTGTCAGCATCTTCAGTAAGCTTTCGTGAAATTACATTTGAAGATACATGCAATTCTTTCATTATTTCCTTATATGTTTTACCCATTGCATATAATTCTACAATTTTATTATATTTAAATTCTCTTCGTTTTTTGTTTCTTTCTACCTGTTCTTTTTTCTTTAACTTTTCTTCCATTCTATAGCCTTCAAGATTTTTAAGGCCATATTCTCTTCTTGCTGTAAGTGGATCCAATCCTAACCCTTTTATGAAGGTCGTTGTTTTAAATTTACACCAATTCACATTATTAACATTATTAAAATCTTTGAATGTAAATAATTCTAATTCATCAATTGATAATGGCTCTGAAGTTTTATTTGTTAGCTTCAGCATTTCCTTTTTGGCAGTTTCATCATCATATGCTGCTCTTAAAGTATTATATGCGTAATAGGCAAAATCTAATTTATCAACATACTTAGGAACAGCATCCTTAGCAAAATTATTAAGGAATTCTATTCTGTTTATTAAATTATCCTGTAAATATGAAGGAAGATTTAATTTATTGCTGTTTTTGCTGTCTGAATCTTCATAGTTTACAATATCATGCAATCTATCATTATTCTTTATAAAATATAAAGGATGTAATGTGTTATATAAATCATGTACAGTTGTTTTATTCTTATTAATAAATAATAATGTTGGAGTCTCAAAATTTATTGCATCATAAGTTCCAGGTACACGAATTAAAGAGTCACATTTTACTGACTCTTTGTCTACTTCAGGGAAACCTAATGAAATTCCATTCATGTCTATTTGTTTATTTATAACCTGTGACAATACCTTTCCTACCAGATTATATTTCCACAAGAGATCCTTTGATAATTCTTCAATGCCATATATTAATTCAACTTCATTATATATAGCGTTAATAATATTAGGCTTTGGGGCATCTCCTAAAATACAATCATAGTTATTGAGGAAATATTGAATATTGTCTTTATAATCTTCTTCTGGCCATATTATTCTTACACATATAGCTTTTAGACAGAATATATTTTTTTCACACCTAGCCATTCGCTTTTGTATTCTACTATGTGGTGTCTTACCAGTACTATACCCTGAAGTAGAAAAACCTATTTCAATTTTGTCGTAGAATTCTTTATCTGAAACAACAGATGTCTTTAATGGGTTAATGCACATATATCTATTATATTCTTCGTTCAAATAATCCTTATTGAGATTAGAAAGCACATCTTCTGCATTAGACCTAAAAACTGCTGTCTTAGATGAATCATTAACATTTAATGCAACAAATTGATAATGGCATTGATACTGCTTATTCTCTTGTTCTGTTATAAATTTAATAGCTCTCTTCTCATTTTTATCTGCACAATTTAAAAATTTTTGTTTTGTCATAAATAACCTCGCTATGAAAATCTTATATATATCTTTATGACAGACAAAAAAATTTTTTTTCTTACACAAAAAAAATAGTGCCATTTCTGACACTATTAAAACTTGGATATATTAGTAATTATACGAAAATGACATATGATTATTTAAATGTTTTAAATATGGGGTAAGATATACTTTACGTTCATGATATATTTCTGGGACACATAAGTACATTTGTTTTTTTGCTCTTGTAATAGCAACATAGAATACTCTTAGATTTTCCTGTCTTTCTTCTTCAGCCATGCTCATAGCATTAAATCCTGGGTAAACTCCTGTAACACAATCAAGTACAAATACATATTCCCATTCCAAACCTTTTGCTGAATGTACTGTTGAAATAACCAAGCCCTCTTCTTCATCTTTGTTATCCATCCCTAAAGTTAAATTATCAAGAAAAGCGTTTAAAGATTTGTGATTATTAAACACTGTACATAATTCATACAACTGTTTTAAAATATTTTTATCATCATCTAATTTATCCTGTTCATTTATTTTTTGCTCTTCATTTAATTTAGCATTTTCCAATAATTCTTTTCTTTGTTCAATATAATATTCATTTATTTTTAGCACAAGATCAGGGATACTTAACTGGTTCCTATAATACTTGATTCTAAAATTCAAAATTGTATTATGCAATTTTTCCATGTCTTGATGAAATTTTTTTGTTGGATATTCATGCAGCAAGAAATCTTTTTCTGTTACATGTTCTACAATATTCCTTGCATATGTATCACCAATTCCATATATTAATTGCAATATTCTAAACCACGCTAATGTGTCAATTGGATTAGCAATAACTCTTAAATAGGCTAAGATATCCTGGACAGCTTCTCTTTCAAAAAATTTAGGGCCGCCAACTTTTTTGTATGGAATATTATTATTCATTAACAATGTTTCCAATATAGCTGAATCTCTGGAATACTTCTCTAGCACTGCTATATCCTTATATGGGACATTTTTATTATGCAGTTTAATTATTCTATTTAAAATGCAGGTTGCCTCTTCTGCCTGATTTTGAAGGCTTATGACTTCAGGCATAGTTCCTTGTTTATTATTACTTGTCATATTCTTAGGATATCCAAAATTAGCATACCGGTTCATAACTGAATTTGCTAAATTAAGTATTTCTGTAGTGGAACGATAATTCTTTTCAAGTTTTATTACTTTGCAATTTTTATGCTTTTTAGGGAAATTAATAAAGTTAGACACATTACTTCCTCTGAAAGCATAAATACTTTGATAATCATCTCCTACAACTGCTAGATTCTCATATTTCTGAGCCATTTTAAATATAATTCTTTCCTGCAGATTATTGGTATCTTGATACTCATCTACCATAATATATTTATAACTGCTTGAAATTTGATTTCTGACAGCTTTATTATCTAATAATTCGTTAAAGTATATTAACAAATCATCATAATCTACCAGATTATTTTCCTTTTTATAATTTTTGTATTTTTCAAACAGCTCAGTATATATATATGATAAAAATGCCAAGTTACTATCTTTAAGCCCAATAACTGTTTCTAATGGTAAATCTTGATTAATTGACATGCTAAATATTTTGGCGATTTCAGATACAGAGAAGCCGCTTTTTATTTTATATTTTTCTGGATTTTCAGCTATAAGAAGTTTAATTGTATTTACAACATCGCTCTCAGAAAGTATAGTAAAGTTTTTTCTTAGACCAACTAAAACCCCATATATCCTTAACATTTTGGCACAAAAAGAATGATATGTACATGCAGTAATCTTATTGCATCTTTCATCTAATATTTGTGCAGCTCTTTCACTCATTTCATTAGCTGCCTTATTAGTGAATGTTAAAAGCAGAATACTCTGAGGTGGAATTCCATTTTCTATCATATATGCAACTCTATGTATTAATGTTGCTGTTTTACCTGTACCTGCTCCTGCAATAATAAGTAATGGCCCATCAATTGTTGTAGCAGCTTCATATTGCTGCTCATTTAAAACAGCTTTATAATCAATCATAAATTATTACAATCCTTTCCATTATTAAATTTATGAACTACTCGCAACTGACTATTGTCGGATGGAGTTTTCTTACTATTCTTCGATAAAATCTTTTATTTAAAATATGACAGATTTATAGTGAATTTTTCTTACATAAAAAAGAGAAGCTTATTGCTCCTCTTTTTCAACTCTTATTTCAATAATCTCACCTTTGAAATAATCATCAACAGATTCAATGTTCCCTGTATGGATTACTCTATTATCCAATAATGGAGTATCTACAATGAATTCTATTACAGATCCATTTGGATTCTGCCTATGCGTCAGTTTATCTGTATGTTCATCAGATTTAGCTTCAGCAAAAATACAGGGGATAATAGTTCCGTTTTCTAAAACCACATCAATTTTTTTACCTATAGTCTTTGTATAAAATGAACCTACTGCTATACAATATCTATCATTTACCATTCTAAGACCGGTATTAACATCTGTATAAGCTTCATTATCTTGCATATCAAATTGCTTAGATGTTTTATCTGTAATTGTTCTATAATCCATAAAGGATTTGAAATGGCAATTATCAGGAGTATCATATAATTCATATTCAGATAAATAAATATTAGGAATATCGTTTTTATCCGAATCGGATTCTAAATCTGAATTATCTTCATTAACTTCAACTTCTTCAATTGTTTGACAATTAACATCATCATCTAATGAATTATCTGATATTTTCTTTTGAATTGTTGTAAAAAAAGCTGATTGATTAGGCTTTATTGTATGGTTTGTAAAATTAGAACATTTTTTGTTTTCAGCCGCATACACATATGGCTTAAAATTACATAAGCAAATACACAGTGAAAATAAAAATAAACTTAAAGTAACATTGAATTGTTTTAAAAATTTTTTCATAATGTTTCTCCATTAATATATTGTTCATTATATATATGACAGAGAAAAAAAGTCTTTATGCGATTAAACATAAAGACTTTTACAATAGTTTGATAAAGTAAAGTATTATCTGGATATATCTTCTTCCATATTTTTTATATTTAATTGTTTATTTTGTGTTTTTTGAATAGATTTAATAATTTTAATTCTATCATCTGGGGACAGGCTTTGTGATAATTCAGCAAGCTTTTTAAAAGAACAATACTCCTGACCGTTAATTATCATAATATCTCCTTTTTCAATATATCCTTCATCCTCTTTTAATAAATCGAATACATTATTGTTTATATTTTGTTTTATTTCAGATTTATTATTATTTAAATTATCATCTTTATTAACAGCTTCAGAATCAATTTTATTATTCCATTGTGAACTTATATTGATTTCATCATCATTAATTGTATAGATCACAGTACCTTCATTATCTTCAAATATTACTTTTTCCCAAAATAATCCACAATCAAAATCATTTACTATAATATTCAGTTCTTCATCTAAAAATCTTGTGTCGCTATCATATTCATCTGCTGCATCTCCTAAAATTTCAGCTTCTGAACATTCAAAGTATTCTTCATCTTGAGTTTCAGAATCACTAATATTTATTAAAACAGATTGATTATTTTTAAGTTTTATTTCCATATATTCAGGAATATTCATATAGTTATTTGCATAACATTTTATTTTCATACGGCCTCCTAAAAAATTGGTTTTAATGAGTAATAATATTAGATAATGCAGTCATAATTTCTTCATTATTTTCTATTATTTGGTTTTTATCAAAGCCAATTATGTACTGAACATAAAAATTATAAAGGACATCATAACTGATTTTGTAATCTAAAATTGACTTATCATTAATAACAGGGGCAAAATTATATTCTATGCATAATTGCAATGACTTTAAATTTGCATATTTACCTTTAATAGCCTTTGAAATATCATTAATCCATAAAACATTATGTCCTGCTTCAAATTGATTCATACGCAAAGCTGTATATTCAATTTGGAATAATGACTTCTGTTCTTCAGCGGTAAATAATCTTTCAGGCTCAGCATACAATTTTTTAATATTTATAATATTATTTGACATAAATTCAAGAATATTACAAATAATTCCACTACCAGTTATTGCTGTTACATTATCAATTGACGATGCTAAAATAGCGTGTTCCTTTAATTTTCCCTCTGGAATATCAATTAAAAGATTATTTGCTACAGAATTCATTTCTTTTGTTAATGTTTTCTTTATCTGTTTAATAATTTTTGCTTCAAAATATGTCGCTTTTATCATACTAAGTTCCTTAATATGATATTTTTCATATAATTCCACACCTAATATTTTTTGTAAATTATGTTTTGCTTCTATATCAGGGACAATAATGTTTTTGTTTTCATCAGTCTTTATATATAAAGAATATCTGAACACAGAAAAAGGGATACTTTTTATTGAACTGTAATTTTTATACATATTTATTCTTTCATTTAAAAAATTTGTTATATTATTTAATTCATCTTCTGTAAGATTTGATTTTTTCTCATTAACACTATAATGAGCTAAGAAATCTCTTATTGTATTTCCTCCATAAATTTCAGTGCCGTTATGATTTTTTATGACATTACCTGCATTAATAATTTTGTCAGGAGTCATAAAATAATTTAAATCTAATCCTTTTAATTTAAATACCAAACCCTTATAAATCATTCCATAAGCTAAATCGGCTAATTCGATAATAGAGCGTGTAGGTAAATTTTCAATATTTAATTTAACAACATCATCATATTTAAATAAATTAATGAGTGCATTCTTTTTTGCATTATATCCATTTTGTAAATTATAAATATGTAATGGTGATAATTCTAATATATGCCTGCCACACATATATCCATACATTGTTTTATAAAAAATATCACATTTGTTATAATCATATTTAAATGCTTTTAAAATTTCTTTAGGATATTTCCTATTTGCTCTTTTTTTTACATTATTGTTTTTATTACTATTTTCTTTAAATTCAACTTTTGTTATCATATAAATCCTCCAAAATATATTAATCTTATATTGTTTGATAGAAAATTAATTCTATATAATATATATGACAGAACAAAATAAAAAACAGGGCAATATATACCCTGTTTTAAATCATTAATTTGCATCCTAAATATTCATTTCTAAATATTTTTCTTGTTCATCATTTAATGCATCATATATTTCCGTAGAAGGAATTACTTCACAATTCATTAAACTGTTATGATATGATTTTTCAGAAACATCATGACGTAAATGATCAATAGGAACTCTTAGATTCCACATTTTTATTGCTTCATCTTTAGTCTTACCCATTCCACCGCTGGCTCCACAGCCTCCTTTTGCGTAATCGCAAGTAATCTTAAAGCCATTAGTTTTAATAGGGATAATACTCATTGAGTCCCACTTTCTACAAAATGGACATCTTTTGAGTCCTACCTTTATTGTCTTATTTGTCTTATTTATTGCATTTGTTGACACTGTTGCTGTTGTTACCATTATTGTATTCTCCTTTTTTCTAGTTGTTTTTTAAATTGATGAATTCGAAGAAGTAATTGTATGTTCGATATTTTCAATTCTTATATTATCATCAAATAATTTTTCTATTGGTGATTTGTCCTTATCGGAAATCAAATTATATTTATTAGCAATTCTTGGCATCATTCTATGTAAATCTTCAAGTTTAAAACTTCCGTAAAAACTCAGAAAATTCTCACGATTCATACTATAATTGCTATCAGATTGCTTATAAAATTGATTTATTTCTCTTCTTAAAGCTTCTTGTATTATACTCGGAAGCTCTGATACACATGTATGTCGATCTACTATACCTGCATCATACCAGTTGTACTTTTCTAAATCAGCCTTAGAAATAATAGTTTTGGATAATAAAAATCCAAATGCAGTTATTTTTTCTGAATTTTCAGATCCATCCTTCTTTATAATGATATCTTTAGCTTCATTAAAATTTTGGAAAGCTATTGGCTCAATTAAATCCGGGATTTCCTCTATAGTATCCTTTAAAGCATAATATTTATACATAAAATTACCTCCTTAAGATGCCAATACAGTTGCATCAATAATATCAATTACTTTTCTCAATCCATCATTATATGTTTTGCTTCCGCAAATAATATTAATAATAGAATCCTGAGTTCTGTTATCATTTAATACACAAAAATCATCTGCTATTACCATTAATTGTTGTGCATCTGTAATTGGCATTAATATTTTTCTGCCACCTATCATTTTTTGATATCTCTTCTTCATAATTTTTCTCCTTTGGCTTTGTTATCATATATATTGAATGACAGAAATATAAAATAAGATAAAAAATATGATACTGTTTCTTAAATTAAAATCTTAAATGCTGTGATTTTTTAAATTAGTGTTTAGAAAACCATTCTATCCATTTACTTGTGTCTTGTAATTCTATGAATTCACTAGAATATTTTACGCAATCATAGTGCCCTATTGTGATTAGCGCATAAATAATAAAATTATTTTCATCGTTACTAATTTTGCAATTATAAGATATATTTCTTTTATTCTTTTCTAAGCAAAAGAATTTATTGTATATTTCTGTTTCATGATTAATTGACTGTAATACAACAACAATAATTTTATTATTTTTTTTGATACACATAAGGTTTTTATTAAATAATTTTGATTCATATAATGAATAGATATTTTCTCCATCTCTAATTGTTCTATAGAAATATTTTTTTCGTTCATAATAACTTTCTTCCTGATCAATAATATAAAGATCACTTGATTGAAAATTAAAAATGAATAATCTGTTTTTATCTGAAAATAAATTATAATAATTATTGTTATATGCAAGTGTTCCACTTAAATCAATTTTGTTATTTTCAGAAAGTCTTGAATTTTGTATTATATGCTTTTTGTTTCCTTGTATGATATCTGGGAATTTTAATTCATATGAATACAGTCCATTTTCTTTTTTGGTATTTTCAATACATGGTATATTAATAAACATAATATCTGTTTAACTCCTTAAATTAAAATCTTAATTAATAAATATATGACAGTTTAAAAAAATATTTTTCGAAAAACAATATAAAAAACAGCCATCAAATGATGACTGTTTTTGCTTAAGATTTTTTATTTTTAGCTTTTTTAATTATGCTCCAATCATTTTGTGTAAAATATGGATACATATCATAGACTGCAAATTCTCCATCTTTTTTAGAAATTGTATATTCTAAAACAATATGAAGTCCATGACAGTCAAAAGGAATATCATAATTTGTACCTTTTACAATTCCTTTTCCTATAACCGTATTAGATACTATATCTATAACTAAACGATTATGTCTTCTGTCGTTGTAATAAATATCTCTATCCTCACACCAGTTCTGAATTTTAGAAATAATAGAGGTATTATTTGAAGCAATTAAAACTCTCTCTAATGCTTCAGATGCACTTTCTAATGAATCAAACCATGTAGGATGAAAGGTACCATTCTTAGCGCCTTTAATTCCTTTCTTTTCTTTTGTAGCTTCAGAAATTTTATTTATAGCCCATGAAATTTCTGGAGCTATATGTTGTAGCACATGAGGAGTATGTTCCTCAACATAATCATTTGCTCCTGATCTGGTTTCAACCAAATCATTAGCTTCGAAATTGAAAAGATATTCTTCTGCATCATAAAATTTTTCGATATATGATGCTACATTAAAAAAATCCTTTTTATATGTGCCAGCCTTTTTGTCTGACATAATTTCATTTAATTCTGCCATAGTGCAGCGTTCCTTTCTTCGCAATGTGCGAACAAAAAAAGCTACCCTAAAAAGTCTATAAAGACATTTTAAGGTAGCTAAACAAATAGTTCTAATTTTCAAAATTATTTAATCTGGATTATATGGATATTCTATAAAGAATTCATATTCCGGATTGTCGCTCATTAAGCGGGCAATATTTTCTGCTTTGGATACATAATATGTATGTCTGTTATCCAACCCATCCTTTTCATTAAGCATTTCGCACTTAGCTCGTGTAACAATCTTATGAAACTGATTACCAGATAAATCTACAATTATTTCGTTATCTCTATAGAAATAATCAATATTCTTTCTTTCAAGAATTTTGTTGATATAAGGAATTAATTCTTCCTTTGCTTTCTTAAAATGTCTCATATATAAGACTCCCTTCTTGGAGTTATTCTCCATTAAATTTATTGATAAAAAATATATGACAGAAAAAACAGTATATGTTAAAGATTTATCCAAACTGTTGTCTTTTTATTAAAATATTATTATATATTTCATCCCAGTATTTATTTATAGCATCAATTTCTTGTTGATCAGTTAATGCATTCTTATCGATAATAACATCATCAAGACTTTTTATAACAATATTAGCAGTTTTATAATCTGAAATATTAGTATTCTCAGCTTCTTTTAAAGCATCATATGCTTTTTTGTAACAAAAACTGGCATTTTCATAATTAGGAAAATCGATTTGAAAAAAATCTTTTTTACCAGAATTATAATTACATTTTTTCCCTTCCCAGTCAATATAATGCTCATAAATAGTTTCAGGTTTCTCAAATTCCTTATTATCTAAATTCTGGTGCAAATATTCATTAAACTGCTCCCATATTTCTCCACATATTGCTGAACCATTATCAAAATTTTTAGGAATATCATATCCGGTCCATACACATGTTGTATAATATGGTGTATAAGCACATAACCAGGAATCCTTATTATCATTTGTAGTTCCTGTTTTTCCTGCACAAATCTGATTATCTATTTGATAATTTTTGACGTATCCTTCTGTAAAATTTGAAATTAAACAATCTGTCATCATATAAGCGGTGCCTTTTTTATATACTTGAATATCTTCTTTATTTTGATATATTTCTTCATTTTGACGCAACATATGTTTGATGCATGTATTATTATTGTATTTACCATTATTAGCTAATGCATTGTATGCTTTAGTCATGTTTTCTACTGTTACACCATTTGTAAAACCACCTATGGCAATTGCAGCATTATTATTATCTTCATATGAAATATTATAAAAGTGCATTTTATTTAAATACTCTAAACAATTATTTATTCCAACATTCATTAATGTTTTAACAGCCGTTGTATTGACTGATTGTAATAAAGCTGTTCTTACTGAAATATTGCCTCTGTAATATCCATCATGATTTTTAGGCTGATATTTACCCTCAAGTGGAGAATCCAAAATCATAGATGATGGATGATAGTCTAAAATATCAAAAGCCGGAGCATAATCTAATATTGGTTTAATGGAAGAGCCTGGTTGTCTAGGAGATTGATATGCTCTATTTATATATTCATTATCTTCTTGTCCACCTATAATTGCTCTAACATATCCAGTTTCATTATCAATACACATGGATGATGTTTGAAGAAGATGCCGCCCATCCTCGGATAAGCTGTTATCATATTGTGATAAAACATTTTTTGAAATTTGTAATAGCTCAAGCTGCTTATCTTTATCTATTGAAGTATATATCCTGTATCCTCCAGTTAATATTTCTTCTTTGTACTTAGAGTATATTTTATTATATTGATTAATATAATCTTGCTCATCTTCTGAAGAATCAAAAAGGTATTTAAAATTAAATCCATTTATTTCCATAAGATATTCAATAGAACATTTAAGTGTATATGAAAATTCATAAGATGTTGGTAAATCAGATGTTTCTTTATATAAAATTAAATCAAGAGGATCTTCTAATGCTTCATTGTATTGTTTTTCTGTAATTATTTTCTGATTATACATTGTATTAAGGACTTGATTTCTTTTACATATTGCTAATTCATAATTTGTTTCAGGATTATATTTTGTAGGGGCATTTGAAATACCTATTAACATTGCGGCCTGAGATATTGTTACATCAGATGCATCACATCCAAAATAATATTTACAAGCTGCCTGAATTCCGTAACAATTGCTGCCATAGAAATTAGAGTTTAAATACATTTCAAGTATTTGTTCTTTAGAATATGATTTTTCCATTTCAAGTGATGCTATCATTTCAGTAAGTTTTCTATCTATTGTTTTGTCTGAATTTTTTATAACAATATTTTTTACAACCTGTTGTGTAATTGTACTGCCGCCCTGAGTTATTTTTCCTTTATTCTTTATATAAGCCAAAGAAGCTCGTAACAATGCTTTAGCATCAATACCTTTATGAATATAGAAATTCTTATCTTCCACAGCAATATATCCTTGTATTATATAATCACTGACATCGCTGATATTAACATATTCATAAGAGCCGTTAATATTAGCTGCCATTAATGTGCCATCATCATAATAAAAATATGTATTCAGTTCTTTATTAAATTCATCTTGATTCATATTTTGTAATGACTCATATGCATTTTCCTGTGCCAATTTGAATTTACTGTAAAATTTAATATAAAATACTGATAATGATATTAAAGATAATAATATGACTATCATAATAATCAATATAAAAATTTTAAATATGGTTAAAAGATGATTTTTCCTTTTTTTTAGTGGAATATTTTTATCATCATTATAAAGTGGTTGTTTTTTAGAACTCATAATTATTCTCCTTTATATTTATTTACACAATAAATATGACAGAGAATAACAAAAAGCTCCCACCATTAAGGTGAGAGCTATAATCAAAGTTGCTAGTAGAATTGTAAAATTCTATTAAAGTGTATCTTTACGACAAAATTACCGGCTTTAACAAAAGTGCTAGTCTTTGAGGAGGCATATATGTATGCCTAATATATACCGACAATATTTTATCACATTGTAAATTATAATACAATATTGATTTAATCATTATATGACAGATTTTTGATTGCAAATTTTTACATAATTTTATTTTTGCCTGTTCTTTTAGCTTTATACAAATTTTTATCTGCTGCATCAAATAAATCGTGAACGGTATTATTTTTCTTATATTCTGTTATTCCTCCAGAGAAAGTAAATTGCTGCGGAATATTCTCATATTTAATATTGTTGAATTTAATTCTGATATCGTTAATTATATTATACGCCTCAGTATATTCATAATCTGCAAATAATATTCCGAATTCTTCGCCTCCATATCTGGCGACAAAAATATTTGATTGGTTAATATTTTGAAGTTCCTTAGCTAAATTAATTAAAACAGTATTTCCAAATTCATGTCCATATGTATCGTTAACTGATTTAAAATCATCTATATCTATTATACAAAAATAAAGTTTTTTCTTATATGATATCCATTTCTTTGTTGTATTAAAAAGAGACCTATAATTATCTAATCGAGTTAATCCATCTTGTGAAATTTCTTTTAATAATTGAGCATTTCTATTTTCAGATAAAACCAGTTTAAGTTCTTTTTCTTTCTCATATTTAATAACAAGTCTCGAATAAATATATGCAAATATTGTTATGATACATGATAAAAACATATATATTAAATAATTTGATGGTAACTTATTTAATTCAGAGATTGATGATAATGAAATTGTAATAATTTCAAATTGACTTATCAAAAATAATTGCCAATTAACCTTGTTACTACCATATACAATACACATAAAAATTGGGCAGGCTATTAATGTATATAATACCGGATAATTATAATGAATGATAATTGAAACCACTATAATTAAAGTTAAAATATACAAAGGCATGGCTTCATATATTTCTGGTATAATATTATCTTGATATTTTCTTATAATTTGTCTGCCGGTAAACCATATTATTAAATTAGATGTAGTAGGTATAAATACATTCAATATAATATAAGATAATATATTTATTGTTTGTTTTTCTATTATTATGTGTATTGGTATAAATAATAATTCAAAAATAAATATTGTGATTATTATAAGAAGGTTAATAGCCATTATTTTATTTTGAAATTTATTATACAAATATGCGTATAAACTGGTTTGTTTTTCTGTATGATTTATTGTATTATCTTGTATTTTAATTTTTTCTATTGTTTTCATAATAATATTTATTAATCACTGAATTCCTTATCTGAAGATAAGGGAAGAAGTAATTCTCCTTTCTGCCATATTGCATCTTTTTGTTTCTAATATATGAGTATTTTACAAAGTTATTATCATTTTTATTAATTAAAATCTAACATTACTCTGTTGCATCATAAAATTCTTTCTCTGGATACAATTCGTTCAAATTTTCTGCTAAATCAATTTCTTCAAGTAAAGCATTATAGTTCATTTTGATTTTCTCAGATTTAATTAAACTTAACATAGCATCTGCAATTACCGGATCAAATTGAGTACTTTTACCTTTTTCAAGCTCATTGATTACAATTATTGAATCTAAATGTTTCCTATATACTCTGTCACTTGTCATTGCATCAAAGGCATCTGCCACAGAAATAATCCTTGCAATATAAGGTATTTGTTCTCCCTTTAAGCCATCTGGATATCCTTTTCCATCATATCTTTCATGATGATATTTTGCTCCCAAATCAATGTCCTTAAGCATTGACATATCTTTTAAGATATTTCCACCTATTACTGTGTGGTTCTTCATTACTTGGTACTCTTCATTTGTTAATTTCCCTGGTTTATTTAATATGCTATCCGGGATTCCTAGTTTTCCTATATCATGCAATAGTGCTATTGAATGAATATCTTCAATTTCATTTTTATTCATTCCTAATTTATATGCTAATAAGGCTGTATAATCCGCCACTCTGGTTGAGTGGCCTTTGGTGTAATTATCTCTGGCATCAATAATATTTGCTATAGTTGTAATTGTTTGGAGAGACATTTTGTTAATTTGTTCTATTTGATTTATTATTGTTTGTGTATTTTGTAAATTTAGGTCTGTATTTCTTTTATAAAACTTTGAAACAATATATGCTGCAGCAAAGCATAAAATAATTATTGCAAGTTGTATCTCCATGTCTTTGCCACCTGATTTATCAATTTTATTATATGTCTTAATAAATATTGCTGTAATATTCAACACTGTCGAAAATAAACCGGTTACTATAATTAAAGTTGGATCATAATATAAAATTAAAAGCAGGATAATTGGGAATATATAAGTAAAACATAAAACAGTATTTCCTGTAAATAAGGTAAATGTATACATTATTAAAAACGAGAATGTTACAAAATATTTTAAAAATAGCCAGTTTTTATTATAAATAAAAACCAACCACCCTGTTAAATTCGGGATACTGATTAATATAGCAAATATTGCAAAATATGGTGGTGATATAGCATGTTTTAACATTTCACCAAAATAAATGCCTAATAGTGTTATTGTTATTACTGACCAACCACATAAAAGTGATGTATTTAATCTTTCTTGTTCTCTATCCATAGGTCCTCCTTATAGTCAAAAAAAGTTATATTAATATATATATGACAGATAATATTAAAAAAAGAGTTCAACGTGACTAAGTAAGATCATGCTTACCGTTACCGCTGAACCCTTTTTATAAAAAATATAATTAGCTCCTTTATTTTTAGCTAATAATAATATGACAGAATTAAAATAAATAAAGCGTAGAATAATTAATTCTACGCTTTATGCAATCATTATTTATTAATTTTTTTCTGATGTAAATTATTTATAAAAGTAATTGCCTCAGGAGGCAATGGAGAAAATCTATATACTTTTTTCATTTCTTCTTCGCAGCATATACCTGCTCTTTTTAATTCATATATATTTTTCTTTTTCATAAAATTTCCTCCTTACTGAGCTGCTGTAAATTCAACAAAATATTCTATAGTACTTTGCTGATCCTGATATACAATAATTTCATCATTACATAAACTATGTCCCGCATGAGCAAAAGTACAATGAGCGCCAGGACATCTCTGTTGTAAAACATTATAAGTTAAATCACTTTCAGCAGATGTTACATCATATGTTTTACCAGTAGCCACTTTGAAAATGCCTAAATATCCAATTGCTTCACTACCATGAGTCCAATAAGAACCGGAGCTTGAAGTATATCCCATCGATTTTTTTGCCTTATTAGCAAAATATGTACCTAATCCAAACATCTTTCCATTAGTTACAACTCCAACTGGATTTATTGTTAAACCATTAGTTATAATGGACCAGAAGTTTTCTGATCTTGAACCATGAAATAAATGAGATATTCCATTATTTTCATCACTTAAATTTTCTTTAGCACAATATTCATTGAAAGCCTTTTCGGTCTTTTTATTAATGATTCTCCAAGCATTTTTATATTGCTTTGCATTTTCTCCCATAAGCTTCTTGATTTTAGTCTCTTCTTCGTCAGATACAGGTCTCCATTCAAGTCCATAGGCCTGAAGAACTGTTGGCATAGTGTCATATTTAGCTAAATTACTATTAGATCTTACCTGAGAATACACAATATCAAACAGTTCCTGCTCTTTGTCAATGATATCAACAAATTCAATCTTTCTTTTAGCCAAATGTTTAGATAAATTATCCATTCTTCTAGGAATTGCAGCATATAATACTTTTAATTTATTATTAAACTCTGCAATTGACATAGAATCATGGTTCTTAGCTAATTCAGTCAAAATCGAATTACCATATTCAAGCATCTCATCTGAAATATCTTCAACTGAAGTTGAATAATTATCTGAAATAACCTTATTAGCGTATGAAAGCAGTTTTGTTATAATAGAATCAACAGAGAAAATTCCAGTCTGTGCATATGTGCCGCCATTAAAACTTAAACCTTTTTTTGTAATCTTTTTTTTCTCCATTTTTTGAGTCTTTGTAAGCAACCAACCTCTATTTACCTTAGACAAATAAAAAGAATCCCAATTAGTCATAGGAAGTGAATATGTCCTTGGCCTGTTCCTTCCTATCCTGATTCCAATTCTACCTTCAGTAACATCAAAAACATTCTTATTATTGGCATTAACCTGCATAATAATCTGTTGATTATTACCTTTACCTGTAGCTGTTTCTGCAACATAATTAAGTTCCAAATATTCATGATTTGGTATTGTATTTATATCTGCCTGTTTCATAAATCCTCCTTATATATTACGCAATTTTATCTTTAAATTTTTCGAAAGCTTCTTTTGTAAATTGTGTATACATCCCAGAATCATTTCTTACTGATACGAAATCGCCAAATGCAATACATTCATATGTATGTCCTTTTGTCCAGCATCCATAGAATGATTCATTAGTATCAGATAAAGTTTTATTTGCTTGCACATTAAAAACAATATGTTCTATCATTTTGAATACGCCTCCTTTAATTAATTGATGTAATATATATGTCAGAAAAATAAAATTGGATATAAATTTGTAAATTTAATTTATATATAGTATATTATTAAATATTGTAAAATTAAGGAGAGTAAAATGAATATGAACAAACTTAATATTTTTTCAATTGAATTTGGAAATGGAAAAATGTTTTTTGTTGGAAAGAATGAGTCTATCAAATATATAAAAAATCATTTTAATTGGAAAGATACTCATAACGATGTGGTTAATATAAATGTAATGACCGATTTAGCAATAAAAAACAATGTATTTGTTAATATAATGCCTAATAATATTAAGGATAAATTATATGCAAAATTATTTATTATTTCTAAACTAAAGAAACATAAATTATGGATGTCTTTTGATCAATATTTAGCTGCTATGTGTTTTACGGAAAACGGTAAAAAAGAAATAAAAATGTTATTGAATATGTCTGATGATGACATAGATTTAATCTGCAAAAATTCAGAATGGAATAAAATTTTAAAATAAATAAAAAGACTTAGTATGATACATATTATAAACATACTAAGTCTTTTTCTATCTGAACTACTCACAACCAACTATTGTTGGATGGAGTTTTTTGCTTAATTGCGATAATTATTATTTTGTTGAAGTAGTTACTTTTATATTTGGTTTATCAATTGTAATATCCATCCTATCAGAATCGTTTAGTTTTTTTGCCATTTCGTCTTTAACCATTTTTATATTTTGTTCTAAATCAGGCATTTCAGTAGATTCAGTAACTATATCTATATTATTTGAATCATTATTTTTTTCTTCTGGTTTATCAGCTAAACAATTATTTAATTCATTAATATATTGCCTTTTTTTGAATTCCTGCAATTCTAATAATATTTTGTTTTTTAATTCCTTATTAGCAATATAAAATTTGTATTTATCAAGTGCTTCATAATTAAGTTTTGCTGCAGGTTTATGTTTTATAATACCTGTTACTGTTAAACCATCAAATGTTTCTTTAATATGGTCAATTTGTTCAACTTTATAATCTGTCATTTTGTCAATTCCAGGTACAAAATAGCTAAAATCAATATATTCATTATATATTTCAAATCTAGCCTGAGGGTACCAATTAATAACATTTTTAAGAATCAAAAAGCATAATAAATTTGAACCCGCAATTATTCCGCTGGCAATTACACCTGCAAAATTTTCTGTTCCGTAAAAAATAATTTCGCAAACAAGTCCACCTATAATAAGTGCAAGATTAAAAATAATAATAAGAGAATGAACTGGCCTGATATCCGGTAGTCTACTCAACATATTATATGAATTAATTGGGTTATTTTTATTGTTCATAAATTACTACCTTGTTGCTATATTAGCAACTTCCTTTCTAAAATAATATTGAAGTTTTTATTACACAAAACATCTAAAAATAATATGACAGACATAAAAAATAAAATCTGTCATATATATAAATAGCGTTTTATTAAAGGAGGAAATGTTATGTAGTTTTTTTGATTAAAAATTAATTTAGTATTGTAGATTCAAAGACGGGTGAATTTGCAATAATTAAACATAAAAAAGGTTGAGCTTTATTGCCCAACCTTTTTTTCTTAAGCTGTTATACAGCCTGTTATATGAGAATCATTAATATTGATTCTAATATTATTGTCTTCCAATTCCTTCGCTAAATCGAAAATGGAAAGCATTTCCAGATATTCTAAATATGAAATCATTTGTTTTCTTCCCTTAAGTAACATATCAACATACTCACTTGTACTCATATATACTTTCTCCTTTTCATTTTACATATCAAAGTTTCTAGTTATTCTTGCCGTTCTAAGGATAATGTCCTTTGTATTCTGATCAAGATTTTCTGCATTAATAATAACTGCTGTCTTATCATTGCTAAGCTTCATTTCTGGAGTAATCTTAGCGTACATTAATGTGGCTTCAAGACCGCCTATAACTGCATCTGCATTTTTATTAGCAGAAATCTTTAATACCATTTCAGAATCATCTGAACTATCATTAGGTGTTACTGGAACTGAAGATTCTGATTCTGATGATTCTTCTACTGGGTCAACATTTACTGTGTCTGATACATCAGTATTTGAATTATTGTAAACAGCTTCAGATACATCTTCATTTTCACTTGAAACTAATTCATCATCGACCTGTTCATTATATTCTGGGACCTCTGTAATAACTGCTGTACTTTCTGATACCTGTGAATCATTATTTGCTTCTTCATTAATAGGTTCATTAATGGTATCAACAATAGTGTCATCAATAGTGTCATCAACAGAATCATTAGAAGTATCATCCTGATTCCAAGGCAATTCCTTTTCATCTAAAACTGGTTCTTCAACCATTTCAGTTATTTCTGATTCAGCAATTTTAGACGAGATTTTTTCTTTTTCTGCATTAATATCTTCAAGTGTTGGAGCAATTTCTTTTGCAACAACAGGAGCTTCTACATCTAAAACTGACTCCTTTGTATTTGCTCCAACATTATTAATTAATAATGCTGCCATTAGATTCTTTATTTCTTCAATTTTTGTATTTGGAATAACAATATGTACTCCATTGCCCTCTTCAAAAAGGCTTATTGTCTGCATATTCATACTATATATGCTCCTTTCATTTTTTATTACTAAATAATGTATGACAGAAAAAAAAATCAAACTGCAAAATTAATAAAAAAATAAATTAATTATAAGTGTATATATACACTTTATTATTTTTTCTGTCATATCTTAATTAATATTATTTGAAAGTTGAGGTATTTGAATGTCAGATAAATCTTATACAATTTGCAAAATCATGAAATTAAATTCACTAAATGCTAATGGCAGATATAGTGTTAGATCTGCAGGCGAACATAATTTAAGGGAGTATGTACCATATAATTGTGATTCTGAAAAACAAAATTTAAATAAAGATATTGTTGAACTTCCTAAAATGCTTAATGGAAGCCATTACTCCTATCAGACTGTTGTAAAAAATGCAATTAAAGAAATTCAAGATAATGGTACAATGGGAAAAGTTCGTCCTGATGCAGTTTATGCATTTGAAATTTGTCTAGGTTTTAATCCGGCAGATGGAAAGGACTGGAAAGATATTATTTCAGAAAAAGACCTAGATAAATGGTGTCAGGAAAATAAAAAATGGCTTGAAGAGCGTTTTGGTAAAAACAATTTAAAGCATTTAGTATTACATATGGATGAATCAACTCCTCATTTACATGCTTTAATTGTTCCTATTAATAATAAAGGTAGGTTAAGTGCTAAATCATTTATTAATGGCCCGACTGATTTATCAAAATTGCAGACTGAATATGCAAAGAAAGTAGGTTCACAATTTGGGTTATCAAGGGGTGTTTCTAAAAAAGAAATAAGAGCTTCTAAAGAATTGGAAAATAAATTATATCCTAACTATTCTGATATATCTAAATTCAAAAAAGCCACTCTTGGTAAAATAAAGGATGAAAGTGAAATAATAAAGGTTAACCCGAAAGAATTAGATAGTAATGGGCATATTTTGCCATCTTACGAAGAAAGAGTGTTAGGTGAATTTCAGAATGTAAAATATCATTATTTAACTTTAGAAAATTCATTACGCCAGGAATTAAAAGAAGAACTAAAGCAAGAAATAAAAAAAGTAGATACAGACTTTGAAAGGATTGCACTTGAAAAAGAAGAATTTGAAAAAGAAAAAAAGAAAAAAGATGCAGAGTTAAAACAAAAAGAAGAGGAACTTATTTCAAAAGAACATGAGTTACAGAAGCTATTAGGTGTATTAGAAAGTACAAAAAAATCAATCAGGGAAATCAAAAAAGATTATACATATTTTGAAACATTAAATCGTGCCCTTAAGCATGAATCTAATAAGGATATTGCTAAAGATTTATATAAACAGTTAAATAAGTTAGTTGAAGAACAGCATAAAAGAGATAAAGAAAATATTCATGCAATTAAACAATTTGATATAAGATAAAAAAATATGAGGGTAGTACATAATTGTATTATCCTCATATTTTAAAATTACATATTATAAATATTATCCTGAGCAGGGAATATATTTTTAAAGAAATTTACTATTTCCTGTTTAGATATTAGAATTTCTTTATTATTAGATTTTTTCTTATATTTAATAATTTTATCTAATGAATCAGCAGTGTTGAATTCATTAAGATATATTTCAGTGTCTTTAAGATTTCCATTCTTAATAGCTGTATTTAATACAGATATATTTATTTTAGGATTTTTAACTAAAATAAAATGTTTAATCTGTATGTCATTTTTAAAGCTGTTATGTACAAGGGTGTTTAACATATTCATTGTTGTCTTAAATTGTTCAATAGAAGGATCAATTGGGATATATTCATTTTCTACAGTTTTTAACAAATACCCATCTTGGGTCTCTTCTATTGTACCTGTACCATCTAAGAAACTTATTGTAATTATGCTATTTTTAGTTGCAATAATAAATGGGATAGGTGCGCTTAAGAAATTTGGAAATTTTCTAAGTATATCAGTATCCGTTGCATAATTAATGCCATTATCTTTGAAATTATCATAATTTTTATGAACTTCAATCATATAATTATTTATGTCTTCATTACTTCCTAAGTTTACCTGACCTAAATGATACCATCCCCATATATTGCATTCATGTTTAATGGCATAATCCAATATATGAATAAAATCGGTTGCAGCAGGTAATGTATTATCAAAATTTCTAACAATTAATTCCTTTGATGTTACTTCTTTCTGGTTTTTTATAAATTTAATATGAAGAGTCAATCCTATAAGTATCATTAATATAATAAAGGAAATCATTAATATAACAAATATAGAAATTATTGTTTTTGTCATTGTAAAATCCTTTCTATAACTCTCTGTCCTTTTTCTTTGCCATTTCCAGGTGTGCCTTCATTGTTTCATCACCAACACATTTAAAACAATCTCTAAGATAATAAGATAAAACATTAAAAATGCTCGAATCAATATTACCTGTTTCCTTATAGCTTTTTATCGCCAGTCTAGTAAGGAATTCTTTTATATTTTTGACTTTTACAATTGAATAATCTGTTTTATTACATTCATTTACAATTGTTTTATCTGAAAAGCAAATAATATTGTATATAGGCATATTCGAAATCATCTTCCATGCATTATACTGTTCTTTATCTGAGTTTTCATATTCTCTCATTTTATCTGAGCATATTTTTCTGAATAAATTAATATGTCCTGCATTTTGTCTTACTGGAGAATATACTTCATGTCCATTGCACTTCCAATATTTCTGATTTTCATATACTTCAACCTTGCCGGTATATGTCTTACATTCAATCATAAAGATTGCTGATTGAGAAATAACAATTTCATCAATCTGACCAACTGGATAAGAATCTTCACCTTCTAAATTAGTTAAATATAAGTTGTTAATAGCCTCGCCTCTTACAACTATATTACCTTTCTTAAATCCACATGGACGTATAGCAATATAATCTCTGTCCAATTTTTCATCATCATCTCGTGTAATGTTAGTCAGGTTTAAATGAACTCTATGTTCAGCATCTCCCCAGAATCCATCTTCATCAAAATTAATAGTTTCATTAGAAAAAGGGGAAACTCTGTAAATACCTTTCTTTTTATCCTTCTCTATTTTTATTTTTTTGACACCCTTAAATGCCTTAAAAATCAAACCTGCAATTAAGCCTATTACCCATATTGCAGCTATTATTATAATTCCTTTTATTATATATCCTATAATTGTTCCCATATATTTTCCTCATTTCTGTATATTAATCATCAAAGTCATAACCAAACAATCTTAAAATAGGTCTGAATATAAATCTAAGGAATCTGAATATTTGCCCTAAAATTTTACCTGCAAACCTTAAAATTGTAATTGCTATTGATATAATAATCAAAAAGATTATTATTAAGAAAGCTGCATTAAATGGGTCATGTACCCCAAATGTTCTATAAAAGAAATTTTCCTGCTTTGTAGGGACTTCTGTTTGTGCTTCAACTTCTTCCCCTTCTTCATAAGTAGTTTCATATTCATCATTTTCTAATGCTTCAGCTATAATTAAATTAGTATCAATAACTGTTTCGATATTATTATTCATATTGTTTTCCTCGTTTCTGTTTAATCAAAATTATATATATATATGTAAAATAGTTTTCACTTGAGTAAAATTAATTTCATATATAATATGACATTTTTTTTTGCATTATTTTTTACATAAAAAACTTATTTAAGTATATACCAAATTTCGTATTAAGTAAAATAATTTTTTAAGTAAAAATGCAGTGTATATTATCTATACACCGCATTTAAAAATTATTTATTAAGCTTTTTTCTATTTTATTTATCAGAATCGCTCGATCCCAGAGATGATAAAAATCTGAAATCATTTATACTATTTGATTTAGATGATTCAGTATTATTATTAGATATTGTATCAGAAGTTGTTGTGTTTGTATTTTTTATGTTACTTTTTAATTCTTCTTGCAATGTGTTAGGAAATTCTTGAATTAATTCATTGTACATTTCACTATCAATTTTACCCTCATCAATGCTTTGTTGCAGCATTTCTGCTACAGATATATCATTTACTGTTGGCCTTGTGCTGTATATTTTTTCGTTGCTTTCCATGATGCCTTCATTTCGATACATTAAATTTCGTTTCATCATTTCTTCAGAAATGTCATTATTAGGTACATTAGAATTATTTATCATTTCTGTTAAAGTATTTGCACTTGATAATGATGGTACAGATGAAGCTGATGGTGCACTTAAATTTTGTTTTTGTTTTTTCTTTTTAAAATGATATACATTAGATTCATTTGCATCTGCTGTATATTTATAATTGTCATGAGTATCATACTGGTGTTTTAATCCTCTATATGGTTGTTCTCCACGAAGTACAAATATACATTCATTATCCTTCATTCTTCTTAATTCATCCGGAGTAGCAAGTTCACGGCCTTGCTGTTTATAACTTAAGCTACTGCTTCCTTTGCCTCCCTTTGAAGTTGAATGATCTCTGACAGTTATAGTCTCTTTACCTAACATTTTTGATACATATTCCAAAGTATCATTTTCTGGACAACCTAAAAATACAAAGGAATCACAATTACCCATAATGCTGCCCCAATCATCTTTATACATATTTTTAATCTGAGCTAAGTTCTGTAAAATGACTGTGCTGCTTATTTCATATTTACGCATTGTAGCGAGTTTTTTAGTGAAGTCCGGAATTTGGCCAATGTTTGCAAATTCATCTAACATAAATCTAACATGATAAGGTAAGCGTAATCCACATATTGTTACCTTACAGCCTTCTTTAATAGCCTTTAATTTCTTCCTTGCAAAGTCAGCATGTAAATATTTGCCTACAATAATTTCATCATCTTTATTTCCTGATTCTGCCGGGACTTTTATATAATAATAATTACCTTTCTTTACACAATGAGCATGATCTTTTGCTCTGGTGCAAAATGCTTCTGCTTCTTTTTTAATAGCATCATTTTTTTCATTTTTAACTTCGTTGTCAGCTTCATTTTCTGGTGCAAAATCTTCTTCCTTAATAACAACAGCTTTATTAAATGCATTGTCTTCTGTAGCACCATTAAAAGCGTTATTTAATTCTTCTTGGCTGTTAAATTTTTTAGTATTGACATACTGTGAATGTTCAACATTTTCATCTAATGCTTTTTCTGCAGATTTACTATTTATTCCATGTTTCTTATTACTAATTTTATCTTTATCTTTTGATTCTAATTTGAAACCAGATAATAAACTCTTTTTTCTAACTGGTTTATTATTTGCATCTTCTTCCTCTTGAGAATTTTTTGAGAAATCAATTTCAACTTCTTCAAGTTTACTATCATCCTCTTCCTCTTCTTCTTCCTGTACATGAGGAATTTCAAATATTTTTACGTTTTCACCTTGGCTATCTACAACAACATAATTACCTCTACATTCATTCTCTGCATGATAATACAATGACTGGAATAACTGAGTATAAAGCATTGCTGCGAGGAAGTTAAATGATTCATGTTCCTGAGGAATAATAACAAATAACGCTGTTTTTTCATCACCAATTTTATTAAGTTCAATATCATCAGATGATAACAAATCAGCTATATCCTTAGAATCAAGAGTTGATAAACGGGCCATAGCAGAAATTAAAATTGATTTTAATGTCTTACCTGCACCCATCTTAAACTTCGTATACTGCTTATCACAAATATCTGATCCAATAGGTTCATAATATTGTAAATCTGAATCAGCGCCTTCTGGTTTGCCCATTTTAAATGCTCCGGATCTTGTAAAATGCCATCCTTCTGATTTAATAGCCGCAAAATATTGATCCGTTATATTCATTTCATTTGAGGAATCGTTTTCATTAATTTGACAATTATCCATCAAATATAATACTGAACTTAAATTCTTAGGAAGATGTAATTTATCTCCATGCATCCATATTAAGAATATAAATGCCTGGAACATCAATTTCTGAGCTTTTTCCCAGAAATCATCTCCACCTTTTTTATTAGGATCTGTTGTATTAGCTAAAATACAATCTACTAATAAAATAACATCTGTTTCAGTATGGATATAATTCATTGGATTATATCTATCAGATTTATCCATGTTTACGAGATTGAATACTTTTATCTTAAAGCCAGCATCTTCAAGCAAAGTACCCATATCTGCTAATAATTCACCTGATGGGTCAGTACAGATGAAATTACAATTAAGTGGCATTTGGCATAAATTAGGTTTAACAAAGAATCTTGATTTACCGGCACCAGAACCACCAATAACTAATACGTTATTATTTCGTCTTGTTTGTCTGGTATCCATTGACATATAAACATTTTGAGTTAAAATCATATTTCTGTTTCCATCATGATTAGGTGAATCTTTTGGATCAGAATAATGTTTTTCCCATTTGTTAGGTAAATCTGAATCTTTTATCCATTTTGCAGTACCATTAACGCCACCTTTTGCGTGTTTATCTCTTTTATTTACGGTCCATATATATGCCAGAATTAATCCAAAAATCATTCCAAATATGCATATGCCGCCCCATGCTGCTGCATTTGGAGTAAAAAGTGTAAATGGATTAGTAGTTATCCCTTCAATGGTATAATTGAAAACTGTAACAACATCCTCTTTAGGATAAATTTCCTGATATCCTGTAAATTGAATTATAAAATAACTACCTAATAGAAAAATTAGTGCATACACAAAATATACTGGTTTTATTTTTCTTTTGTTTGCACTTGAAATAGAATTAGACATAAAAAAATACCTCCTTATATTTTAAATATGACAGAGGTAATAATTATTTTTTGATTAAAAAAATAGCAGGTCTTATTACAAAACCTGCTATTTTTACATGCTTAATATTTAGTTGTTATTAGTAAATCCATATATGTCCTTCTGCATAATCACAGTCATATCCAAACTCATCATATTCTGATTCTGACATTCCGCAATATTGGCAATGTCTTTCTTGTGGTTCAGGATCTGGCTCTGAATAATCACCATCATCACCACTATCTTCACCATCTCCAGAATTATCATCACCATTGTCCGGTTCTTCAGGTTCTTCAGGTTCAGGATCTGGCTCTGGATCAGGCTCTTCTATTTCAGCATTTTTTGCATCTTCTGCTTTTCTCCATTCATGATTTGCCATTGATTCAACCGGATCATACCAAGCAATAAATCCTGCAATATCTGCATATTCATCAAAATGATTTGTATCACTACATTTTGCATCTACTAAAGAATAACAATTTGTCTTTACTGTAGTATGATCAGATGAACCTGTTTGTTTTGCATTAATATTTTCGATTGAATCTGTTTGTGGATTATAAGCATAGTTTGTACCATAATCATCGCCTTCAATAATCGTATATGTTGTTTCGGCTGTGCCACTAGATTCATCCCATGAATATTGAACATTAAGAACAATTCCGATTTTATAAATAGTGTTTCCATCTGAGTCAGAAGACTGTGTAATAGCTAAATATCCTGGTTTAATTCCATCTTCATTATTTGTATTTACAACTTCTTCATAACTATGCCAAAATCCTCTTTCATCAGCTATATCAATTAAATTGCCTATATCATTTAAATTCTGGGTTATATAATATAATCCATATTCATCGGTTAAATCAGTTTGAGCAAATGCGTATTTAACAAAATAACCACTCCAATCAGTTGTAAGTGAGCCAAAGTAATTTCCTGTGCCATATAATGTATGCATATCTACTAATTCTCCTGCATATGTTCTTGCGTATGGGAATAAAGCAGCATTTATAAGGTCGTTACCTATATAATCATTTGTTGGTTTTAAGAATTCAATATCCCACATAACATATTCATAGTACATATCAATAGCATTTTGTTTAATTCTTTCTTCTGCTTCATAATCAATATCCATATCTCTGACATTAATTGCAAAATTAACAGCTTGTTCTGCCATCGTATCAGGAGAGACTTCTGAAATAGAAGGATAATTACTGTCGTTTATTAAAGTACAAATATATTTAACCTGAGCACGGCGGGAATTTTTTAAATGGTCTAAATCAATATCTGCTCCAGTATCATCTTCATCATCTATATCGTCATCTATGTCAATGTCAAATGGATCTCCCCATCCATTATCTGAACAGATTTTATCAATTGCATCCTGTTCTTCTTCATTAAATCCTAATAAACCTGCATAGTTATAATCATCAGAATAATAAAAAGCATTCAAATCAGATTCATATTTCATTAATGACATAATACCTAATATATCTGCTGTTGACATACTTGGATATTCTTCATGCATAAATTCATAAATCTGTTTCGTTGATGCTGTAGCAATAGCTTTTTCTTGTGCCTGTTCTATTTTTTTTGCACCTGTAATTGCTGTTATTCCTCCGGCAATTGCGGAAGTTATTGTACTTGGACCTATAATAATTACAACAGATGGGAGTGTTATAATTAAGCATATAACTATACCAAATACTATTAATCCCCATTTAAGTTTAGATATTATCTTAGAAACAAAATTTTTTCTTTTATCTTTCCTTATTTTCCTTGCTTTTCTTGCATTTTTATTTTCTTGTGAAAATGGAACATATCTTTTTGTAAAATTTTTTATTTTTTCAAGTTTAGGATGATTTGAGAAAAAATTATTTTTCTTTTTTATAAAGCCTTGATATTTTGTAGCATACTTTCCTTTTACGTTAGTGATCTTACCTGCTATTTTTTCACCTTTTGACATGATATTATTAAAGGTTTTTGATCTCATCCTGTTATAATTTACATAACCTTTTGCATTTCTTTTTATAGCATTTTTTGCTTTTCCCCCATATTTTTTTGTAGTAACCTTTATAGCTTGACCAGTTTTGGCTGCAGCTTTATGAGTTTGTTTAGCAATTCCTTGTCTGACTGATTTACCTATATCTTTTTGTGCTATAGTAAGTGCGCCTTGTTTACCGTATAAAACATTGTATTTTGCTTGCCTAAATTTAGCGACTTTTTGAGAATGTATCCCTGGCAGAACTCTATCCAAGTTTCCCTTTTTTTGCATTTTTTCAAATTTGGTTCTTTTATGATTAACTCTGGCATTTAATAATATAAATGGGGTTTTTACAGTTTGCTTAATAATTTTAATTGCTTTATGTGTTTTCTTTGTGCCTTGGTATAAATCACTATCTTTAGCTAAGTTATCTGTTTCTCTTTTGAAGATTTTACTTCTTTTATTCTTTGCTTTATTTAATGCAGCCATTCTTTCTTTGAGTTCTATATTATGCGCAATATCTTGTAATACCCTAGATTGTTCAACGGATAATACTTGTGTTTTCCCTTTATAAGTAAATGATGCTGTTCCATTTTTATTAATACGCATTCTACTACGAATTTCTTTGCTATTCATATTATGAATACCAAGCTGTCCAAATATTGTGTCATTTTTTAAAAAAGAATTAATATTTTTATTATTCGATAATATATTTTTTTTCTTACTTTCCTTATTTGAAAGAAATTGATTAACGTATCCTTTTCCAGATATATTTCCATCTTTAGTATTAATTATTAAATCATTAATACTTATTTTATATTTACTACCATCCTTTGTTACTACAGTTACTTTTCCGTTTATTAAATCGCTATTCCCTTTTCCACTATATTCAATATGATCAAAATTTTTCCCTTGTTTAATTGAGCTTGATGTTCCATACTTTGCACTTGCTATATCAGATGTTCCACTAAATTCAGTAGAATTTAATAAGCTTTCTTTATATTTAGAATTTAAAATTACATTTTTCCAACCAGAATCATTATTTGCTTTAAAAGCATTTTCTAAATTTTTTGTAAATTCTCTATTAGAAATTCCATTATCTCTTATAATTTCTTGATATCCATTTTTTCTTAGTGCCGTATTTAATGCAGTATTATCATAATGAGCATTTGTTTTATATAATCCCATAGAAGTTTTTATTATACTTGCGCCTGTTACTGCTGAAGCAAAATTATAAGCTCTTTTTAATTTTTCGTAGCCTTGGTATACATCTGTTCCATGTAATCCAGATGCAGCTAATTGATTAACTTGTTTTGCAATAGCCTGTTGATTTTGAGTTTCTGTTTCATAAGATTTTCCTTTTGAATAACCAATGTTTCTTAATTTATCATATGCATTTTCTGTATATCTTTGGTCATAGTAATTATTATTAGGTGAATTATTATTGCTGCTGCCATTACTATTTCCATTGTAGCTATTGCTATAGTTATCATAATTACCACGAGGTCCATTATTGTTATTACCATTGTAGTTATTGCTGTGGTTATCATAATAGCCATTATTGTTACTATTTCCATTATAATTGTTACCGTTATTGTTAGTGTTATAACCATTGTTGTTATTATGATTATTATCATGATAGCCATTATTTGAATGATTATTATTATACTTATTTTGCTGTTCTGATTTTGTATTATTTGTATTAGAATTGTACCCAAATGGATTTCCGTATTTGTTCACTTTATTTTCATATTCTTGTACAGCATTATTCCCTGCATTTTTAAAAGTCTGCATACTATCATCATTTGAATATCCTGGTGCAGAAGTATATGAATCTGGTGATTTTTTGTTTAAATCATATAATTGTTTTCCTTCTGTATTATAACCAAAATTTTTCTTGCTTTCTGAATATCCACTGCCATTAACTTTATCCATATAATTTGTTCCATTTGTCATTTTGTTAAATAAATCATCATATCTTGAAGCCATTATTATTTCCTCCTTCCTCAAAAAATGTACTTCCTGAAAAACAGGAAGTACGAGTTAAATGTTTTAATTTTCTGATAAAATTGTATTGTATGTACGAGCAGCTTCAGCTTCTAATTGCTTTATATTAACTTCATCAGGCATACCCTCTATATTAAAATTTTCTGTAGGCACTAGCATTCTTATAATGCTGCATCCTTCTGTATCTGGAGTAAGTGGCTGTAATGTCCAGAAAGTCGGATTTAAGAAGCTAAGATAACATTCATCTGCATATGTATCTGGGACAACTGTAAATGTCAATAATGGATATTTTATTGACTCTCCAATTGATTCATTATGTTCCATATCTTTTAATTTATCTTCATATAATTGGAACTGTCTCCAGAAAAGTTGTAATTCAGGGTCAAGATTAGTTTTAAAGCTGATATCTACAATTACATTATCTTTATGATGTATAAATTTAATGTCGCCTTTTTTTGATAATCTTGTTGCAACTTCTTCATAATTAAGGTCATTTGCAAATTGATCTACATCATTTTTATCTAAACTTCCACTATATAAAAGTAAAGAAATACCTATTTCAGAACGTGCATCGCCATTCTCACAACGACCTTCACATACTTGTAAAAAATAATCATAAGAGAATTGTTCTGCTTTAGGTAAAACGTCTTTTTTTACTCTTTCAATTTGTTTTTTTTCATCTTCCGAATATTCAATTTGATCAGATTTGTTCATCTGAGATATTTCATTATTATTAATATTATTAACTTCAGGGTTATTTTTTAATTCAATGTTGTTTTCGCTCATAATTTAACTTCCTTTCTTTTTGAAAATTATTTATATATATTTAATATGACAGAAATAAAAAATGCGAAGATTATAATATTGTTAATAATCCTCGCATTAATAGTTATATTACGCCATGATTCTTTCTCCTGGTTTAGAAGACATAATCTTATATAATTTTGTCTCTTTAGGGAATTTATCTATAAAAGGAATAATTCCTTCACCATTATAAATTAAGCCCTGTCCTGGAGGCGAATTAGTTATATAGTTAAGCTGTGCATCTGAAATATGATACATATCTGCCAATGCAGCTCTATCAATAGGAGACTGAGAAAGCATCATAATGAATTCGCAGTTATTAATAATAGCTCTTGACTCTTCAGAATTTAAAAGATCTTCTACATTCTGAGTAATTGCTGTAGGAATTCCACCCCATTTTCTTGCTCTTTTCCATATCTGCTGTAAGAATTCTGCTGACGAACGTGTTTTTGTAAGTACATGGAATTCATCAATATAAAACCATGTTCTTTTATTCTTTTTCTGATTATCAATAATCTTATTCCAGATATGATTTAAGCAAACCTGTAATCCCATTTCTTTCATACCATTACCGATATCCTTGATATCATATACTGTAAATCTATTATTAACATCTACATTGGTCTTATGAGCAAATGTATCAAATGAACCCAAGCAATAAATTTCAAGAGATAATGCAATATTCTGTGCTTCGGCTTCTGACTGATCCATTAATAATGAATAGAACTGTTCCATTGTAGGTGATGCAGATGTATCACATGTAATAGAAGTATCATTTAATTCACGCATATGTTTTAAATATGGCTTATATAACTGAATAACAACACGGTCAATAATTGACTTCTGCATATTAGTTATTTCATATCTGCCGCCCATTGCTGATTCACAAAGCATACATATGTAATCTGACTTCATTTTAACTGGATCTGAACCTGTTTTACCTTCTTCATCTCCATACTGAATATCCATATCAAACGGATTAATATACACCTTAGAACCTGCTTCTAAGTGTATAACTGAGCCGTCAAGTAATTTAGCCATATATGCATACTCTGATTCAGGATCAATTACATAAATATCATCCTTAGTTGTTAAGAAAACATTTACCATTTCTCTCTTTGCAGCAAATGATTTTCCGGAACCAGGCTGTCCAAGAATAAGACCATTCTGGTTTTTAGAATTTAATCTGTTGAATAATAATAAGTTATGGGAAACAGCATTTAATCCATAATACATACCACCCTTTTGTAATAGCTCTTTTGATGTAAATGGAATAAATAATGCAACTGAATCTGTTGGCATAAGCCTTTCAATTGTTAATTCATTTCTTCCTAATGGCAAAGCCGTTCTAAATCCAACTTCCTGCTGAGAAGTTAATTTAGTAACTGTCATTAAATATTTATTTGCAAGGCTGACTATTGATTTGGTATCCTTATTTAATTCTTCCTTTGAATCAGCATAATGCATTATTACGCCGTTAAAATAGAATAACTTTTGTCCTCCAACTTTCATATTATTAAGTAACTCTTCTGCTTGGTCCTGAGCAAATGTAAGTTCAGGAGAAATTAATTCACTTGAATAACCTGCTTTGTATGCATCTTTTTGAGCTTTAATAACATTTGATCGGATGTTAGTAAGCTGTCTGCTTATCATTTTTAAAGCTTCATCCTGAGCAATTGGATCAATATTAAATGTTGCTGTAAAGTTAAATGGAAGTGCTGAAAGATCTGCTGTAAAATCAGTATTCATTGATGAAGGAAGGGCTTTAATAAATAATACTCTTCCCCACTTATTACCCATTCTGAATTCATTCGCATCAAATCTAAATGAAGATGGTGCAATTAAATCTTTTGTGCTTAATCCCTGCTTACTTAATACATCAAAATCAAATCTTTCTATAGGCATCTGGTTTTCTTTTCCTGAATTAAATATATCGTATAAGCATTTTAATCTTTCTTTTATTGTCTGAGGTTCAGTTCTTATATCCTGAGAATTAGAAATATCTTTGAATTTCTGATCAATTTCAGTATCGATTCTTGAGAATGCAATTTGTACATCTCTTAAGTTATTTTTCTTTGTTCCAATAACAATATATTTTTCGCTTACAAGGTTATTTCTACCTTCAGCCAGTTTATCTTTTATCATATTATTCATTTCAACACGATATTCGTTGTATGCATCAGCTTCCATTTTACACATAACATCATTAATAATAGAGTCTTCATCCTCATTCCTGTTATTAATAACAACCTGAAGTGATGTATCTGTACCTAATGAAGCTAAAAATTCTTTGTATTTATCAAATATTTTCATTTGATCTTCAATAGAAGCTACTCTGAAATTAATATCAGTTAATTTGTAACTTTTTGTAAAATAGCCGGGCATTGACTCAATAACTCCGTTTTTATAAACATTGACATAAGGTACTGTTTCTTGTGCAGTCTTAGGCAATATCTGTCCATCATTTGTTTTTTCCTTCCCTGAGCTAGGAACTAAAACAGCCATTAAACCCTTCTTCTTTTTAACTGGTTTAGTTGGCTTTGATTTATTAGATTTAATTTCGTTTTGAGTATTTTCATTTAAGTCATCGAAATTAATATCTTCTTCTATATTTTGTGTATTACTCATAAAATTCTCCTTTCACTTAATTGAGACATAAAAAGTCATCTCCTAATTCTTTCAAATCTTTTTTCTTTGTTTTCTTATATTTTTTTAATTCCTTATCATTTAACTTTTTATCTTGTATTGGTAAAAAGGATTGATAGAAATTATTAGTTTTATATTTACGATCTTTAGGAGTAAAAACTTGAGTTTTTAAATACATGAAAATAAATTTCTCAGCAGGCATTCCATATATATCTTTAAAACCGCAAAAAAGAATTGGAGCGCCAATAATCATTGCAATTGTTAAAGCTATTTCGTTAACAAAAACCTGGCCAAGTAAAAATCCTATTGGTACTGCTGTAATAGCAGTAATAATAATAGAAACAGTATTTCGCAAAGTTAATGGACCAATAAATTTTGGTTTATATCCATTTATATCCTTTGGAATTTCTACTTCAATCATAAATATCCCTCCTTATACTCCAATAATGTCATTAGCAAACTGCTGCGATTTTAAAATCATGATTACCATTATTAATCCTGGAATTAAGATAAAAAGTGGATTGCTTACTAAATTTGTTGACCTCAGAAAAGATGCCTGTAATGCTGAAGTTGCAAAGATGATTCCATATATAACCGCACCCTGCAGACAAATTGCAAAGAATTTTTTTAAATATCTGAATCCTTGCGAATTAAGTGCTCCGCCATGGAACATATCTGCAGTAGCAATTGGCGCAAATATCATATAGACAGCCATTTGAATGACTCTCGATACCATAGCTGCTACACCAATAAGGCAACCAACTTCTGTAACTAAAGCCATTAAAAGTACTTCAATAACAGGAATAAATAGAGCTGTCATTCCGCCCCATCCATGGACTTTACAATTTTTGTCATCTTTAGTTTCAGAATCCCATTGCATGTCATCAGTCCAATCACTTACATTTTGGCCGCCGTAATTATTACTTTTAAAGAAAGCTTGATAATTTCTATCTGGTGTATCCCATTCACTTATAGTAATGCTGCTTAAATTTTCATAAATTTCCTGAGTTAATGTTGATATACCTTGGAATAAATTAAAACCTTCGATAACGACCATTAAAGCAATCATTAATTCAATTCCGGATCTTAATAATTCGTAACCTGTTAATCTGTCTTTTGTAAGCTTATCTGCAATTCCCATAAAGAAATATAAAATTAATAATGAACCACCAATGATTGAAATTGCGTTATAAGCATTTTCTACATTTCCCCACAAACCAGAATATAAATCACTGTTTGAATTAATAAATGAACCCATCATATCTTGTAATCCGCCACCAGCTTGAACTAAATCATATTCTGTATCAAAAATAGCTCCTATAGCATTAGATATACTGCCTGGAATACCATATGAAACTTTATCAACGATTCCATTAACCAATGAAGTAAGTCCAAATTGTGACATCATCGAAACAAGATAAAATAAAAAAGTTTGCATAATCCTCCTTTCTGAAAAGGGCTGTTTCAAACAAATAACGCTTGAAACAGCCTCTTCTAAAAATTACAAATAATTTTATTTGGGAAATCATGTTTTATTTTGTTATTAATCACCAATCATACCTGCTGCATCTTTTCCGCCGAAGGCAGTAATAATAGCAACTGAAATTGGTTTAATAACAATAAGTAAGCCTGCAATAAATACGTTGACAATTGATTTTGACTGTCTTTCAGCATCTTCCTGCTTTACGGCTGAAACCCAGTTAAATACAGCAATAAGACCATAAATTACACCTACACCCATAAGAATTGAGCATACATAGCTGGTCATTGTTGCTACACCACCTGAAGCATCAAATCCCGCTGCTAAGACTGAATTACTTGCCATTGCTGCAGCAATTCCTGCTATTGCAGTAGGCTTAGCTAAACTCGGATTATTAAGCATAAATTTGTTAGTATTATACTTAACCCTTGATACAGCTTTTGAAGCTGAATTTGAAATAGAATTAAATAAATTCATATTCTGTTCCTCCATATTTAAATAGTTTTTTGAGTTTTATTTACTCATTTAAAATATGACAGACAGAAAAAATTTTTTACATAAAAAATAGACCGTTTTATAATTAAACGGTCTATTTTAAAAAGAAATATTATTCAGTTATATCTTCAATATTTTCAATAGAACTTTCTTCAATATTATTTTCTATTGATTTTGAATTTTGTGTATTTTCGAATTGATTAACTAAATTATCCCATCCATTTTTTATAGTTGTTCTTCTACCATTATCACCCCAAATAAATAAAATAATTCCGCCAATAATTGCGAATAAAATTATTGTAGTAATAACTTGTTTTAATATTGAAAAAATACTTGTTTTTTTCTCTTTAGTAAAATCATTATCTGGAGATATATATACTTTTGGTGGAATAAAAGATTGAATATCAATATTAGGATTATTCTTTGGAATATCAGGAATTTTGTAATCATTTTCATCAGGGACATTCTTTTTTAAATTTGGGCCTCTATATTCAATACCCATAACATCCTGATATCTATCATTTAATAATTCTTTAATATCTGTGTTTTTGCATCTGTAATTTATTCCGTCAATAGTAATACTTATTATATCATTTGCTGAATTAGAGTTATCTTTAATATATTGGTATTCCAATCCTTCTTCTATTAGTCCGATAAGAGTCTGATTATACATATCTTTAATTTGTTTAGCTTTAAATGGGGGAATTTTATTGTTTTCCACCTCTGAATCTGCTTGATTATATAAAACATTAATTTCTTTCAAAATCATCATATATCTATGTTTTTTTTCATATAGAACATTTTTATTTAAATAACTTGATGTATTTTCTATCATAATACCTCCTAATATATAGCTTAAATTTATTTTTTAAAAAAAATTATTTTTATACGATTAATGTAATACGGGACTAAAGGTTGACGCTCCCCAGAGCTAAAGCTCAGGGGATTCCTGCTTCATCCATTACGGTTATTGTCACACCTTTTGGCAGTTTTCCCACAATGTCCACAAGCTTTTAGGTTCGGTATCGTCCATACCTACCATAATATTTTTAGATTACTAAGCTACACCTAATAATCTTAATCCTTCTTGCTTTATATTCTTAGCTGCATTTACGTCCCTATCTATATTGGTTACTCCGCAGTTAGGGCAGTTCCAATATCTGATAGTTAAGTCCTTTAGTATTGGATTTTGAAAACCGCAACAATTACATATCTGACTTGATGGAAACCATTTATCTACTTTAATAAGGTTTCCACCTCGTTCTTGCAATTTGTAAGCTAACATATCTAAAAACATTCCATAACCATTATCTAATGTAGCCTTTCCGTTACCAAAACCCTTATTAGACATAGCTCTCATATTAAGGCTTTCTACACATACATAAGTATACTGTTTGGCTATCGCAGTAGATTGTTTATGTAGATAGTCTTTTCTCTGATTTGCTATATATCTATGAATTTTAGCAACCTTTTTCTGTTGTTTATAATAATTCTTGCTACCAATTACTTTATTACGAAGTTTTCTTTGCTGTTTAGCAAGATTCTTTATTGACTGCCTATAATAATGTGGCATATTTGCAACTACCCCTGTATCGCTTACATACAACCCATCTGATTTATAATCCAAACCAGTTGTATTATTCTCGGTAGGAATAATTTGTACTGGTTCTTCTTCTATAATCTCGAAAAGAATAGACACCTGATAAGTCTCATCTCTGTTTTGCGTGACCGTGGCTGCCTTAATTTTTAAACATCTTGTATCAAGGCTGATTTTAGCTTTAACTTTTCCTACTTTTGGAAGTTTGATATAATTCTCTCCAACTTCGATATTGTTATTTGTAAAATTTGTAGTATATGTTTTCTTTGCTTTATGCTTATTTTTATATCTTGGATGTTTTCCAAGATGTTTAAACATTCTTTGGTAGCCATTTTCCAAGTGATATATCGCATTCGTTAAAGCGAATTTATCTACTTCTTTAAGCCAAGTGTATTCTGTTTTAAGATTGTGATTGCAATACAAGTTCATATCATATTTACTGAGATGGTTTTCGTTATTTTTATATCGTTCTTCCTGAACTGAAAGCATCTGATTATATACAAATCTTACACACCCAAAAGTCTTTTGAAAAAGTTCCGCTTGCTTTTTATTTGGGTATAGTCTGTAAACAATAGCTCTATTGGTTTTAATCATATCAATTTCTCCTTTCCGCCGACTTAGGTCGGCTAGTATCTTGTTACCTTAACCCAGAAACTAAAGCTTCGGAGATTGCGGTAATTTAATTTTCAACGAAATTTCCAGTATTAAATCCTGCGGCCATTTCTTTATTATCCTTTAGCAGAATACCTGAAAGATTAATATTTGAAGAATTATACTTTGTTAGTATTTTAAAAACAATATAGTTTTCTTTGATTGTTTTTTTTATAATAATACCTTTAACAATTCCCTCATTAATAAAATCATTTTGATTAAATGAGTGTTGAATTTCCATACATTCTCCTTCCTTATTTACCTAAAAATTGGAGAATCATTAATCTTATAAAAATAATTGCAAAAATAATATTATACATAGTATTTTTAGGTTTACAAACGATTAAATATTTATTATTTTTTATTGGCATTATACCAATTGGTGTACCTGTTAATCCAGTGTAATATCTATATTTATGTACATTTCCATTTTGTGCTTTTGATAAAAATATATTTCCTAAGCATGGCTTACCGATTATTTTTCTTTTTACAAACATAAATTCACCACAATATTCTTTATTAGGCAGTTGATATTCCTCAAAATTTTCAAAATTTACATAAAAATATCCTTTTTTCTTTGATAGCATATAAAATAATTCTTCTTTTGAAACTTCGGGATTAAGTTCTAAAAATTCTTTTTCAAACCATTTAAAATCCATAATCAGATCATTAGAATTAATCTTATTTTCATCTACATTACATGTATAATTATAAATGTCGTTTTCATTGATATTATCTTCCGCTTCATTAACACTTTCATTAATACTATTATTTATTTTTAATATATCTTTTTCCATAATAATCTCCATTCGTCTTTTATATTTATTTAATTAAAAGCAAGAAAGATTTTTCTTCCCTGCTTTTAATTATGTTGCTTATTTTTGTTTAAGAGTTACATTTAATGTATGCGTTTCATAATTACTTACGTCTGACAATGTAAACATCCAAACACCATTTGATAAATTTGGAATTTCTCTTGATATTTTACCTTGAGCAATTTCTTCCGCTGTTGCTTTTATTACATATGGGTTCCCTTTTGAGCCTTCTACTTTTGATTCTGAATCATCAGTTGATGATTTGGATGTATCTACTAAGTAGTATGAAATTGTTGGAGTTTGAGCTATAGACTTATTGATAATTTTATCAATTACTGCTTCAATTTTTACAGTTTGCCCTTTTACATTAACACTGGTCTTGGAAGATGATGAAATACCGGAATCATTTATTTTGTCATCATTTGTATAAACTGTCTTCTTTGTTTCTGTGGTTCTTGGGTCATAAATGACTTTACCATTATCATCTTTTATTACTCCAGGATCGTTAAAATTTGTAGAATCATTGTAAGAATTTCCATCAATATACCTGAATAATCCGGCTCCATTAATATAATAATATCCGGTTTTTAAGTTTTCAGGTAAATTAATAGTTATTATACCGTCACCCACAAAATCATATGAGTTTGCAGTTAAGGTATATAATTCATAACTTGAAAATATATGTGTATCAGCAGTCATTTTAATTAAATGTCTGTTTGTTCCAACATATGCAGCTACATCATATTGTGCTCCATGAATAAGCCCTTTTATTGTGCCTGCTCTGGAAACATCTTTGCTTTCTATTTTTTTATCTCCTACAGAAGGAATAGAAACAACAGTATCTTCTGATGTAAAGTATTTTGCCATTTTTGATGCAGATGATGATGTTTTTATATGAGCGCCATCCTGTGTGCTAAGCTTATATTGTCCAGATCCTTTAATGTTTTCAGTTAATCCATAAAAGCCAAGAGAATATCCATGGTCATAGAATCTTTCTAATTTAATTTTAGTAGGAATACTTTCTATAGAAAAATATATTAATTCATCACCTTTATAAAGGGTTGGAATTTTATTATCATTTTCATCACTTATCCATAAAACTCTGTCATTATCTTCTTCATGTGTATTTTTAGTTGGATCAGATTCTTTATAAACTGGTTGGAAAATGTCATAAGTATAATCTTTAAATTTTGATAAATCAGTGTTTATATCTCTTGTAATATTGTTTTGTGCTTCATCATGCCACACATAATATTGACCTGAATATAATTTATTTGAATCACATGTGGATACTAAAGATTCATCTACAACTGCTTTTTTTGATTTGATTACATTACAGCCTGTTAACATTGGAATACATTGAAATGCAATCAAAGCAACTGCTGTAATTTTAAAAAATTTATTTCTTCTCATAAAAATAGACAAATTATTTTTAATAATTTGCCCCCGCAAATATGCGAGCCTCCTTTCTTTTTATTGATTTGATGTTGCCATACACAATTTCTGATATAAGTCCACGAAATCATGCATTTCCTCATAAGAAGCTAATTCGTTTAAAATAAAATCTGTTATAGTAAATAAATTATCTTCTTTTGTGCATTCCTCATTTTGGAATATATTTGCTAACACATTCATATCATTTGAAGTTAAAGCATACATTCTTGTACACATTTCAATCCAATTCTGAATAATTTCTGTTAATTCCCTTAATATGTTTTGAATATATTCTGATGTTGAATCATTATATGTTTCTTCTGTATATGTTATTTTGTAATTTAATCCTTCAATTTTATAAGGAAATTCTAGTCTAATAACATCTACTTTAACATTATTTTTTAGTCTTAATTTTGCTGAAAGTGTTTTGCCGTCTTTGCTTCCAGTAATCCTAATAGTATTTTCATTTTCATCTGCATATTTCACTACATCATTTTTTATAAAATCATTTGAAATTATTTTAAACATTTTATACCTCTTTTTGTTATATTTGAGTTTTTACTCAATATATATATGACAGACCAAAAAATAAAAAATGAGGTACATATTGAAAAATAATATGCGCCTCATTTATTTATTTTAAAATTATATTTGCATGGAAGTATTCATAAAAATCATAAAGAATAATACCATATCAATCAATATTTTTCCACCTCCAGTTAATTGAGGGAGCAAAAACATTACATACATTTTAGCTAAATTATTATCATTATTTATTTTTTCTGTTTTATCTAACAGTGTATTATTTCTTTCAATAATTTCATTAACTTGCTGCTGAACATCCGAACCTGTGCCACTTGCAATTGAATAAAACATTTTCATTGAAGCTGTTATATCTGGCAAATCAAACTGGCTCATAAAATTCAAATATGGGTCTATTGATGTAGGATTGTCTCTGATTGCATTATTTAACTTGATTAATTCTGGCTGTAAAACTAATGGAGCTGTAGGGATACTCTTATATAATGCAACTTGAACACTATTTGATTGAACATATAAAGCGACATTCATTAACCATCTAGGAAATTGGATTTCAATTTCTTCTTTTATGGCTTTGAATCGCATATTATACATCATTTTGTGTTTAAACAAACAGAATATATCAAATATGGCACCTAATGCTACATATAAATAATCCCCAAACAATAAACCTATAATTGCTATTAAAACACCTATTGGAAGCATTCTTAAGCCCTTCATAAATTCTGTTTTCTTATTGTAATTAATAATGTAGTTATAATATTTTTTTATATCAGAATCTTTTCTGGTTTTTAATCCATTTAATATACTGGCCGAACAGAAATTATCAGTTATATAATAAAGAATAAGGTCTAATATATATAAAGCTGCAGAACTTAAATGATAAATAATATTAGTAGTAATATTTGCTTCTGATGGAAGAATTTTTTCCATAACTATACAAAGAATAAATGACATAGCAATAGCCATATTGACTGTTATTCTTTTACTGTTTCTTTCTTTTTTATATTCCTGGGTTCTATTAACCCAAAGTTTTCTATCCTGTAAAAGCAATTGAATAGCATTTTCATGATCTCCACCAACTTGTTCAACTTCTACTAAAAATTTATTCAATTGCTGAATTTTCTGACAATCATATGCTCTTTCAAAATGCTTTAAGGCTTCTTCAACACCTACAGCAGGAATGTCATCAATGCAATTTTGAATAACTTTTTCCATAGGTGTGTCTTTAAACATAGGCTTAATATCTATAAGTGATTTTAAAACCTTGTTAGAATTCTGAAATGAATAAAGCATTTGTTCTATATATTGTGATACCTCTCGGAATCTGTTATCTTCATATGTCTTTTTATAAATATTTACAATTAACATAGGAACTATTAATATATCTGCAATTAACATAGGAATATAACATATTGGATTTAACTTCATTACAAATCCTATAATTAAAGTTAATATTGCAAAACCGGCCATAATTCCTAATATCTTTTTTACTGATGTTCCATATCCCATTTTCTTAATATCTGAAATTAAATTTTTCCAGTTTGCATAATAAATAACTTTCTGATAACCCGAATCATGATGTTTATTAATTTTTTCCTTAAAGCTTGTTTTTTCTTTTTTCTCATTATCAGAAAAAGAATTTATATTATTTTGTTCAGGTTTGTTATCAATAGAATTTACTATATTATTTTGTTTATTTCTTGTTTTGCTCATAAATAAATATCGGTAAATAATCTATGTAAATTTTTATTTTTTTCATTTTTAGATTATACCTTACTCCTTTCTATTATATTTATATATTAATTAGAGAACAATAAATTATTATTATCATCGTTTTCTTCATCAAAACCTGATGTCTCATGTTCGATGAAATCTTTAGAGTTTAAAAATTTTAAAGAATTAAGACCTTTTGAATATTCTAACTTAGCTGATGGCTTATTAGAAAATATATATCCTTGTTCTCTTAATCTTTTATCAACCTCATCATTTTGAAGTGGATTATCTATTCCTGCAATTTCAAATTTCTTTTGTATTTTTAAAGGCAACGCTGCTCTGAATAAATGGCCGCCTTCAACTGCAAGTCTACATAAATGTTCTTTTTCATCATTTGAGAAGAATCCAATCTGGTCAATCATTCTAACCTGTCCGCCTGATCCATCCGGATGCATAGAAATATAAACTCCTACATCTACAAATTCATATACATTATCTTCTGTTCTTTTTGCTGTAATGGGATCGTTTGTCATATTAACAATACGTTCAGGAATCTTTCTTACATCATCTGTATGTAATGTAGTTATGCCTTTTACACCTGTAGTAAAACCCTGCAAGAGATTCTTTACTTCTTCTCCTCTTGTCTCTGCAATCATAATCCAGTTAGGATTCTGTTTTAAAGATGCGATAATTCCCTTAGAATAATCGAATATTTTATTTACCTTCATTTCTATACAGTCAGAATCAGGATGGAGAGTTTTATAATGCCACTCCTGCACATCTTCAATTGTTATAACTCTTTCTGAGTTAGGAATATATCCTGATACTAACTTAGCACATTCTGTTTTACCTGCACGAGGCTCGCCACATATAATAATATTCATATGAGCTTTAACACAGTTAATAAGTAAAGATAAAATTTCTCTTGAACAATAACCCTTTGCAATAGCATCTCTTTCAATAATTCGCTGAACAATAGGTGTTTTTCTGATACATATAGTTGTACCAGTTTGAGCAATACTATTATGAATAATAGAAATTCTCAAGTCTTCTGTTTCGGCTTCAACAGAAGGATTTTGCTGATTAAATTCTGTTGCTTCTGCATTAGCAATATTTTGGGCCAATCTTCTAATAAATGCAGGGTTAACGTCAATTTCATCATGTTTAACTTTTCTGTTATCCTGATCAATAGTCCATAAGTCTTTGCCATTAAAATCAATATCAGTTATTGTATCATCTAAAACTAAATCTTTTAATGGTCCAAAATCTTCAGGGCGAATAATAAAGCCCTTATTATTTTCCCTGATATTCTCGCCTTCTTCTTTTGTTTCTATTAATGATTCTCCTAAATCCCAGATATCTTTTTCTTGGTCTTTATTATTATTCTGAGATAAATTTTTATTAAAAAAATTTCCCATAATTCTAAAATTCCTTTCTATAAAAACTATTATATAATTAATATGACAGACAATTTTAATTTTTTCAAAAAAAATATGGCAGGTATATATTTATACCCGCCATAAATTAACACAGTTGAACTATTATTAATTTCCATTATTCATAATGTTATTAATATCCTGGTTTGAAAGATTTGCTTTGTCTGTAAAACCTGTAACTGTTCCACTCATACCTGACTTAATAGATGGTGCAATAAATCTCACAATACCAACTAAAATTAAAATAACAACTGCTGTAATGATTGCTGGACCCCATTCCTTTAAAAAGTCTTGCATAACATTTCCTCCTTAATAAAAAATTAGATTCTTATGTTTTGCAAAAAGTCCATAACTTGATTATCGTAATTCGCTTCTTTTTCCATTATGTTAATGGCTTCTTTTTGCGAAAATGAATTTCTATAAATACGGCTACTTGTTAATGCTTCATAAACATCTATGGTATGTAGCATTTTAGCGTATTTAAGAATTTCTTTATCTTCACATCTTGGAATGGGTTCTAATGTTAAAGGATTCATTCCATGATGATAAAGAACAATTTTACAGATTTTATCATTTATATTCATATCTTTTAAAATTTTATAACTATAATATGAATGTAAATTAATAATCTGTCGCTCCAATGTGGTAAGTTTTTCAACTTTGTTTAAAATCAAACTTGAAATATACAATTTTCCTATGTCATGTACTAATGCTGCGTCTGACAATAAATGAGAAGAATCGTTAATTTCATTTTCAAATTCTTCTGCAATATTGTTTGCATGTGTACAATGAGAAAGTGTTTGAGAATCCAATTGTTGGAGCATTAAATAGACTTCTTCACTAAAATTATCTTTATGCTGTAACATTTGTTTTCTTCCTCTCTAATTAATATATGACAGACAAAAAAAAATAAAATGTGACTTTTTAATTAATATTCTAATTAATATTGTATTTTTACTTGTGCATTTATTTACTAAATCTAAAATCATATATCTGTTATATATATGACAGACGCTTTTAAAAAAAATGTATTATTAATTAATATCAGTGCCATTAACAGGTAAACCAATATTATTTTTATAAAAGTGAATACAATTACTTCCACTAAAATTGCATATATTATTTTTAGGTTCCAAGTATTTATTATTTGCTTGCAATTTACTTATTTGAGATGCATTAAATACCTGAATATGATATTTACCATCTTCTTCAGTTAATAAATACCAATTGTCATTATCAGGACATGGAATTGTATCATTTGCTTCAACCTTATATTCAATTTTTAGATTTCCATTTTCATCTGTATATTTAACGGAATATCCGGAATCTTCCTCATTATCAAATAAAACAATTTTTGAACATGAAGTGGAGCCAATAGAATTATTAGGATTTTTATAATATTCTGTTACTTTTATTCCTAACAATCCTTTTTCTTCATCTGCTGACATAATTTCAATTTTAATATCAGAATTATTTTCTATAGTAACTAATAAATTCTGTAGGACATCTGATACAAATTCTTCTTTATTTTGAATTGTATATTTTTTAGTCTGTTTTAATGTTTGAATTGATTGATCTAATGCTGATGTAAGTGATGTAGTAATTTCCTTTTTTCGTGTCATTTTTCCACTTATAGTTACCGTTGTAATAATTAATATAATTGCTAATAATGTACCGCCAAAACCATATATAATATGCTTCATAAAAAATCCTCCAAATTTTTTAATTAATACTAGGACAAACATAAACAGAGAATGTCTTATTAAAAGAAATATTCCCTTCGTTACTTTTAAGATTAATTGTTGTGTTTATATAAAATAAACCATATTTTTTAAATATCAATTCATAATTATTATTTTCATTTATTTTATATAATAATATTTCATCATTATTTGAATCCGTTGTATCTCTTTTTATATATGTGTAACCATTATATTTATCATTTACGTTGTTATCTAATAATAGGTTTTCAGACCTTGCGGAGTCTGTTACTAAAATTGTATTATTTACATCATTTTCGTTATACAAATTTCTGCATTTAATGTAATTAATTATTATTGTAGAGCCAACTGTATCAGTATTTTCATTAAACTCTTTTCCTATATTATATCTTCGATTATTTATATCAATTGTCCCATTAAAAATGCTGTTTTCTTCTCCAAAAGATAAGCTATTACTATCAGCAAATGATGATGTTTTTGTATTAATAGATAAATTACTGTATTTGTTTAAAGCAGAATCTAAATTATCTGCAAAGTCATCTGTGTCAGCAATCGCAATTGTCTGGCCATTTGCATCCGTTATATATTTAACATCATTATTTTGTTTTATTTTATTGCCATTTTCATCCGTTTTAATTTTTCCGTCTTCATCTGTCTGATATTCTTCAATATATGCGGCTTCATCAGCTTTTTCACCTTGGACATACAAGAGGCCTTTCAATCCAAATACACTTCCACCTATTAAAATTGCTATTAAAATTGCAAATAAGGTATAAGTTACAACTGTTTTACCATATTGATTTATAAATTCTTGCATAGTCTCCTCCTTTCTGAAAATCAAAAATTATACTGATTGATCTAATATTGAAATTATTTTTCTTCCAAAAGATCCATTAAATCCCGACTTGCCGGAACCAAAAGTCATAGAAATAAGTGCAACAATAATTATTATTGCACCTATTAATCCAACTACCATTCCTCCATATTCTTCTAAGAAATCTTTCATAAATCCTCCTCATATTTATTTCCAAAATAGAATTAAAACACCAAGGAAAATTATTATTCCTACAGGTATACTTACGATTTTTCCATACAATTTAATGAGTTCTGCCATAATATCTAATCTCCCATTTTTAATAAACATTTTATGTATTTATATTTGCTAATTAATTGCTTACAGAATTTAATAACCATAAAGAAAGAATAATTAATACTGTAAATAAAATTGTATATACTACACTCATTCCATATTCATCTAAGAATTTTTTCATAGAAATTCCTCCTTATCTTGAGTATGCTTTAGCTGTATGATAAGATCCTTTTACGTTTAAAATTGGAATGCTATATTTATATCTCAAATTGATTTCAGCCATATCATTCCATGTATCATTATCTGTATCATATAAATTAATTTCTACTGTATATCCTTTTTTATTTGCAGCTAATTTACACTTATTAATTACATCTTCTGAATAGTTACTTGATTCCACATAGTTAGCAATATTTGCTGCATATTGCTCTGCATGAGCAGCATCAACTGATGTAGAAATGACCCCAACGCCAACAAAAGTAATAATTAATATTAGAAATAATCCCATAAATGTTTTTCCAATCTGTTCCATAACATTACTTCCTTTCTGATATTTGTTTATTTCTCTTTATTAATATGACAGATATATTTAAAAAAATAAAAAAATGCCCTACTCTTTTATGAGCAGGGCATTCTAAAATTAATTCAATGATTATAATGCAAATATGATATCTTCATCTTCCTGAGTCAGCATTTCATAATTTGAATTAATAACACAAGAACCATATTTTTCTAATTCAAAATCTTTCTGTTCTTTTACCTTATCAGTATATTTACTGTGAGATAAATTTCTGGCTTCCTTTAATGTAATTTGATAAAGACTGTTGATAATATCCTTTTTTACATATTCCTTCCCGTCAGCATCCTTTTTTATGACATTATACATTCCATCCTTTTTTAAAGCCTCTATTAAATCCTGATTATATCCAAAAGCAAGAGTTGATGTATCTACATCATTTATTTCTCCATTACATGCATATAAAAGAAACTGCTGATGTGCTTTTAATGAGCCAAAAAATTTATTAAATAATGCAATTTTTTCCTGTTTAATAGCTTCATCTTCTGGACTGCTAAATTTCTCATTCATTCCAGTTTGATAATCTGGATCAAATGTTTCCATCTGCGAAGTATTATGTTGCTTTAATGTTGCAGAAATTGTTGATGCAGATAAATCTTTAAGAGATTCACAATCCATTAATTTTGAAACAGAAGAAGCTTCTGATTCAGAATAACCTAATGACATCAATCTGGTGATTTCTTTACGAATCTTATTATAGATTTCATTACTATATGAAGTTTTGCCATTATAAATTGTAATATAATCTGCAATGCCTTTAATTACATGATTCCTTGCAAATGTTGTAAGATCATATTTGCCATTATATCTACATATATGTGAATAAAACTCTGTATAGGCAGAATTAATAATATCATTCCTTATTAAAGGATTATTATAATATGTATTATACTTATCCTTTAACAGGCCAATTAAAAATGCCTGAAGCTTATTATTCTGATAAACAATAGTATTGATTCTTTCTATGTATTCATTTAATGGTTCATTAAATACCTTAGGATCATTTCTCTTAATGATTTTCTCTACTGAAATAATTCTAAAATAATAATCATTGTCTATAGTATCCCTTTCAGCATTCCTTTCTATAAATGATGCTAAAGGTAATGTTATAACAATATCATTGATTTCTTTTAATATATGTTCATGAGTCTGTTCTTCTTCAGCGGTCATACATTTATTAAAATAATCTCGTTCATTTTCACTTACTCCTATTTTTTTCTTGGGAATCTGAAGTCCTGATACAATACTCTGTTCAATATTCATTAAGCGAACAAAATATTCAACATCTGATTCTAATTTGCCTTCACTATTCAATCTTAAAATATCTATCATGTTTCCTCCTTAAATGATACCTTCCATTAACATTGTTTCTGGGTCTTTAATATATGCTTTATAAACAGTTTCTAACGCAAATCTTATATCAACCCCGTATAGATTATAGGAAATCATATAGCTGTTAATAATTTCGCTTTGTCTTTTATAAGCGCCGGTAATATAACCAGGTGATTTTTTATTTAATGTCGCTAAATAAAGGCAAAAATCACTTTTCTTATTTTGATTAGTAAACATAAATAATGTTCCTCCTTTATATAAATACTTATTATTTATATGACCGAAAAAAAAATTGAAATGAATACTAAAAATCATCATCTATGTTAAGTGATTGAGATTGTTTACTCTTGTTAGATCTTTCACTTTTCAAAAGCTCATTTTTTATATTTGTATTATTTTCTTCAAATAATTGCATAATTTCATTTTTTTGCTTATAAGTAACAAATGAAAATTCTTCCATTGATTTTCTGAATGCCTCTAATTGTTTATTTGTAACCGGCTGCATAGATTGATTATTAAATAAATAACTAATCCTATTTGCAAATAATTTTTCGTTTTTATTTACTCCCCCCTTATTTCCAAAGAAGGCATTTCCAAAATCATATAATGGAGCAGGTTCAATAAATTCTCCTGTTTCAACATTTCTCAAAAAGCCAAAGTTTCCTAAATGTCTATCATCATTCATTAACATTTTATCTACAATTAACATTTTATCTATAAATTCAATTCCATCCGGAATTTGATATTTATTAATTGCTTTTACCAAATGTTGATAGGTATGTTCTTCAGGTGGAATATCCTTTGCTTCATTAAATGGAGTAGCCTGGAATATATGTGATGCGGGGACTAATTCCGTTTTTTCTGTTATAAAATTCTTACATACACTGCAAATATCATATCCTTCTATACACATGGTATAATTAACAAATGGTATCATTTTTAATTGTGATAATAATTTTGAAGCTAATATTTCATTTAATACTTCCTGTCGTAATGCTTTGCTGCTATGTTTTATAAGAACATTAATATTATTATCGTCTCTTTTCCATCTCTTTTTCATAATCCCATTTGTAGTTAAATCAGGAGATTCACAGTTTAATCTGGCAGGATTAAGTGCTGCCAGATTTTTAGTAAAAAATGTATCTCCTGTTAAACATGAATAATTATTAGTGAAGAAATTAAGGTCTTTCCATTGCTCACTATCATTATATCTTAACCAGTATTGATCCGATAAACTAAAAAAATGCTGTTGATTACCTTCCCATTCAATTTTGCCCTCCGGGATATCTTTTCTTCTATTACTGATAATCCTTGAAGAAAACCAGTTATTAAAAGAACTGACTAATGTATTATCATTAAAAATTATAATAGGCAAATATTTTCTATTACTTTCTTCTACTGCTGCTCTTTCAGCTTTAAAGATTTTTATGTCATGGACATTTGATATAGGAACGAAAATGCCTTCCAAATATAAAACGGGTTTATTCTTATTCATCAGAGTTGCATTTACTTTTGCCATAATATTTCCCTCCCAATATTTATATAATATCTGCGCATAATAAATTATTCTGCCAATAAGTAAGTATCTGATAGCTTTTTCCATTATCTTCAAATAAAGTAATAGCATTTTCATTTGTATTAACCAGTGCCTTAGTTTTATCTGGTCTTTCAATACAAATAAAGCATGGGGCTACTCCATTTGAATCATTTTCTTTTGCCATAGGGACAACATGAAAAATGTAACCATCATGTTCAAATACTAAATGTCCATAATTAGTTAATTCTTCATTTTGAGATCTTTGAGGTACATATGTATTTATGTTAATACTGAATCCCATTGCTAATGTTGATCCTGCGGGAATAATCTTTGAAGTAAACTTTCCATTTACAAACATTCCCCTGATAATAAACTCATAATCACAAAAGCTAACCTGCAATGTTGGACTTAATTCATCAGAGGCATATCTTTGTATTTCTCCAAATTTATTAATTAAAAGACACATTATTTCAGGGTGATTGTTGTCTGTATATGTTTTTAATGGAGCAATAAGCATCTTAATTTTGTCTCCATTTTCAGCCCCCTGAGCTAAAACAGTCAAATCATATGTGTCATATATAAATGTATTAACATCCTTAAATTTATTGAAAGAATAATTATATTTAGGAGTTACCTCTTTTACTGACTCTTTACTTTCTTTTTGATTATTTGGGATATTTAAACGGTTCCTTTGTTCCCTCATATCTTTTTTATCAGACTGTGTATTATTTTTTTGTTTCACATTAATATTTTTATCTGTGTTGTCAGTATTAATATCATCAAAAATAATTTCTTCTTCAATGTCATCCTGTTTATTTTCTATTGGCTCAGGTAAAATATCGTCACTGCTGATATCATCGCCTAATCTGCTATCTGGATAATAATGTTTAGAATGATATTCCTGTTTATCTTTATACATTTGTCTATCAGCTTCTTCTATTGAATTCTGCCTGTCATCTTTATTTTCTGAGTAAGCATAACCTGATGAAACTGAAAATGTCATTCCTGATTCTGAATGTGATGATAATGAGTCTTTTAAATTTTTTATTTTACTTATAACAACATCTTCTGTGACATCTGAAAGAATGGCATAAAATTCATCTCCACCTGTTCTATATGAATAATCTCCAAATATCTTCTTAATGTTTTCAGCGATTCCTGTAAGTAATTTATCTCCATAAACATGACCTAATGTATCATTTGTACGCTTTAATTCATTTGCATCTATTGAAATAAAATAGCATCCGCAATTTAGTAATTCTATATCTTCCTTAAATGCTTTTTTGTTTCTTAAGCCAGTCATAGAATCATAATTAATTTCCTTAAGATATTGTTCTTTTTGCTTTTTAGCTCTTTCCTTTAACATCTGGATTTCTTTTTCTAATTCCAATTCTTTTTGTGATTTTTCATTATTATTCTTACTTAGACTATTAGGAATGAAATTAACTGTATTATCCATATATGTAATATTGACCGTATCATTAATTGTCTGATTATATAATGAACCTAATTCTTCTTGTAATTTATCAACACCACAATCAAATTGAATATTATCAATTGTGAGTCTTATAATTTTATTTCCATCAGACATTTGAATGCAGTCATATTTTAGGCCCTCTCTTATTAAACCTATAAAGGATTTAATCCATATATCATTAATATCTGAATATTCTTCTATATCATTTTCTTTTTTTATTGAGTTAAGTTCTTCCTGTTTTTTAATTGCCTCTGCATTTAATAATAGCTGCATGTATAAATGCTTTTTTTCCAAAACTATATTATTAATAATCATAAGTTCTCCTTATCTAAAAACCAAAAAATGTTTTTACTGTGCCTAAAGTTTTTTTGTGTTTATTTCTTTTTTTTGTAGTGATGTTCGATTTAAAATAATTATCTATATTTTTATCTAATTTATCATCACTTATTCCCCTTAATTTTTTTTGTTCTTCAATTTGCTCTGAAGTAAAAAACTGTAAATGCAAATCTTCATGCCAATTTATTCCGCAGTCTAAGCAAAAGCAATTTAGCTCCTGAGGCCTGTTAACTGGAATGGTATATTCTCCTCTTTTTAAATGTTTTTTATAAAATGATGGGTTAACTTTATCATACAAATAATATCCTGTTTTATAACTTCCACATTTTTTACATGGTGAAATGTAACAATATAATTTTTTCATGCAAATTCCCCCTCTCTTCACAAATGTAATTCATCTCACAATCAACTAATGTTAAATGGAATTTTTTGCTTAATTGCGATAAATTAAAATTTAAAAATTAATATATTTAATAGGTCACTTCCTTATTGAATATATATATTTTATTAATTTGTTTGATAATACAAAAGAGAAATTAATATCTTTAATTTGTTGAGCACAAGGATCAATAACTATTTTAAAATCAGAATATTCTAAGTAATAAAAATAATACAATTCTTTAAAATTCAAGCACATAGGAGAATATTTTTTTATATCCGTATAATTATTATCCAGGCATTCAATAATAAAATTATCAACTTCATATGAATCCGTAAATACAGGTATAGTTTTTGTTTTATCAAGACACATAAAATTTAGTTTTGTGTTTTTTTCATCATCAGGTTTTGCTAAAATAATAAATTTTTGTTTCTCAAACATCTTTAAATAAGACTTAATACCTGTATTTTTTATCAAAAAGATAATCTTTTTTACATACATTCTATGAAATCCATTAACGGCTTTTTCATATGGTTCAGGTCTTACTGAATATATAGATTTAATTGATATTTGTTCACCATCTAATTCAACTCTTCTGATATGGAATGCTTTAATTATATTTGCTAGTTCTTCTTTACTCCATATTTCGTCTGCTTTTGTTAAAAGAATATAATTCGTATCATTAATTGGTTGATGGTTTAATTTTAAAATATCTTGATGTTTATCTATATAAGCATATATTTTTTGTTTATTAAATACATCTTTTATATCCATAAATTATTCCTCCTGATCATTGTTATCACTTAATTCTTTTTCTATTTTTTCATAATTTTCATCACAATAATTCATATATAAATAGTTATAATATAAGAATTCACTTCTTTCCTTTGGATGAAGCGATTCATGAAGGTAAGTTAGGGTGTCATCGTTATAAACCTTTTTAACTGCCTTATCTAAATAATGAGTTTTAAGTAACTGCAATGCTTTTTTCCTATTATTAAATAATTCATATAAGGAGTTTATGTCTGGCACATCTACATATCTCATAATCATAAATTGTAAACACATAGCAGCATTAAACTGTGCATCATAATTATTGAAAAAGCCCTTAGGGAATGCTGCTTTTTTAGCATTTTCCTTATCTGTCTTAGCATTAATTATATTCTCATAAATTTTCTTAATGTTATTTTTCTGATCAAAGAAAATTTTCTTAGGATAACATAATGATAAAATATAAACTATCTGGTCTTTTTCATCTAAACCAGTTGGAATTCTAATATATTTTAATAATGATGAGAGTTTAAGATAATCAAATACAGTAGTATTAACATACCTTAAAGCTTCATTTGGCGAATAATGCATAATATATTCTATTGCATATTTGATAATTTCAAGTGCTTTGGCCTGCTGTGATTCTTGGGAGATATCCTTGAAATGATAAGTGTCTACAGATAACTTAGATGGATCCTTTAAAATTCTTTCATATTCTCTGATAATATTATTTAAGTACATAGTTATTCCTCCTAATAAAAACATTTGTTGTGATACGACAAAAAGAGGGCAAAATACCCCCATTCTTTTTTGTTTATTGTTAAAAATTAATTGTCAGTTTTAGTGTCATCAATTAAATGATTAAATTGTAAATTCATAAGAAATGATTTCGTTTCTGTAGCTATTGCCAATTCCTCTTCAGAAAAGGCATCGTCTTCATTTTTTTTCACTTCAGCTAAATGATTGATAAGATAGATAATAAATGGAGCATATTCTCTGACATGTCTTTCGATATGAATTGCCTTTAGATCTTCAATTGTTGGAATAAATCTGTAAATTGAAGTATTAGTTTTTTCGAAGTCATCTTTAACAGCCATAGCAATATTGTCATACATATAAAATTCACTTTCTGTAAAACAATTTGATTTAGTTAAAGAATTCTTAGATTTGCTTTTGATTGCATTAGTTAATGTGTTACTTTTTGATGCCATTACTTTGTTTCCTCCTAAAAATACAAAAAAAAAATGAAAAAGATAAAGCATCCCTTTATCTCTATAGTTAATATGACAGACAAAAAAAATTTTTTTTCTACATAAAATTTTAGGAGAAAATCTATTGTATTCAAATGGTAATTTATGGTAAAATTATATTTTTAGTCAAATTAAAAAGGGAAATAGTTTTCACTAATTCCCCTTCTAAATTAATTATTTTGTTCTACATTTCTTTTATATACAGTCTTATAAATGATTTTTTTATCCTCCTCATTATATCCCACAATTTCTGTTATTTCCTGAATTTTGAATCCTTCAATATAGATTATGATTTCCAGATCTTTTAGCATTCTTGTAGCTTCTGTTAAAGAGTAATCTGATCCATATTTAACATAGTCTGCTAATCTTGGAATTGTTTCAGTCGTACTCTGAGAATGTACTGAACACCAACATTTATGACCTGTATTAGATGCTCTTAATAAATCTCTTACTTCTGCACCTTTACATTCACCGATAATAAAATATCCTGCATCACAAAGTAATCCATTCTGTCCAAGTTCAGATAATCCAACTACAGTATTTCCACGGGCATCTTTTAACATATGTTGGAAATATGCATTCGGATGAATATGCGAGAATAATTCTTCTGATTCCTGAATACATAGGATTGATTTATCTTTTGGAATAAAATCAATAAAAGCATTCATAGCAGTTGTTTTACCTGAAGCAGATGGTCCAGCAAATACAATACCTTTTGCACTTATAACCTTATCAAGAATATAAGCAGCTATTTTATTATCCATCATTCCTGCATTTATAAGGTCTTTAACAGTTGTCTTTTTCTTAGGCACTTTTCTAATATGTAAATAAGGCATTCCTGTAGAATTAATTGTAGGTAAACATAAATTAAATCTGAGGATATAATCGTCATTGAAATCTTTATCTGTAAATACAAGAATAGGTGAATTGACTGTAACTTTATTTCTTATAATTAAAGCTTCAATGAAACGATTATAATCTGCTTCATTAAGGAAAGCTATTCCATCTGCTGTATAGTGGTTTCCATGTATTTTTACATTAATGTTGTTAGGAGCTAATACTCTGATATCAGATATATTAGGATCATTAATAGCTGGTGTTAAAACATAATATGAGAAAAATGCTCTATAACATTTTTTTAAGAAAAAGTCCTTATCTTCCTCTGGTAAATGTAAATATTTATCGATATGAATTTTTACATCTTCCATAAAACTTTTTTCTTCTTTTTCTCCTGTAAGAGTTCTTCGTAATGAAAGTGATTCATTTTCCATGAAATAATTAATAACTCTTTCAAAAGAAGAATTTATCTTTTTCTCAGATGCGGTAGTTTTGACATTATAATCTTCTTCGTGAATTTCAAATTTAGGATCATCAGCTTCCAGGTCTAAAATGTTATTAATTGGAATATATGTTTCTATTTTATTTAAAAATGGAATATCTGTTTCATTCTTATAACAATTCTGTTGATTTTCTAAAAGCTTTTTATCATCAGGATTAGGCGTATATATTTCCGCTATGAATTTTTCAGTTTTTTCACCTGCATTAGTATTTGGAACATTCCTATCTGTTTTATTATCTGAATTATTATTTTTAGAATGTTCTATTTTTTTATCATCTGCTGATTTAGTACTATTGTTAACAGTAGAATGAACACCATTATTTGATTTTAAAGAAACTGTTTTGGATGCAGTATTATTTTTCTTTTCATAATTTTTCTTTACAGGTTCATTTTTGTTATCTTGAGGAATTTTTTCAGTAGCAGCTCTCTCAGTAATAAATTTTTCTGTTTCCTTGTTTTTATTAATAACCTGATTATTAGTTAGATTCTCGGCATTAATACTATCGTTACTATTTTTTGAATTATCTGTAACTGAATCGATTTTTGATAAATCATTATTATTTTTATCTAAATCTGCATTTAATGGTTTAATTTGATGTTCTGTTGTAACATTATGAGCCTGAGCAAAGAACTTAAATAAAGGATTTAACTGGTTTGATTTAAACGGATTATTATTTAAAGTAGATTCCGAAGTTAACTTCTTATTGTTATCAGTTGATAATTCTTTTGTATTATTCGCTTCTGAAATTATATCCTGTTTATATCTATCGTGAGTATAATCCTTAGTCTCCTCTTTATTGGTTTCATCAATATTTTCTTTTTCAAGATCAACATTTGGTCGATTGGATTCTTCTTCATTATTACTATATGTATTATTATAAAATTTATATTCATCTACAGTATCAGTAGCATCAACAACATCAGTGGCATTATCAGTATAAGTATCAGAATTTTCATTGACATTTTCATTGACATTTTCATTGATAATACTATCATTATTATCATTTATGCCTAATAATTCTTTGTCTTCGTCATTTAATTTAATTTTAAGAGATTGCTTCAAATTTGCAGATATAGTTTTTACAGTCTTTTCTAAAAGCTCTTCTCCACTTTCCGGTAATAAAAGAGCATTAACGACAACTCCATCTGTTTTAAGTTTAAGTGTCTGATATGACATGCTTAATACTTCAAATTCATCTGAGAATTTACTTAATACCCTATTTAATGCTGATAAAACTCTTAAATTAGCATTATTAATATTTCCATTATTAAGTAATTCTGATTCTGCAGGTTCTCCTTCAAAAGCAGTTACTCTTATAGCTAAAAAAGTTACAGGTTCTTCATCTACATCAACCATTTCAGTATATGGCTTGCCTTTTGACATTGGCATATATTCAAATGCATCAGCATGATTTGCCTTTTCATACTTATTTAATTCCTGTTCATTTGTAATAAACTGTGAAATTATTTGTAACATACTATCCGTCCTTTCTAATACTAAATTTCTTTACATTAGAAATATGACAGACAGAAACAAAAAAAGAGGAGTACCTAGAAATTAATCCAAGCACTCCTCAATAAATAGCATTAATGATTTTCGTTTAATTTTTATCATTCCATACAATAGAATAAATTGCATTATCAACAGTTAAATTACCTGTTGGTATTCTATTTTCTTTTTGAAATTCAGATTTCTGATATTCTAAATAATCATATCTTTTAGGTTTTTCTGAGCATATATTAGTATAATTATCCGGGTTGGTTATATAGTCCCTATTTTCATTTAACTGGGTGAATGATCTCCACCATTTATTATCATAAAAATAATTTTTTTCTTTGAAATCTTTGTTAAAATCATAAGGAATTTTTTCATTTTCTCCTGTATCCGGATCAATTTTATATAAATCTTTTTCTTCAAAAGTTTTAATAGAAAAAACTAATGTACATATTGTACATAATATAAACATAATACTAAAATCAAGTAACAATTCTGATTTATCAGGTTCATATATTATAAAAATTATTGATGCCAATAATCCAACACCCATTGATATTAAAAGTTTCTTTCCTTTTTTTCTTGAACGTAAATACTTATGTCCCATTGAAAAACATTTATATATAAAAAATAATAATTGTAACCATCCTGTTGTAATTGCCATTACTATTTTTCTAGCAAAGTTATTCTTTTTCACATTAGGAAGCTTATAAGCTTCTTTAGTGCCATCTAGTGTAACCATATAATAACCTTCATAAGGTTCAGGATTATATGCATCTCCTCTAATAAATTCATTCATAATTTTCAAAAGTTATCGCTGAAACTCCTTATCATTCAGTAGCGTCTTTAATAATAAAGCCGCAGGAGAGAAGCGATTCTCCTTTCTGCAATATAATATTATTTTTAAATTTTATTTTAAATTTTATCATTTAAACATTTTTTAAACAAGAGTTACATACATAATATGACATTTTTTAAGCACTAAATTTTTGCATAAAAATATAGTATATATTATCCATTTTATATATGGTGTCAACTACCTACCACCTAAAGGCAGTGGGTTTCCGCCTATGGCAAACGAAAGGATTTTATTTATGAAAATCAATTATATTATATGGACCTATCTGTGATTTCTTCAGTATCAGTTGTTTCTCTTTCTTCAATATTTTTATGCATTCGAGTTTCAGTATTTGAACTTCTTATAACATCTCTTCCTACTGTCTGGTCGGCCTTTGAAATTAATTTTGCTTCAGTATCTCTGTCATGAATTTGGTTTATATTCTTAAATTCTTTTTTCTCCTGCTCATTAAGACCGTTTTCAAGTATTTCATATAATCCCTGATCCGGTGTAATATAAATGCTTTCTTTAGGCATTTCATATACTTCTGAAGCTGTATTAATAGCATCATTAATATTCTGGCTTGTTATATCAAGTTTCTGCATAGATGTTGCAAAATTTTTTGAATATCCAACTAAATCTTTAACATCAACTTCTTTATTAATAATCTTAGGTATTTCATTTTTCATGTTATTAATAACATCTGCTTTTATTTCAGTCTGTCTTTTTTCTGTAAGAATATTCTTAGGATCATCAATATTAATCTGCTTATTTATATTTTCAGCGATTTTTTCAATTTTTTTCATTTCTTCCGGCGAAGAAACAGATTTATCAATAGATACTTTCAACACTTCTAATGCTAAATTATCCATTTGTTTTTTATTTAATTCTGATAATTCGCCATCTGCAATTTCCGCTGTTTTACTTGTAAGTAAAATTGCAAAGTTTTTGTTAAATTCTTCTTTTGCACCATCTGAAATGTTTGAATCAGAAATAGCTTTATATGCTTCAATATATGGCTTAATAACTTCCATGGCTTCAGCATAACATAATTTATCCCTAAATGTATGAGCAATTTCAGTAGCAAGTTTCTTTTGGTCTCTATATCCTCTTGTATCATCCACAATAGGTCTTTCATATAAATCAATTCCATATTTATCCTGTCCAATTACTAAGTCAGAATCTTTACCGCTTTTTGAATGTGCATCTAAGGCAATTTCTAAAGACTGTCCATCTTTAGTTAATATCTCCTTTGTTTTTTCACCGACAATAAGTGGTTCAGGGATTTTATCAAGCTGTGCATATACATCAATTGCAAAGTTCTTCTTTTCGTCCATTGAGGCATTTTTATCTGGGCGTTTAATAATTACATCATTTCCATCTGGTCGCATAATTGTGATATTATCTTTTTCAACTTTTAAATACTGTCCACCACTTCTTGCTGATGTAATATACATAGGATCTGATTTATCATATGAAAAAATCTGCTTTTCCATATCTATTTCATATTTATCTGCTTCCTGTCTTATTTTATCGTATGTTAACTTTTCAGTTACTAAGGCTGTATAAATATCCTCTGATTTTCTGCTATATGCCATATAATCCTGAGATATGACTGCAACATTTAATGTTCCATCTGGATTTTTTAATACTGTATAAGAAATGTTATTTTTGTTATTCCATGTTTTTCTTGAAATATAATTATATTGTTCCTCCGTTATATTCTTTAATACAGTTACCTGTTTGCCTTGGCTTAATTCATCAAATTTATCTGTAGGAATTTCACCTACTTTTCCACCTCTTTCAATAGCAAATTTAATTCTGAAATCATAACATTTATCTACACCTTTTTGATTTGTAATTACCTCATATTGTCCCATTCTATTCTTATGAACTTCATAAGGAATTCTTGTAGAATGTGACTTATTATATCTTTCTAATTCATCTATAACATATTCAGCTAATTTTGTTTCGTCAGATGTATATGTTATTTTTTGAGGCATTTGAGTGAAATTATCTGTCATATCACGATAAAACTTTGCCTGCTGTTTAGCATCAATTTTATGTAATTTATAATCATCTTTTTGAGCCTTTCTTCTTGCTCTTTCTTTTAAAATTTGATTAACACTGGATACTAATTGCCCCGCTTTATCAATAACTTCTTGGGTTGCTGCATCATTTACTGTATTACCCATAATTAAATAGTGAGATATAAATTAAATCTCACGTCCCCCTTTCCAAAAAAATAATTATTTTAAATAATATGACAGAAATAAAAAATCTCCCAGGTACTACCCTGAGAGATTAATTATTCAAGAAACTCAACTATCCAATAATAATGATTTGTACTATCCTTTGCTATTCCAACTCCTGCTTTTGTATATATTGGGTTTATCATGCAATTATAGTGTCTTTCTGAATTAGTCCAATCGTTTATCACTTCTTCAGGAGAATCTTGGAATCTTCCCATAATTTCTCCCCAATGGCCTCCTTTGGCAAAATCAGAACAAATAGTAGAAGCTGTTCTTCCATCTGGTCTTATATGTTTACCATTTTCATCAGTTACAAAACAATCATTTAAAGCGTTTTCATCAGCTCTTATTTGGGCCATCTGAGTTAATACCGGGCTTAATTTTAAAGATTCTACACCGGCTTCTTCTCTTTTAATATTGATTAAGTCAATAACTTCTTTTTTTAAGTCACTTGAAGTATCAGAATAATCATTATAATTTTCTGATATAGTTGATAATACATTTTCAAGCGATTCTGCAATAACATTATCTTCTACTGTTCCTTCTGTACTATCATTGATAATTTCATTGAATTTTCCTTTATTACCATATTTTTCAATAGAGGCTTGTTCAGAGTTAATGTTGTTACTTGATTTTACTACATTATTTCCTAATTGTAATAATCCAATAAATCCAATTATTATTGAAACAATTATTATGGATATAATTGTTCTAAATAATTTTCTCATAGCCATATCTCCTTTATTTTATTTATAAGTGAAATATGACAGATTTTAAAAAAGAGACACCCGCATTTGCAAATGTCTCTTTAATATACTCTCAATCGACTTTTGTCGGTTGAAGTTTTCTTACTATTTTTTGATAACAATGATTAATTAGAAATAGCTTAATTATTTGCTTCAGCCTTTTTAGCAATATAATCAATAATAGCCATTTTATTTTCGTCTGAATCTTTAATCTGATGTAATACACACATCTGAATAAATGCTCTTGATACAGGAGTATCTATTTCAAATAATTCCTTTACTGTTTTACCTGCAAAAATACCTATAGGAACAATTGCATCATCTGTAATAATATTTGTGTCAGCATTTTCTGATTCAGCATTATTATTTAAAGTTTCTGTATTATCCCCGATAATGTCTTCTTCATTTTTTTCATCTTCTATAAATTCAGGAGCTTCCTGAATGCTTCCGTTTGATGCTAAAGGTGCTGCTATCGGATCTGTATTAATTTCTTTTGCTTTAAATGTTTCTTCTGTTCTTGCAAGTTTGGCAGTTATTGAATTTGAAGTATTTTTATCTGCTGGCTTAATTGTTACAACAGCATTTTGTGGTTCGGCAGTAGCATTATCTGTTAAATTATTTGATAAAGATGTATTATTTGCTTCATTTTGAGCTGCATTAACTGTTTCATCCTTCAAAGCAATTTCATCATTCGTATAGAAATTCTTAGGAATCTGTAAATATGCTTTAATACCCATTGAAACTGCTCTATTATAAGCAGTAATCTTAGGATACTGCTTAGCAATAGCTGTTTGTAATGATAAAGGCGTTGCTTCGCCAATAAATGTTGAACAATAGCCATTCTTATCTCTTAATGTCCATTCAATTGATGCATATGTAATATTACCTGCAGAATTAATTCTTACATCTGAAGAAATGCTATCTGTAATACCATATTCGTCCTTAATCTTTTCAAATTCATTCTTTAAGGATGTAGCAGTAATTACTGTGACTCCATCCTTATCTCCTGTATATGCTTCCAATATGATATCTTTATTTAATTTCTTTGAGAATACCTTAATTTCTCTTATTTCTACCATATTAAATTCCTCTCTTTCTGTTTATCAATTATTGTTTCTATTTTCTTTTACTTTAATATGACAGATTTTTCAGTTATATTTTTTGCATAAAAAAATCGACCTGTATAATATACACAAGCCGATTTTTGTTAATTTAATTATTCAACGGTAACAACATTTCCTCTATTATCAGAAATTTCATTATCTTCAAATTCTGGAATTGTTGCCCATGCAGAGAAATTAACATGTCCAGTTGGCTTAAGAGGGTTTGTTAAATCTACAACATAATCCTCTGGCTTTGCAAGTAAAGCGACTCTTGCAGCTTTTTCTCTCTTACCAAAGCTCTGAATCATTTCCGGAGTAAATTCACCTGAAATAGGATTGCACTCCAAGAAACAAGTAATGTCATAATTATTGGTAATAGGGTTTAACATATTCACTGGCATAGTAAGTGAATACTGGCCATCCTTTTCTCTTAAAATAACTGAGTTAAGTAATGTCCAACTGCCAGGCTTGACAACATTATCTACAATCTTATTCTGTACCTCAGCAATACCTGAAATATATACCTTAGTACCCATATAAGTTACAAACTGAGATCCGTCTGAAACTCTTGTCTTAATCTGCTTTGTTGCCTTAATTAAAACAATGCTGCCTCGTCTTACTGCAGCCTGCTTATCTTCACTCTTAGGAGTTGCCAGCTTCATAAGATCATCATATGCCTTGTTGCCTCTTGGCTGATTACTGTTGTAGAAATCAACGAAGACACTCTTAATGCGTCCTTCATCATCTCTCTCTGGCTCAATAGTATCAATAGAACCATCTTCCTTAATAAGGAACTGTCTTGCTCCACCAGACATAATTAATGTAGCCATAGGCTTATTATTCTTAGTCTCTGCAGTCTTAACAGTCTTAACTCTGCCAACTAATACAACTGTTTCATTGGTAACGATATTTGTTTCCTCAATACCGTCCTTTGTATACGTCTCTTCATTCTCTGAATTGATTCTTGAAAAAATTTCTGTATTTCTCATAATTAATCTCCTTATATAATTAATATTTAAAATGTTAATACTTAAAATGCGCCTACCTTGAATGAATTTCCTAATGATGTTAAAAATGCATCATCAGTAACTTTGTTTATCCTTCCGATTGCATCTGGAATAGATAATACTTTTTTGTAAAATTCATCTTCCGGTAATTTAAGATTACCAGGAATAAAGTATTTTTTTATTCTGGCCTTACCAATTGCGTCAAATCCCTTAACTGTCGATAAAACTGTTAATGGATTAACTACAATGTTTTTTGACTTGCTCGATATAGCTTCTTTTACCTTATCTAACAAATCATCAAAGACATAATCCTTTTCGTCCACTATTTCATATAATGGAATAGGAGTATTACTTCCTGTTGGACGAATAGCAATAGTTTTTTTATTGCCTCTGCCCACATCCGAAAATTCAACAATAATACTTGTTGTGTATCCATTTATTTTCGGTCCATCAAATACTGCAACTGCATTGTAATCATTTATTTCGTAGCTTTTTAAAGATAAACTTTGGTTGCTCATTTCATAATCACATGCTGTTTCAATATCTTCTGGAAATTTACTAAGAATTGCTTCTAAAAGCATAGACTTTCCAACTTTTCTTACTACCGCAATTGGATACTTTTTAATACTCTTTCCTGTTGGCTCATATTTGTTCATATTAGCCTGTAAAATTACATCAGCTAAATACGAACCGTCATACATACATGCTCCTGCACATTTACATTTCTGAGCTAACATAGATCTTGCCATCTTATCTAAATAAAGAATTTTACCTTTATAATTTACAAGAGTAGTTATTTTGCTATCCTCAATTAAAGATAAGATGCTTTCGTCAATATTACTTTTTAAAATTCCAGAGAATTTTTTACTTATAGTCTTTTCATCTGATTTTTCAATCATTTCTTCTGTCCCGACTATTCTTATAAAATCCTCGTTTGGATTGCTACTAATATGAAACAATTCACAATCCTTTAAATCGAAAAAAGTAATATAAGATGTTCTGTCTTTGAAACATTTTAAGTTCTCTTTAAATTCATTAATTAGAGAAACATTCTGCTGTTTCATAGTTAATCTCCTTTCATTATTTGTTAATCAAAGAAGATATGACAGAAATAAAAAAAAAGGTAAAAGATTTCTCTTTCACCTTTTTTAATATATTAATTACTCTACATCCGTCTTATAATTTTTTAAATACTCTGTTTCATATGGGACAATCTCATTGATTATAAATTCCTTTTTGTATTTTTTCTTACAGTTCTCACATTCAATTTCTTTTGAAATAACACGAGATTGTATGCAGCCATCAATAAGTACTGTGCTTCCTTTTTGCAGGCGTTTTAAATCTTCTTTAGCATTCTTGCTATATGATTTAACCAATGGAAAATCTGTCTTATCATCATCAGTATCACCCTCAATTCTATATGTTCTTGGAATGCCTATCTGATATTGGCATACTGTTGATTTAAAACGGGTATTCTTATTAGGATCATTACATAAATCGCCAACAACTCTTAATATGTTAGACACTTCTCTGTGATTAAAGATAAACTCTTCTGCTTCTTCTTTTGTTAATCCTGATTTTGTTGATTCAACATAAATTGGTTCAACATAACATACAACGCTTTCAAATATATTTTTTATTCCACATCCCGGACATATTGAAGATCTATTAATAGGTTTAATTGTTAATACACCTTTTACTCTTATTATTTCATTGATATCCATCTTAGATAATTCTTCAACTATTTTCTGATCCTTTGAACGAATAATAATTTCATCCCAGTATCCGGATCTTTCTTCACTTTGTCCACCTCTGGCAAGATTTCTAGCTACTTTTAATGTGATCATTGCCTTTTTTCTGTCTTCGCTAATCTTAGGAGCTTGCAATGCTACTCCATATAAATCAATTAAATTAGTTTTCATAAAAAAATCTCCTTATTTTATTTTTATATTATAAAAAGCTTATTTAACATAAAATTCTTTCATATCATCTAATCTTATACAGCCTAGTCTTGGAATAAATGTTTTTCGTTCTGCTAATCTATATGCCAATCCACAATCAACATTAATATAATGTCCATGATTACTTCTAAAAATAGATGCTTTTTTTATCTTAGTATTGTTTTGGATATTAATAACATTGCCATTTCTAACAGCTTGTAATGCTGCTAGTTTAATGCCAGGTGTATGACCAGTTATAAGAATAGAATCTTTATGTTCTTTATAAGCAATTGAAAAAGCTAATTCGTAAAATGGGTAATTTCTTTCCCATAACAAATTACTTGTTTTTTCAATCCCTAACTCATTCATGCTAATTATATTTTTGAATGAATCTAAGGACTCTGGATAATATGATGCATGTGATAAATAAAAATTTTTTTCTCCTATATTTAAGTTTCTTATTATTACAGGCAATTCATATATATAATTAAATATATCATCCTGTAAGTTAGAACTTAAATTTTCATATTGTTTACAAGTATACAAGCCACCGTTAGCAAACCAAAGATGTTCTTGATTCATTTCTGTATAGGCTTTTAAAAACATCAATTCATGATTTCCCATTAATAGAATTATGTTATCATATTCCATACAAAAATCAACAAGTTTTATTGGTTCCGGCCCTTTATCTAATATATCTCCTATTATATACATTGTGTCATTTGATGAGAAGCCAATCAACTTAAGCATTTGCTTGAAATAATCAAATGAACCATGTATATCACTGCAAACATATGTAGCCATCAGAAAAACTCCCTTCGTTTTCTCACTATTAATATGACAGATGGATAAAATAATTTTAAAAATTCTGTCATATATTATCAAAACATGAAAAGGAGATATTAAAGTATGTTATATTATTGCAATGCAAATAGTATACCTGACAATGCAAAAGAAGTTTGGTTTGTTGTAAGAAGTTTGCAAATTTATAAACCTGTTAAAGGAATAGTATATAGACATGTAAATGTTCTTTCACCTAATTTAGAATTATTTTTATGGGGAAGAAAAAGAATACAACTAAATAACTGGACAAAAGAAAATTATAATATATATGCAATCAGATATATAGAACAGATTCAAAATGATCCGGCTGCTCTAAAACTGATTGATTATTTAAGAAAAATAAAAGAAGATCCTAGTCATGATATTTATCTTGTATGTTATTGCCAGAATTTTGAAAGATGTCATTTAAAAATTTTAAAAAGTATAATTGAATATCTTTAAAAAAAGCCATTCAGTTTAGGAAAATCCTATTCTGAATGACTTTTTTAGTATAATTAATTAAGCTATATTGTAAACATTTTTTAATTCCTGCATTTTTTCTTTAAGTCTTGTATATCTAACACTATCCTTTTCGCTAAAATTAGATATAGCCATTGAAAATGCTTTAGCACTACCAATAAGATATACAAGTTCCTTACCTCGTGAAACTCCTGTATATAATATCTTTCTCTGTAAAAGAATATAATCTGCAGTTGTAAGCATACATATTACCATCTTAGCCTCTGAACCCTGGGATTTATGATAAGTAATGGCATATGCTAATACCAAATTACTATATTCCGATTTTTTCTGATATATTATTGTTTTACCATCGTCAAATAATACAGTAATATTATATTCTTCTATATTTGTGTCAGAATCAATGACTTTTTTAATATCAGTAACCGTACCAGTATCTCCATTAAATACACCTGATATTATATTTCCTTTTGCATCAATGCCTTCTATATCATAGTTATTAAAAGTTTGCATAACCCTGTCACCTACACGGATTAAATATCCATTAATATTTACATCAATTTTATTTGGTGTCTTAGGATTAATTCGTTGCTGAAGGCTGTTATTTAATTTATTTACAGAATCAGTCATTGCTGCAAGAACCATTATATTATTTACCCCATATCGCTCATAATTATTCATATATGTGTCAATAACGGAATTGAAAACTTTGTCTCTTTCATTAATCCATAATGTCTTAAAATGAGTGTCTACAGCTAATTCCTGTAAACGGCATCCCGCATTAATCAGTGTAATATTATTTAATATAGAACCATCATTTCTGTAACATGTAGTAAGGTATGTAACAGGAATACAATTAGAATTAATAATATCCTCTAAGCACTTACCTACACCAACACTAGGAAGCTGATCTTTATCTCCAACAAATATAAACTGACAGTTTTTAACCTTATTAAGTAATAACAATAATAAGAATATATCTGTCATTGACATTTCATCCGCAAATACAATTGTTTTTGTGCCAATTTTAATACCTTTATCTCTTACAAACCGGCTTATTGTATATGCTTCTATACCTGTGGATTCTGTCATTCTTTTTGCAGCTTTACCGGTTGGAGCAAGAAGAATAACCTCTGCTTCTCTATCCTTTCTTTTCCATAATTTAATAACTTCTTTTAGAATTGTTGTTTTGCCTCTACCTGGTCCACCTGTTATACAAGAAACTCTGTTTTTTAATGCCATTCTTACAGCATCTTTCTGGTCTTCTCCGAAATTGAATTTATTAGGACATAATCTTTGCATTACAGGTTTTTTAGCATCTTCAATTCTTAACTTTTTTAATCCATCTTTTTCAGATTGTATTAATGCTTCATTTATTTCAGAATCATTAAATTTTAATAAGCTTGGCTGCATAGACATATGTACAAGTATACTAGCTACTTCACATTCTGCTTTATATGTGTTTGCAATATAAATGAGTCTGTTATTGCCTATGCTTTCTGTGACAATTTTCTTAATGTTGTTTTTATCTGATCGTAAATCATTTAAGACATCCTCAATATTTTTATTACCCGCATCATAACTATTATCTTGTATTATAGATTCAATATGATTCCTTAATTCAAGCCTTTTGTCATAAAAAATATCTAATACATCAATATCATCCTGCTCTAATTTCATTTCTTTAATAAACTTTGAGCGTTTTGTATCGGAATCCCACTGATTTATAGCATTATTAAGTTTAGTCATATGATTCTTAATTATGTCTGGTAGCTTCAGATTATCCCATTCATCAAGTTCATCTGGAATTGCCGGAGTATTCAATACATCCTGATAAAAAATATACATAAATTGATTTTTATTATAAATTAATTCCGTTAACATTGATACCAGATCAGATAACAAGACATATGAGCTGCCACCCTTATTTTCATTATTTTTTAAACAATACATAATACCTGCCAGTAATCTGTCATCTGAATCTGATTTAATACCTGCTTTTAAAGCTAATTTATCAGCTTTTAAAAAGCCTACTCCATATAAATCATATGTTAACTGATATGGATTTCGTTTTAAAATATTTTCAGCATTTTCCTTATATTTATTATATATGGAAGTTGCCTGTGTAATTGTAATCTCTCCATGAACCGCTTTAAATATAGGAAATAAATGTTTGTTGTCCAAGTAACTATCTCTTATTTTTATATATCCTTTTGGAGTGATTCCTGCAATCTTTCCCATTTTTGCTGAATCTAAGATATAATCATCTGGATTATTACCATAGAGTTCTACAATTTTTTTTGCTTTCTTTTCTCCTAATCCATATACAACATTAGATAAAAATAGAATTGCAGACTTGGCATCAGAATTGGTCTTAACGCTTGCTCCTTTAACATTTATCTGATTGCTGTTATATTTTTCACTAAAGACAATTTCTCCCTTGATTGTAATAGCACTACCTTTTTCGGCATATGGAATTTTACCCTGGCATGTCATTACATCTGAATCGCCAAAATCAACTAAAATGACAGAATAATCATTTTGTCCAAGATAAATCACTCTTACAACAGTACCCTTCCATTTTCCTTCAGTTCCAACAGGTAACTCTGAAACTTTTACTTTATCTTTACTATTCATAAATTTCTCCTTTCGCATGTTTTTATTTATTAATTACATGACAGATTTTATTTTTTAATGATGAATGTCTTTCTTTTGCCTTAGTAGTTATTGCTTTTTCAAGCAATCCATTCTGAGTAATAATAGTTACTTTCCTCTTAGCTCTGGTAATGGCTGTATATAATAAATTTCTGTTAATCATATTTATTGATGAATTGGTTACTATGATAACAACTTCATCATATTCACCACCCTGAGATTTATGTATTGTTATTGCATAAGCTAAAGCAACATCACATAAATTGGAATTAATAATTTCTACTTCTTTTTTCCGGCCTGTATCTTCATCAAACACATCATCAAGAATAATTTCTATATGATCATCAAAAATATCAGATATAACTCCTACATCACCATTATAATAATCGTATTCATAATTATTATGTAAAAGGATTACCTTATCTCCTATATGATAAGTGGTATTTCCATATGTTTTTTCTAATAATGAATCAAAAGTCTTAGTGCCTTGAATTATATGAGATAAATTATATGAACCCACAGCCTTTTTATTTATGCAGGTTAATAACTGTGCATTGCTGCCTGAATACATTGTTGCAAAATTAATTGCAACATTTTCATCTGACACCTGTACAACATCAAAATCATCATTTTTTAATATTAACTGGGTATCACCATTATTAACCTTTCTTGCATTTGTAATAATTGTTGAATTTTCTTTTTGCCTATGGCTCTGAGTAAGAACATATTTTTCTATACCGCTTTCCAATAAGTCTTTAAATATATTACCTATGCCTACACTTGGAAGCTGATCCACATCTCCTACAAATATAATAATCGAATGGCTTGGGAGTGCCTGAAACAAGATATTTGCCAATTCCAAATCAAGCATTGATGTTTCATCAATGATATAGACATAATCTTCCATTTTTTTAGTAACTTTTAATACCTTTTCATCTTTATTCTGATATGGTCTTAATCCCATCATTTTATGTGTTGTCTGTGCCACATGATTTGTTTTGGCAGCAAGATTTTGTGCTGCACGGCCTGTTGGAGCTGATAAAGAAATTTTAATTTTATAATCAAGTTTTTCAAAATACCTGATCAATACATCTACAAATGTTGTTTTACCTGTTCCAGGGCCACCTGTTATAACTTTGATTCCTTCTGATGTAGCACATTGACATGCTTTTAACTGTGAATCTGACAATTTAATATTCTTTTCTCTTTCTATTTCTTCAATAATATTCATGTCAATTTTATTAAGAGATTTAGCAGAGCATAAAATGCGCTTTATATTGGTTGCTATATTTTTTTCATACATATAATTTGTCCTTAAATATATGTTTGAATTTTCAACTACTATATTTTCATTTAATACAGCAGAAGCCAAGACAACCTCAAATGGAGTATAATATTGTTGTTTTCTTTGGACTTTTTTTACAAAATCCCTTAATTCATTGATTGTTATATAAGTATTACCTTGGCTCATGCTTTCCTTAATAGCATATAAAAGAAGTCCTTCAGCTCTTTTTTCACTAAATCCATTTATCTTATATTTAATAGCTAATTGTTCTGCAGCATAAAAAGATAATCCGGCATAGTATGATGCTGTATATGGGTTCTTCTTTAATACTGATAAAGCAGATTTGTCATATCTTTTGTTAAGCATTGTAATATTTGTAAAATCACCGCCAACAGATAATACTTCCTTAGATAAATCATACTGATTAATCATTACTTTTATTTTTTTATAAATATCCTTTGCAAAGGGATGAATTTCTTTCGGGCATCTGTCATAAAAATGCTTAAATTTAACACAGCTTTTAACTACACTTACTATGTTAGAATTAAAATGATTTATTAATATCTGAGCTTTCTTTTCATTTAATCCTGGAATTTTTAATCCTAATATAAAATCTAATGATTTATCATTACAAGTAGTATCAATTTCGTATGAATCTATATTAAATGCTATTCTGCTTTTATTATCTTTTTTATAAGAACCCGTTACATTAATCAGTGTATTGTAAGGTAACTTTTGAATGTTACCTACACAAGTAATACTTTTATTTGATTCAATTTCTTTTAAAATAAAGCATGTATATAAACTCTTAATATTTCTGAAGATTTCCTTCGTATACATTCCTGTTAGAGTAATTTTTTGCTCAACATTATGTTCATTTTGATTAATAACATCCATAGATTTGATTTCTTTAAATCCCATAATAATCACCTTTTAAAAATTTTTTTATTATTTAAAACATGACAGATTTTATTAACATTTTTTTTGCATAAAAAAAAGGAACAGATTTTTCTGTTCCTCATTGTAAGTATTATTCAGATTCTAATGTTATCCTGTTATTGTTAAAAATCATCTTCGTCTGCAAGAATATCCTTTGTAGGAATTTTTGCAACAAAGCCCTGTGTGATTTTAATACATTCAGCAATATAATCAGGAGAAAGCCTGTTAGGGTCATTATATGCAGTATATGTAGATACAAAATCATGTTTATACATGCTTTCATAACATGGCTCTGTTTGTTCATTCATAAGATTCTTTGTTGTAGGAGCATCCTTGTATGTTACTTTAGCATTAGGGTCAATGCATAAAGTTATAAATACAGGAAAATTATTTTTTTCGCACAATAACTTTAACTTGTCTAATAATGGGGCAATTTCTTCGTCATAAATTTTCTTCTTTTCACTATTAGGCTCTAAAATTTTAAGTTCTTTTTTGTCAACTATCTTTGGCATATGATTACACTTCCCTTCTACTTAGAATTGATTTAATAAAGCATTTACATTTGCAAAAACATCAAAACTGTTTGTATTTGACTCATTTATATTTTGATTATCAATTGAATCATTAATTGAGTCGTCAATTGAATTAGGTGCATCTATATTATTTGAATCTATATCATTAATTTCTGGAATAATTGTTTCTTCCATTTTATTTAAAGGTTTATTGTTTACTGATGTTGAAAATTCCGTACTATTATTTGAGTCATCAGACTTTTTATTAATATTAATTGAATCCAAAGAATTTTTATTATTTGTACTATAAATAGACTCTGTTTTCTGATTAATATTAGACCTTTTTTGATTATATTTATGACTATTTTTACTTGTATCTATTATATCACTTTTTTGTCGAATAGATAGATGCTTCTCTTGATTTTTATTATTATTTTTTGTTCTTTTTTCTCTTCTTACAGGTGGCTCATAAATTACATTCGATATATTACCTGACAAAATAGCATCTTTTAAAATAACATTAATTTTATTTGATACCAATCTGTCATCATCCGACTTAGCACATCCATATGCTAAATTTCCTATAATACATCCTCTTAATACAGATTTAATTGCCTTATTACGGCTTCTATCCTGCAATGTTTTTAACCATGCTAATACATCTGCATCATTATCTTCATCAAAATCTAAAAACGCTTGATATGAATACTTAAACTGTTTGTCTGATATATCAAATGTTTCAGGCACAAAGATAAAATAAGGCTGTTCTCTTACATAAGCTCTTATTGCTTGTTTAATGGCTTTCTGAAAACCAAATGTAGGATTTTTATATAAAAGTACTAAATCTATATCATGATCCCTATATATACGAATTCCGACTTTATGTTTCTTCATAATAATATCAAATAATCGCTGAACTCCCTTATCTTAAGATGAGGAGAGAAGCAATTCTCCTTTCTTCTTCTGAATGATATTTGTTTACCATCCAGAAGAATAGTGATGAATTAATATATTTAAATTACTTTTTATTTTTCAAATTGTTAAGCTGCTGCATATAATATCCTCTGACATTACTAAATATTGCCGGAATTGTGTCATTTGCAGCACCATCTATTACCTTTAATGAATCCATTTCCTTATAGAAATTCTGAATATAGCTAAGCCATGCTGCTCCAGTACCACCTGTTACAACCAGATATGACATATCCTGTAAAAAGTTGTAGCAGCCATTAATTGTATCAATTGCTTCCTTACATACATTCTTATTTGCTTCAGATAAGTATGGCGTAATGTCAACCTGATCTCTTTTCATTGTCTGCTTATTAAGCTTTGTCATAAAATATCCATTTCCAAGAATCTTCTGCATTGCAGGGATAGGAATTGTTACATCTTTATCTGCTTTAATTAATTTCTGAGTTTCCTGAAGTACTCTTAACATGCCTAAGTTATCCCATGTCTTAGGTGGAGTTGATAAGAAATGATTACTGATATTAAAGGTATCAAGTGTTCCAAATCCAGGATCCATAATTAACAGATTACTTGAAAAATATTTACTTGCTTCTGGAAGTGAACCACCATTCTTGTCTGTAGCAACGGATACTAATGTACCCATAGGCTGAGGCATAATAGCAAAATTCTCCGGTAATACATCAAAAGAAAACGGCATCCAGTTATTAGAACCAAGTTTAATCATAAATTCATGGTGGCCAATAAATACGCTCTTTATATCATCCATATCCATTGACATATATTCAGCAGGCAATCCTGTCTGAACATGAAGAATTTTTCCAGATGGATCATTAAACTGATTCTTCATCATACCTAGTGCAAGGCCTACTCTTGTAATAACTTTAGTTTCAGGTGAACTCCATCTATCTCTTACATATAAAGCTGCAGTTGAATTATTTGAGTCTGTCACCTTTACATCGTTCTGAGCATGTGCCCCAACATAATATTCATTCTTATTTTCATCACGATAAGCAATGAAAGTTTTTTCAAGGTTGCCAAATGATCTGTCAGCATATCCATATTCAACTTTCTGAGCATAGCTTGGAAATGATGCTACAATATTAGGTGAGAAAACCTTTACTGCAGAATAACCAACGTCTATTGCTACTCCCCAATACTTTTCTGTGCTTGGATTATTTCTTGGCTGTAAAATTGTTTTTGTTTTAAATTCCTGTGAATACATAATTTTAATTCCTTTCTTATCTATATTAATTTATGTGAAATATCTAAAAAATCCTTTTTACTTTTCCGATAATTGCAGTGCTTTTTACCACTCCAAAATATCTACTGTCTTTGCTGCTATTTCTGTTATCACCTAAAACGAAATATTCATCATTTCCTAATATAATAGGTTCATTTGCAATTCCTGCATCTTTAATTTGTGGAAAATCATCATTTATTATTTCATCATTTACATATAAGTTCCCATTTGAAATAAAAACTTTATCTCCCGGCATTCCTACAATTCTTTTAATGTAAACTTCACTAAATAGCTTTTTAGGATTTGCTTTCATTAAAATAATATTATTATGTTTTAAGTGTGAAACATTTTTATCGTACACCATTATTAACTGTCCGTTTTTAAATGTAGGATACATTGAATTTCCACTTACAAATGAAATACAATATAATTTTTGTATAACAAAAAAGATAATCATAATAACAAGTAAAACAGATAAAAATTTATTATATTTTTTTATTAAATTCTTATTAATTTCTTCATTATTTTCCATAATAAAAAATACCTCTTTACTTTAATGCCTTCTTGTTATAAATATCTAAGTCAATTCTTTCTGATGTATAATTCATAACCTTTACATGAATACTCTTATAATCAAATTCCGCACCGGTAATATCATTACAATCAAATCCTGATTCATCATCTGTCATTCTTGAAATTTCATTTAGAATGGCTTCTGCGTCAACAAAATTTAATCGCATTGGACACGCCTGTTCATTTTCAAGTCGATTTTCCGGATAATACTTTGGACATGAATAAAACATTGAAAAGTCACCTTTATCATTGATTGTCATTTCAACAGGTTCATGACGGTAACTACAATAAAAATGCGTTTTCTTCCATAAGTTTTTAATCATAAAAACACCTCTCTTATTTGAAATTGCTTACTAACAAAATGTTGTTATTTTTCTTTTCATGTTTAATATGACAGAAATAAAAAATAAAAATTTTACATAAAAAAAAGAGACTTGCTTAATTAAAAGCAAATCCCTTTCTCGTTAACAATTAGCTATCACTTTCTTGGAGGAAATTCAAATGTTGTTCCCTTTTTTATCTCCCCAGTTTCTTTATCCTGTACATTGTCAATTTTAATTTTAGCAGAAAATACTGTTTTCTTTTTGCTAACAAAATCTTTAATTGTATGTGTTTTTCCTTTTGTAAATAAATCTGTTAATTCATCATCTGTTAAATCATGTTCTGCCATTGTTGTCCAAATTTTAAACCCACATCCATGACATGAAATAACTTTTCCATTTCTAAATAGTGTCTCTTTGCATTCAGGACATAACCAGTTAGTTTCTTCTTCTGTAGCTTTTACAAATTCAAGTTTGCCTAATATCGGATCAAATTTTAATAACTGTTTCCATTTTTTATTATTTTCTTTCTTAGTTAATTCCTTTGTAATTATATTTCCATTAAATAACATTCTTACATCATCAGGTTCAAATGTTGCTTTACAGAATTCCTTCATAATTGAATATTTGCAGCCATCTTTATATCCGGTACAGAAATAATTTTTAGGTCCCATAATAATATCTTTACCGCATCCTGGACATGTCATAATCTTTTCTCCATATGATGTTACATTACCATAAGATGTTTTATTAACCCCTTTGATATCTTCAAGCAATTTATCTAATTGTTCATTCATATATATATTTGCTTCATCAACCGTTTTTTCTCCATTTCTGACAGCAGATAACAACTGTTCCCATTGTCCAGTAGTATCTACTCTACATAAGGAAATGCCTTTAATTGTATGTATCATAAATGAGCCGAAATCAGTTGGATATATTACTCCTGCCTGTTTACCTGATTTTTTAATAGTAATATATTTGTCTCTTACAAGCTTTTGTATAATTTCACCTCTTGTTGCAGATGTTCCAATTGTTAATGAGGCAATACTATTTTTAATTGTTGAATCTATAAGATATTTGGATGGATTTTCCATAGCGGCTATAATTGTTCCATCAGTAAATCTTTTTGGGCATGTAGTAGTCCTTTCTGTTCTTTCCTTAGATTCAACATCTAATATATCTCCCTGATTAATCTTTGGAATTTCAACATCAGTCACATTGTTGCCTAAAAATTCGGTATATCCTTTATCTATTATCTTCTTACCTGTTCCTTTAAATGTATATCCTGAATTCTCTAATAAAACATTCGTCTTTTCTTGAATAAGGGGAGGCTGAAAAATAGCTAAAAATCTTCTGGCAATCATGGTGTATATAAGTTTTTCATCTTCATTCATAATTGAGAAATCCGGTGTTAATGTAGTAGGAACTAATGCGGAATGTCCATGTTTTGCGAGTTCCTTATCGTTAACATATTTCTTATTTTTTATAATATTTGATACCTGCGTAAGTGCATAATCTCCTGCTTGCTTAAATGAATCATCAGGAACAGATGAAGCAGATGATATAATAGCTTTGAAGTTTTCATTAGAAGATAAAACTTCACAATCTGTTCTTGGATAAGATACATAATGGTATGTTTCATATAATTTTTGAATTATATCCAGTGTATTTTGAGCAGAATATCCATATTTAGCTGCTTCAATCTGAATTGTGGCCAACTTATAAAGTTTTGGTGCATTAGTTCTTATTGTTTTTACATCTATCTCTTTAACTACAGACTGAGCAGATAATTTATCAATAACCTTATCAGCTTCTTCTTTGGAATTAAAATATATAATGCCTAATGATTCATCCTGCTCCTTTGCTTTTTCCTTTTCATTGTCTGTTGCAATTTTAACAGGTTCGTATAATTGTGCTGCTAAACCATTTGTATGTAAAAGTGAAACACCGTATGAAGTTGATGGGACAAAATTATTAATTTCATCTTCCCTATCTACAATCATTGTTTGAACACAAGTCATTACTCTTCCAACAGCTATTTTATTTTCAGCTCCAACTTTTATTCGGTCTGCAACTCCACGGGATCCATTCATTCCATAAGACCAATCTGCATGTTGTCTTACTAATGCAGCATTATATAAATTAACAAATTGTGGCTCTGAGTCATCTCTTAAGTTCTGTAATGCATTTTCAAGGGCACTCCTTGTTGTATCATTACTCCATAGTCTTAATACCGGTAACGTATTACCGATTTTCTTTAATGTTAAATTTACAAGCAATTCTCCTTCCTGATCAGGATCTCCAGCATGTATGATTACATCATATTTCCCTGATTTAATTGCTTTTTGAATATCCATATATATATCTTTTGTATTCTTTTTAATTTTATATTTCCATCCGCCTTCATTTTCTGGTCGAATAGGTAATAAATCGATATCCCAACTTTTATATATAGGATTTAATTCAACTGGATCTATTAATTCTAATAAATGTCCTACTTGAGAGAAGAAATCTATATCATATGCAACTTTATCTTTACAGTGATTATATGCGTTCTGAATATCTCTCATAAGAGATGGCTTCTCTGCAATTAACATTGCTTTTTTCATAAAAAAAATCCTCCTTAAATAAAAATAAAGCCACACCTTAAGACAAACTCAAGATGCGGCTAATATAGTTAATTATTAAGCAGGCTGACCTGCAGTTTCGTATGCTTCGCCAATGAGACTCTTAAGAGTATTATCCATTTCCTTAGTAAGTGGATTACATACCTCAATAAACTTCTTATTTCTATGAGGTACATAATTACTTGGCATACCAAGGAACATACCCTTTTCCTTGCCATCACAATATCTGATACCCTTAATAACTAAATTGTTATCTACAATGATAGCTACTGATGCCTTGACAATATTTTCAGGATCATCAAATCTCTTCACTGTAATTGTAAGTGGCATATCTTCACCTGATTCTGTATACTTTGTTACAATGTTTCCAGATTCATAAGCTTCCACAATGGCATTGTATAAAGCAAGTCTGAAATCATTATTAATTGGATTAAACTTAGAATTTAAGAATGTTCTATGTGTTTTTTCATTAGTATTAATCCAAGAAGGCATAACCATTCTTAATCCTTCCTTTTCACTTCTTCCATCCATAATTCTGATGTTCTTTAAAATAATTCCATCATTTAAAATTACTGTTGCATATCCCTTTACATGTGGATGTCTTGTGCTTTCTGTCTTTACTACTTTAACTGAATACTTCATAACTTTTTTATTTGCAGTAAATTTAATATTTACTGCGCTCCTTTCTGGTATTTTTTAGTTTAGAAAACATTGTTTAATTTGTTTTCAATATTAATATGACAGACATAAAAAAATTTTTATGTATTTTTAAATTTTTACATAAAAAATGAGACTTTGTTTTAAACAAAATCCCATTTTAATCAATTTATTTTATTTAGTTATAAAACAGATAATACGCTTTTTACAATTTCTTCAGGTGGATCATTATAGTTAATGCAATGTCCATTCCAAATTCCTTTTTTATGATTATTCCGATTTATCATTTTAATTGCAATTCCACCTGATTTTTCAAATTCAATTAAATTCGGGGTGTAATCATCAATTAATATTTTAATATCTCCTTTTTCCAAATAATCATTTTTGCAGGAACCATACGGGATAAATATTACCGGAATGGATTTCATATCATTATTATTTAACCAGATAATTTTATCCGATTTGGCATTACCTTCCATATATACGGCGGTTGCAAATGAAACATTATAATTATTTTTCTGAAGCATCTTAATTGCATTTAAAACATTTTTAAATGGTTCTCTATATCTGAAATAATGCTCTTCATGAGGATTACCATTTAAATCCCAATGGTTCACTGTTCCATCCATATCGAAATAAATATGAATATCTTTTTTATTCAAATCCATAATTGCCTCCTTAATTATTTTCATTAAGCAAGTAAGAGAATTCCTTTTTCTCTATTTATTATTCTTTGCTGAAAAGCTGCGTTTGATATAACAGCATTTGAACACTTACAATACTTGTTTAACAGTTGATCAGATACCTTCCCAGTTTTTATAGCAGCTACAATTACTACTTCATCAACTGAATCATTATGTTTTAAAATCCAATCAATCATATGGGCCGGAATATGTTTACTTTGTACCAAATAATACAATACATCAGTATCATCTGAAGAGGCTAATTCACTAAATACTTTTTGCGTACATGATGGATTATCTGCTACATATGTTTGTACTTCCCAGACAGGATCATGGCATAATTTTAATAATGTGTCTTCTGTTGCATGAGAATTTAAAGCTACTTCTGCTCTTATTATCCATTCTTTATTTTCTGACAATTCTCTTAATTTTTTTATGCTCTTTGTAGATTTAGCAAGTTTTCTCAACTCTTCAAAAGAATTATCATTTTTATTTTTTAATACATTGATTTTGCTTCTATTCATCTGCATAAAAAATCTCCTTTCTTATATAATCTGTTATTAATATGTCAGAAAAAAAATAGAGTCTGAATTATTTTAAAAATAACTCAAACTCTACTTAGAATTTTTTATTTTTTTTCTAATTAACTCACATATTTGTATACCTGTAAATTATATATCATTAAAGTATTAGATGTAGATGGGATAACTCTTAATTTAATGTTATTTCCATATTTATTTATCAACTTTATTCGAGTCGGATTATATTCTTTTTTAACCGCATTAGCATCTGCATAAGTACAATATGGTATATTTTCTAAAACTTGAATCATATGATTCACCTGCCTTTAAATTTCAAGCTCACAATACTTAATATGTTCTCTGTTTCCATCGGCATATCTTAAGCTTTCAGAATCAATATTAACAAATTTCTTATTACTAAAACTTAGTCCATATTCTATTTCCTTAACATCTCCATTATCAAATAACTGATGTATTAAAATTATACCTTCTTTATAATCACTGATTGCCGCATATAAGAAATCGCTTATATATATTGTAAACATATTTATATCCTCAGGGCCAAATTTATCAAAAGAATCCATAGAAATGACTGCTGTTGTTTTATCATTCGACTTGATAGCTGAGATAATAACATTGTTATGTAATATTAAATTCTTTAATTTTTCCATAACTCTGTTACATTCATTTTCAAGTGTCCTTGTTTTTAAAGCAGTATTTTGAAGCATCCATTGGTCTAATGCTAACTGCTGATAAAGGTTAATAAAAGCAAAATAATTCTGATTAATAAAATTATTTGTTTCATTATTATTTCTATTAAAATTGATAACTTTATCATTTGGCTCTACAGGATTTTCAATTATTTTATTTATTAAATCTGTTCGTTTTTGTAAAATAAATTCTGTTACTTCAATTAATTCATCTGTAAAATCATTAATTATTTTGTCAAACTCATAATCAGAAGAATAATCATTTTTATTTATTATATGATTATATGTCTTGCTGACCAACTTATTTAATTCTCTGATAGCTTTTTCTGGGGACTTTTCTTCTTCTGTTTTAAGAAAAAATTCCTTTAATGTAATATTCATAAAATTCCTGACTTGCATCTTTAGTATAAATTATCCTTATCATTGCATTAATATGCTATATGACCAAACACTTTGATGCAAGCTTACCTTTCTTATATTATTTGATTTAAAAAATACAAATGTATTTATCATTTGTTCTACTATTAATATGATAGATTATTTTTTAAAAATTTTTGCATAAAAAAAGTCCCTAAGATTATTCAACTTAGAGACTTTATTAATTATAATTCTATGTCATTTTTTATGTTTTGCTTATCTTTGTAAATATTTTCAGATGATATTTCTGGCAACACGATGTCATCATTAATATCGTTATATTCATTAGGCTCAGGTAATGTTGGTTCGTCTATATCCATCGATTGTATTTTATCTATGGCCTTGTTATATGCAGGTGTTAGAATTAAATCAAATATATATATTCTGAGTACACGCTGTTTGAATATGAATCCATCAAATTATTTTTTCCGGGCGTTTCTATTCTATCTGATAATTTTAACATAAATTTCTTGTTATGATATATAATGCCTCTTTTTTGATCTGAACCACTATAGTTACTTGTTATATCTATTTTTACATCAGTGAAATCAATCATGCAAATCACACTCCTCTTCTTTTAATAATATGATATTATGAATTTAGAATTTTGTCTTATTATTTTTCTTCTAATATATCTATTATTCTGTTTTTTATTTCAACTTCAGGTACTTTAAATAATTCTGATAAATATGTTAAGGTGTAAGTCATATTAAAATCCGATTTTTTAATAGCTTTTGCATATTGTTCTGTAAATACTTTCTTAGGCATGAGCATTTCCATTGAGCATTTATATATTATGTCAATTTCACTATTATATGGATGCGAATATACATTATTTTTATCATTATATTTTGGCATATATTCAATTAAGTAACATGCTAATTCATAAGCAATGGCAAATCTTTGAAACTTATAATCTTTATTAGCATCTACTATTATGACCATATTTGTTCCGTAGTCCATTTTAACCTTGCTTCCTACAAATATATTTCCAAGCATACCTTCAGGCATATCAGAAGCTTTGTATATGGTGAATCCAAAATCTTTTGCTATTTTAATAATAGGTATCGCTCCAACTTTATCCGTAAAATCTTGTTTATCTAATATTTTATCAACCATCAGATCGGTATTTATGAAATTTCCATTGAAAATATTATCAAAAGTATCAGGATTAGCACTCTCTTTTGTAGAAATATCACAATTATATTCTTCTTTTACATATTTTTAAAATCGTCTAATTTTAGTTTTCCCATTTTTTACCTCACTTTTTCACTATTACTGAAAAATTATATCTTGCTTTGTTATAGTAACGAGATCCGTATATGGGACATCTCCGAATTTCTTTGTTAAATCCGCAATACGCATTGACTGAGCTACAGTAATCTTTTCAAAAAACTTTCTTACTTCTCTTGCATTACCAAAATTTTCTGTTTTACCCTTAACAAGCTATTTAAAATATTCTATAACACATTTAGCTGCTTCATCATCCAAGAATAAATTATATTTATCACATAGCCCTGTAAATATTTCATAAAGCTGCCCTTCATTATAATCATCAAAATGAAGTACTCTTGTAAATCGTGATTTAAGTCCAGGGTTACTTTCTATAAATTCCTTCATTAAACAATCATATCCTGCAACTATTACAATCAGATTATTTCTATGATCCTCCATCATCTTAAGTAATGTATCTATTGCTTCTTTTCCAAAATCATCTGACTTAGAAGTATTTAGCGTATATGCCTCATCAATAAATAAAATGCCACCTAATGCGCTATTTATGACTTCTTTTGTTTTAATAGCTGTTTCTCCGACATATTTACCGACTAAATCAGCTCTTGTTACTTCTACGACCTTATTTGAATCTAATATATCAAGTCCTTTGAATATATCTCCTAAAAGCCTTGCAACAGTTGTTTTTCCTGTTCCAGGATTACCCGTAAATACCATATGCAATGACATTGGAATTGGAGTTAAGCCTAATTCCATTTTCTTTTTATTTGTTATTGTATAAGCTACCATTTCATCAATACATTTTTTAACTGAAGTTAATCCTGTTAATTCCTTAAGCTTATTGATTGCATCCGCATATGTCTGTTCATCTGTATCTGCAGGTAATCCAAATGCGTTTAAGATATCCGATTCTGAAAGTACAGTAATTTCATCTTTAGTTACGCTTTCAAATAAAGATATTCTTTCTGACTGAGCCTGAATAGTCTTTTCATAATAATTTCTTATAGTTCTTGCATTTGCAAATGTATCTGTTTTTCTTAAGCATATCCTGTTTATGCATGTGTTTAAGGCTTTATTAGCATCTGCAGTAATTGTATATCCACTCTTATTAGCCATTTTAGTGAATATCTCACTCAACTGAGCCGGTGTATAATCATCAAATTCAATTGTGGTCTTAAATCTTGATTCCAGTCCCATATTACTTTGTATAAACTTAGACATTGGTGTTCTGTATCCTGCTACAATACATACAAATTTATCCCTATAATTTTCTAATGCTGCTACAAGAGTATTAACAGCTTCTTTCCCATATGTGTCTGATTCATTGTTAATTAAGGCATAGGCTTCATCTATAAACAACACTCCACCAAATGCTTCTTTTACTTTTTTCTTAGTTTTAACTGCTGTTTCTCCGTTATATTCTCCGACTAAATCAGCTCTTGTTACTTCTACAACATGACCTTTTTCTAATAGTCCAAAATGCTTATATAATTCTCCTATAAGTCTTGCTACAGTAGTCTTACCTGTTCCTGGATTACCTAAGAAAATAAGATGCTCAGACATTGTGTTATCAACTACACCTGCCTGCATTTTTATTTCTTTTGCTTCCATATACGCTTTTATGCTATAAACTGATTTCTTTACCTTATCTAATCCTGTTAATGAATCAAGTTCCTGCAAAATTTCTTCTAATGATCTATCAGGTACAGGTTTATATTTATCTAATAGTATATTATCTGAATTATTCATTTCATTATTAATAACATTATTAGAGTCTTTATTAGGTAATTCTGCTGATTTATTATTTAATGACTTTCGTTTTTCTTTTTCATATTGTTTTTTTAATTGTTTTCTTTTATACACATCTTGTCTTTGTTTGATAATCTGATCATCAATTTTAGGATGTGCTAATGTACATTCTTTATCTGGCATAAACAAAAAGCTGTCTATTAATTTATCATTTGTTAAGTTATGTTTTTTAAAACCAAATGCGTTTATTATAATCTCAAGGCACTTAGTACCATAATACATTAATTCCCGTGACTGTTTTGCTCCCTTATCACTTCCAGATACATTACTTGCTATAACGCCTATAAAAGATTTGCAGTAATTAGTGAAGTAATATCGTAAACTGAATAATATGTCATTTTGATAGTAATGGGATTTATTCATTGTTTCAATAAATGCTGTTGCCGTTACCTTAAGAATAAATGCTGCGGTAACGATAAGAATTAAAAATAATAATACATAGAATCCGCTTTTAATGCCTTCAGTTAAAATTGCAATATTATGAGATATTAAAAAAGCTTTAATTGATATAAACCCAAAATAAATTACTGCTGCTACTAATAAAATGAATCCCGGATATTTACTAAATTTGTTTTTTTCTGCTTTTGGATTGTAAATAAGATAAGTAATTGCATGGGAAATAATACTTGCTATATTTGATATAACATAGAACAAATATATAAGTGTTTTAACAGGGTACACACATAACCTTCTTAAGCTGATTAAAATAATACGCTTCATACGTTGTCCTTTCTAGTTTATTTTTTTTGTTTAACCACAAAAATTCTTAACTAAAATATGACAGATAGAATATTTTAAAATGAGTTTAATTACTTGCAACAAAAAAATCTTTTGAAATTTAAAAAGCCCAAGGATTTTACTCCCTGGGCTTCTGACTTTTACTATACAGTATTTAATTGTTATACTCAGCTAATTTTTGTTTAGCTTTATCCTCTGTGAGGTCGCAATTTTCTATTAGTGCTTTAATTACAACAGAATCAGATGCTCCGAAAGATTTTGCTGTCTTTATTGTTGCTTCAATCTTTCCTTCAATCTTTCCTTCAAGTTTTGATTCTTTCATGTATTTTTCCATTAATTCACACATAGGATTTACCTCCCCTCTAGGATTCTTCAGTTCACTTATTTTACAGGATAGCTTCGGAAACTTATCATTATTAACATCGGTTGCTAAAAAACATGACATTAAATCTGATATATCTGATCCATCATTTACTGCAGTATTGACGAAAATCTCATGCAGCCCATCATCAACTGTTGTACCTGATTCTCTTATAACTTTATCAATGTGGTAAATACAGCGTCCTTCTTTAAGAAAATCAAATTGTGATATATAGACTATGTATAAGTCTATAACATCACTAAATTTTTCTCCTGTATTAGACTCTTTAACTGTAATTGAAGAGGCGTTAAACCTTGCTCGCTTTAAGTGATCATCGTTATCTGACTTCTGCACCTCAATATTACACTTTGTCCCATCACCTAATGTACACAGTGCATCCAATCTTACGGATCTGCCATAAATATTCTTTTCACTGCTCTGCGTAATTACTTCCAATACAGTAAGCTTAGGATCTTCTAAAATAACTCTTAGAATTTCTTCACAAACTTCTGGGTCTTCCGCAATAGCTTCAAAGAAAATATCGTCAATTGGCCGTAAGCGCTGAACGATTTTTAGCTTTTCTTCATTGCTAAATTTCTGCATAATTATTATAACATATATAGTTATATATGTTAATCCTCCTTTCTTTATGATTTGAAAGGAATATGACAGAAAATTAGTTTGAATGTGTTTAATCCTTTATCCCTATCACAATTTATTATAGCAAAAGCCTCAGAAATCACTTTCTGAGGCCTTGCAATTATTTGTCTTAAGTATATTTAATTTTTTATCTTATGTTTTTTAATATCATTATTTAGCTTGCATCTGTTCCTTGTATGATACATGATTTATACTTGTTATAGAAGTTTGTAAGTTCTCCATCTTCGACTCCATGTGGTGTATCTTTGTGTTGCTTTGCATATTCCTGAATACTTAATACATCGTCATGTGTAAAGTACCATGTCTGTTCCGGTGTATTATTATCAAAATTATCAAAGCATTGATTAATTGTCTTTACATACTTTTCATTTTTATACCAGATAGAATTAGGAATAAGTCCTCCATAGTTCTTATATGTTGCTGCAGAATAATCAGACTTATAATCTGAACTTCCTTCGTATCCTGTATTATAAAATTCTCTTGTTATAGATCTTACTTTTGCTGAAAGTATTCTTGTATTAATCTCTTTGCCATCTTCATCAACGGTAGGAATAATAGGATCATCCTGTTTTGCTTTATTGTTAATTAATGCTACTGTAGTATAACCGTATGTAGTATTTCCAACCGAATCTGATACATGTGTCCTTATAGTAATCATTGAAGATGTCATACCTGGAATTTTATACATTGTCAACATCATATTAAGAATCTCGTCTAAATTTTCAATTTCTATATTGTCACGTATATTACCATCTTCTCTGTCTTTAACTGTATTTGCATTTATAATTCTGTCTTTTATAACGTCATAGGCATGTTGTTCAAATCCATCTGCGTTTTCATTTACATATGCACTAAAATCATTGATTGTTAAAACAACCTGGTCACTTTTAATTACAGGGAACTGATCCCATACAGCATACATTATTGCATATGTATTATTTTGAGATAATTCCTTTGTATTATACAGTTCATTTGCTTTCGCTCTGATACTGTCAGCAACAGATGTATCTTTGCTGTTATATCCTTTTTCTAATGTATTCATTTCATTTGCCATTGTTTCATATGCATAATTAAATAATCTGTCTTTATATCCAACCTGATGAATAAGACCTGCATTTTTATCTCCAGCAACTGTAGCATAATTGTTTGCACTCCATCCCTGGAATGAATAATAAACTGAATCTCCGGATGTATCTGTTACCTTTGCATAAGATGTTCCTGCATTAATTAAAACATATCCATATTTACTCTTTTTTGTAAAATTAGTGTATGAAGTATTTTCCATTGTTGTTCCAAATTTGTTTTCCTCTAATGTAATATTTTCTGTCATTGCCTTGAACTGATTTGTTCCATCACTGTTTATTGCTTTATATACACCAATTCCATTGTTATTATAAGTAATACCATTAGCTATATAGGCAAATGTACCTGTATTCTGCTGCCATACGGCATATAATGTAATTGGACTTGTAATTTTATATATTGTATTTTCTGTATATTCATTTCCTTTGCTGTCTACCCACTTAACAAATGTTGCTCCTGTAAGTGTTGGATTTGGCAAACTTCCAACTTTTGCATCATATGTGGCTGTTTTTGAATCAGCTCCATTTTTTGTAAGCTTTGTTGCTGCTTCTGCTTTTTTATCGTATCCAAGATTTCCGTATGGGTTACTTGAATTATGTTCATAATTAAATGTTATCTGATATCTATTGGCTTCCCACTTTGCATACATATGAATTACATCAAGGTTTTTAGTTGTTAAATGTGATAAGTCATTACTCCATGAATTTGTACCATATTCCCATCCAAAACCATATCCGTTTGAATAATCCTTTTTAAGACTCCATCCTTTGAATGTCCAACCTGTAAGATTATATACATTTCCTGGAAGTTTCTGATTTGCATGATTATAAATATAAAATGTATCTGCAACTGTTCCTGTTATTTCATTTGAAGCTGAGCTGACTGCTCCTGTGTATGGATTAGTTACATTCATCGGCTTGTTCTTTTCAAATATTATTTTATAACTGTTATTAGTTGCATTTACATCTAGTTTAACATCATGAGCCGGCATATAGAATTTAGTTGTTTGGTCTTTATATCCATATGTTTTTCCGTTTTCTGTATACCATTTTTCTACTCTGTAGCCTTCATGATCTGACCATCCTGTAGGATAAAGATTCCTTTTAATTGTTTCACAATCATCATTTATATGCCAGTGATAACCAGATAATGTATCTGTTGTAACTGTGACTACCTCTTCATACTTAAATTTCTTTTTATTATCTTTTTTATTGTTTCCTTCAGATATTACATTTGTCTTGCTTGAATCTATTCCATTGCCACTTTTAATACCATTGTCCTGATCATCCTTATTAGAATCACTATCATCTGTCTTAAGAGTATATGTGTTTCTTGTGTAATAATAATCGACAATTAATGAACCATCACCTTTGACTCTTACAGTTATTGTACTTGGGCTTGTGAAGCCTTCGTATGTTTTAACTGTTGGTGTAACAAGTCTGTTTGTCTGGCCTGTTAAATTATCTGTATCTGCTAAGAAATAATTGGTTGTATTATGTTTGCTTGAATCTGCATATGTTTTAGTTCCATCAAGATGCAATTTTTCTTTCCAGTGTCTTACAATGTATTTAGTATCTTTATTAGCATTAATTGTTATAGTAACTGTTTTATCTGATGCAGGCATTGCTCCTTCAACTGTTGTATTTCCTATAATTGAATATCCTGCTTCAGGAACAGTAGTAATCTTATAGCTACTTCCATAATAAACCATCTGATAGAAATCTGTTTCATTAGCTGCTAGAACTTTCCCGTTTACTGTTACTGTTGCCTTACCTGCTATAAATATCTGGCCATCAACCTCTTCTGTTAAATTTGGTCTTGGTACACTACTTATAAGCCCGTTAAGGTCTAATGTATATTTGTTTCTTGTATAGTAATAATTTACTACCATAGTTCCATCTACTTTTACTTTTACAGTCTGTGCATCAGGATAGGTAAATCCATCTCCAAGGCTTAATCTGTTTGGTGTAACTGATGTATCCATAAATCCTGACAGCCTTTCTGTTTTTGTAGGTGTACTTGGATAATTACCATTTGCGTCCATTACATAGTGATTAACGGTATATCCTACATCTACCGCTTTCCAGTGTGCATATACGGTTAAATCATTAGTTCCCTGCCACTGATTATTTTTCCAATAATTACAGTCATTATTACATTTTCCTGATGCATCATATACCATTACGCTTGCATTGCTGTCATTAGGTGTTGTCCACCATCCGTCAAATGTATAGCCTGCTCTTTCCGGTATATCATTACTCATTGATGAATATGAAGCAGTACCGTATGTTACTGTGACATTATTACTGTTATTTCCGTTTGGTTTATTAATATTTTCCCCCGGTGTCTTTAATTTTCCGCCGTTTGCATCAAATGTTATCTTATTATTTGAATTGTACTTTCCTATGCCTATGATGTAGCTATAAGTCTGTGTCTGACCTGCTGCAATTGTTCTGTTCTTCCATGCAATTGAAAAACCCGAATCCGATTCACCTTCTCCTGATGTTCCGCCATGTGGTTTTTTATTGAAGTATGTTGTTTTATCACCAAGTACATTGTTTGACCATATATGCTGTTTTCTGTATACAAAATGTCCTATATATACTGCATCTGCATCAGTTACATATTCCGGTACATCCTTTGCATATACATTAAGTGTTGCTGTAGGAATTGTACCAAGTTGTGCTGTTGATGTTTCACAGTACATGTTTGTCATTGTAAAGCCATTACCATTAAAGAATGTAGTTGCATTATCATCATCTGCAACCTGTATATCACTGCATGTTGCCAGTGATATTTCTTTTGCATATGAATTGGTGTTCTTAACGCTTATGTTAATCTGTAAGAACTTATCTCCTTTTATCTGGACAGGCACAATTGCAAGATTTGAAAGCTTTATTCCTTCAAATTCATCCCTGTACCAGTCGTCAAATCTATCTCCATTTGCATATGAGGACTGTCCATACCAATAACTGTTATGGCTGTCTTCTGTCCTTAACATTATTTCATAACCGCCGAAGTCTTTATCTTCCTGATTATCTCCATAGCAGGTTTCCCTGTACCTATTTTCCTGTAGTTTATAGTAAATTGAATAAACCGGTGCAGGAGACCTTCCAAGGTCATCCCTTAAATTGCTCCAAGATGATTCATTTCCATTGCTTGAATGATAATGCTTTGAGCTTGTTACAAGGTTATCCCAGTCATAAGACACATCTGCTGAAGATGATACAGATGTATATATGTCCACGTTTCTGTTATTGTACATTGTCCATGTATCATAGCATAAGCTTCCTGATGTATATGTATAATCAGTCCAGTCTTTATTTTCCTGCCTTGAAAAGAATGATTTGACTGTTGCACCATTCTTAAGCTTGACATAAGTATAAGCCTTAGAACCTGCCTGAAATGTCTTTGAACCGCCTTTTTCCCACCTGTAAATACCATCTTTATCAGTAGCAACCCATTCAACACCATCATCCCAGTTAAGCGTTAAGGTATAAGTCGTGGCTGCATATGCAAGTGTTCCTGAATCAATAAGTATGCCTGATACAACACTCATTACTGTTGCGATTATCATTAACAGTGTCTTAAAAGTTCTTTTTAATTTCATAATCTCTCTTTCTCCTTCCTGCTAAGTCTTTCTCCTAGCTGACTTGGCTATATTAAGCCTGTGTTATAATAGTGTAAGATATTATTTTTTAAGGGATAAATTTACATATCTATTCCCAAAATATCTTCCTACAACTACTACATCTTATATATGACAGACACTATAATCATTTTTGATGAATTTTATGTAAAAATATCTGCCTATAATAGTTATGTTACATTTTTTAGTATCTTTATGTGTTGCATTAAGGCTTATTTATTATTCAGAGCATAAAAAAACTGCCTGAACTTAATCAGACAGCCTCCTATAAAAATAAAACATTATTTTTCGATTATATTTAATTCTTTATGAAAATTAATTAGATTACTGAAAAAAATAATACAGAGCCATAAAAATGACCCTGTATTATCTCTTGCCTAAACGCATGTTAAAAAACAATTGTTTATTCTCCTTTAGTTCTGCATATCTATCAGCTAATGGACACCCATTTCTGTTTGGTATGGCACAAAACAAAGCTAACGGACACCCATTTCTTTGTCTGTGACAAAAGCATATCAAAAAATAATCTAAATGTCAAGATTAAAATAATTTAACTAATCCATATGAGTCAATATCTTTCTTATTTCCATCATATATTTTTGTCTCCAAGATATTCCACATACCATGTTGGACATTATAATTATTTATATGTCTAATACAATTATATGCAACAATATCTGCAAGTTGCAAGCCAATACTATTTTCTTCTTTAACAGTAAAACTTGTTGTGGTTATATACTTATCAATTGCTTCTGGCATATAAATATTTGTACCATTTTGCAATATATTAAAATAATGTTTTTGTATTTTTCTATTTTGTGTTTCTTCTCTTGATTCAAATACTATACTGCCACGAGCATTGTTTTTTGTTAAAAAATGCAAATAGTTATTCATTACACAAGAAAATAATAATTCATATACATCATGGCTTAATTTAGGATACTCTTTTGAATATTCCTTTACATTAGTAAAAGATGCTATTATTTTAAAATCTACACTAGCAATACTGTTCCTTAGTGAATCCCAAAATTTAGTACGCATTTCAGCATCAGAACACATTATTTTAAAATCTTTCTGTTTTTTAAGGATATCTGTATAATGAAATACAATATTAGGATTCCCTAAAATAGATTTTGTATTCTGTATAGACGGTATTAAGAATTTTTTATAATTGTTTCTTGATATTATAATACCACCAAGCAACAAATAAGGATTTGCTTTTGTTTCTGCACTTTCATCTAAAAATAATATATAATCTGAATTTGTCATATAGTCCTCACTAATTATTAATACATAATAAAATTATTATATACCAATATTTGACATATATCTACAAGAACATTTGTTTAAACAACTTTATTTTTCATCATATCATACAATATTTTTTTATTAAATTGCATAAAAATAAGAGGCTATGATGATTCACAACCCCTTACTTATTGTTTTATATATTTTACCTATCATGGTCTGAGATAGCAAAATGCTACTTCTGTATAGTTACCAATTTCTTTCTTCTAAAATAACTACATTCACCATATTAATAACCTCCTATGCTGTATGAATATCCCTATATGCTTTTCTCATAATGGTGTCCTCCTTTGCTATTATCTTCTTATCAAGAGACTGCCATTCATGCAATCTGCATTTATGACAGTTTCATTATTTCATTATTATTCTATTTATTCATCAGATATCATAATAGATAAGCATATAATATAATGTATGTGTTGCTCCTAAAACATCTGACATACTAACATATGTATATCCCGGTATATGCCAATTTAATTCAATAGCATTTTTTTCTTCTGCTGTATGTATATCACATTTTTTTACTGACTTAGGTTTAATTTCATCAATTATTTCTTCTGAACCGTCATCATATCTTACCTTAACATTAATTAATGCTCCGTTAAGCATAAGACTTTCTGCTTCTGATTCAGTAATTTCACCGTTAATATATTTCCTAAAAATATATTCACCAACAGTTGCATCTCTTGTGTCTTCAACGCCATCACTTGTTCTGAAGTCCATATCACAATATACTGGTGTTTTAGCCTGTTCTTCAGGCTCAGAAGGCTGTGGTTCTTCTGGTGTTGGTTCTGGTTCACTTGGTACATCAGGAACATACTCAGGCTCACTTGGTGTATTTGGTACATCAGGTGTCTCTACATTACTTGGTGTATCAGATACATTTCCATTATCTGCTCCATTATCTCCTGCATTTTCATTTCCTTCTGATACATTGCTATCTGAACCTGTGTTTTCACCATCAGCTACAATTGTATCTTCCTTTGGTTCTTCCTTTGCTGCTACATCTGCCTTTGTAGTTTCTGTGCTTTCTGTTGCATCTTCTATCTTAGCATCTTCAGATACCTTTACTTCTGTACCGTCTGTCTTTACAAGTGTGCCACCTTCTGATACCTTGATATCACTTACTGATAACTTTCCATCATCTGTATTAGCCTTTCCTGTAAAGACTGTCTTATTACCATTACTGTCAACTACTTCAATTGTTGCTTCTCCATTTTCCCCTACTGTGGCATTGCCTTCTAACTTTGATGTATTTCCTTCTGCATCTGTGTAATCAAATACTACCTTGCTTGACTTCTTTGTATTGTTCTTATCTGCTGTTGTTACATTCTCCTGTGTTACTGTTGTATCATTATCCTTTACGGTATTATTCTTCTTTCCACAGGCTGTCATGCCAATTGCAAGTGTAAGTACAAGAGTTAATACACCTGCCTTTAATAAATTGTTTCTTCTCATAATTAAAATCCTTTCTAAATTACAATATGCCTGTCTGTGCTTAGATACATTAGATCTATACTTATTTACATATCCATATCCGTACATATCAGGCACATTGATTATTGCTAATTAAATTGTTACGCCTAAGTAAGTCTATTTCATTTTACCACTTAATTAATTTAAATGGAAGCTTGAATATTATTGTCTTAAGCGTCTATATTATATATGACAGAAAAATAATCGGATGTTTTTACATAAAAATTTTCCAGTATTATTTATTGTTTTAACAATATTACTTATCGAAAGAATATTTTATCATAAAAATACCGACCTCCAATCGTTAGATTTTTAGGACTAACTTTTGTGGGTCGGTATACAATTCGTATTCTCAATTTATTTTTAATAATCAATGTGATAATGGCAAATTGCAATTATGAAACAAAACTATTTTTAATATAGTGCAACACTAAAACAATAAAAATATTAAAACTTATCTAGCTAAATAAGTGGCAGCTTTTCTATAAGCATGAGCATATCGAAAACGATTTTCTTCTATCTTCTTATCAGCATCATTTATTAATTTTTTATATTCATCACTTTTGACAGGTATGCTTTTTGTAGTTCCTTGAATGCCAAATTGTGCAGCCTCGCTTACTATAATCCTTGCCATTTTAATTCTCCCCTATCATCAATGCTTATATTATTATAAGAGTGTTTTAGAGTTTTTGCAAGCATTTTTTATTTATTTTTGTTTAGTTTTACTATTTTATAATTGAAATTGTCTCGCATAAAGAATATTTACCATCTTCCAATTTTATCGAATTAATATCTTCTAAATTTTTTAATGTTTTACTAATATCATTTATTTGTATATTTGATATTGTTTTATTTTCTTGAAGTTTCTTCGCATAATTTGTAATTTCCTCTGTTGTTGCTGACCGTAACCGATATATGCAAAAAAGTACAACAGTATCATCATTATCCAATTCTATCTTCATTGATCCTAATAAAAACACAATTGCTTTTAAAATTGTAAGAATCAACCATTTTTTATTTGCATCAAATATATATTTAAGAGAAAAAATTGAATCAAGAGCAAATTTTAAATTTATTTTTATATTTTTACACTTTATATCTATACCTGAAGATAAATTATTTTTAAGACCTCCCCATGAAGCTGTAGGCATTTCTGGCTCCAAAATTTCAATACTGCCTCGGATTAAACTGTTTACTGTTACTAAATCTAAATCATGTTCTTGTACAAAAGGACTTAACTCTTTTTCAATTTCCTCATATACTGGGTCAATATATCCTGGCATATCATTTTCCCCCTTTCTTAATATGTATTAAATTATTTTCATATATATTATACGGTTTTAGGTCTTCTTCTTTAGAAATAACAAAATTAGGATCTTCATCATAATCCTTGTATTGTACTTTATACATATCATGTCTCATAATCCATGGTTCTTGTTCTAATGTAGCGCTTGTTGTATCTACAATAATTCGTCCTGAAGTTAATCCTTTTTTATAATTTTCAATTCCAGCCAAATCAATACACCAAACAAACTTAGGTAAAGATAATGTTTGTATAATATCTTTTAATATTTGAGGCATTGTATCTGACATTATTGCTTTTTTTCGTAAGGAATTAGCTGATGTAATATATATACGGCAAACATTTATTTTTTCCCATTTCATTTCCTCATCTTTTAACCATACAACCATACGATCATAAACATCCCTATAAGACAATTGCATTCGATTATATAAAGGTACAACTGCATAATACAATTCATTTATTCCATATTCTAAATCACTGTATTTATCAGGAAGTTCCTTTGACATCTCTCTATATGGGAAATATCTATCATCCATAACATAAAGAGAATTTATTAATTTAGAATGAGGAATTACATTTGCATTTTTATCTAACAAATCGGGTTCATCATCTAAATTATCTAATTTACCATAATCTATTTCTCCATGTCCTATAATTGATATTGCGTGGTCTTGTGGAGATAAAAATCCTACTACTGGAAGTCCAGATTCAATATACGATATTACTTCATCAATAAATATTTTACTGCTTGTTTTATCTCCACCTATTATTAGTGGGCTGAATCCATATTGTTTGAATAAGTCAGAAATTTGTACAAGATTAAGTCCTAAAGAAGGAGTTTTTCTTCCCCAATCATTTTCTACTTTTTCAACAATATCTCCAATAGTTGTATCTGCATAATTTTTATATTTATTTCCAAAGTAGCGAATAACTGTCCATACTGCCGTATGAGCACAAACTGAAACATCAGTTTGTTGTCGTTTCCAAGGGAAACATCTAATTTCTAATTTTTGTCCTATGACATGAGCTGTAAAATTACTAATCATTAAATATGCATCTTTATATAATAATAATTCTGGCTCAATATAAGTTTTTCCTAATTTTGTCCCTTCTATACTTGGTCGTAAGGTAATATACCCATAATATTTTTCATTTGCTTCTAAATGCAGACGACAGCATTTTTTAGAATATTGTTTAAATTTTTGTGCATAATGACTATAATATGTGCTTAAATAATCACTATCATAATATGGATATTCAACTTGAATTGTATCACATTTTCTCCCAATGTATTTTTTTAAGCAATATATTACTTTATCATCTATTAAATTAGGTGGAACAACTTTTTTTAGTTCATCATAATCATTTTCTTTTTGAATTGAAACTATTGTAATTTTAATCATTAACAATTCTCCTATACGCTTACACCTTATGCTTTTATATTATTCTATAAAATGACAAATTACAATATTATTTTTACTTTTAAATAAAAATTAAAAACATATTAATTTTATAAAAGAAAATCTGAGGCATATATTAATACTTTTTCTTGTTTAAATTTATTTGCATTGTATAAAGGTAAATTAGCGTGGCTTTATCAAGATTTGATTTTATTAAGATTTTGTGACGAAACTTTATAAATTCAGTCAGAATTGTAATATTTTTTAATCATTTGCTTTATCGTTCCACATTTCAATGACTTTGGTAGTGGTACACCAAATTTAATTATCATTACACTTTATCTTGAAAGCTGATCATCAGTAAAACTCTTGTTGTTATTTCTATGATTTTCTTTATGCTTATGAATATCAAATATATTATCCGGCATAGGCATGTCATCATCTGGCATTGTATCTATTGTTTCTAAGTCTTTTTCTATTTCATCCAGGATTTGCTTCTTTGAATAGTATATATTTATATTTGGTCTCCAAATATCTTTACCCTGTTGGAAAGCTTTTATAGACTGCAGCTTCTTATTAAACAATTCTTCTAGCTTTGAGCCTCGTGTTTTATCTACATCTTTTTGGTATATAGAAAAATCTATATCTAAATCACTTAAGTTTACCACATTTCTGTCTTTAACATATTGCAGCAATTTTACTTCTTTTGATGTAATGAATGAATGTACCTTATCATCTCCTAATCTGCTGTTTTCCAATTGGTCTGTCGGAGTCTTGTAAAACATTGAATTACCGCTATCATATATTGGAGCAAAACCAATGGTTTCTAATGTATCCGGATTTCGTAAAATACTTATGTTATTCATGTGTCTATCCGTGTTTGTAATAAGAAAATCTGTTAATATTTGATAATCCATAAAATAATCAAAGTATTCTTCATCCATTCCTATTTTAAGACATATATCTTTAAACGGATGATACAACGACATATTCTGTTTTATTTTTGTAGTCTGAAGCAATTCCCATGCCGAAATGCTTTCTGTTTGTTCATTACAAAAATTATATGATTTGCAGCCTAATCCCTCCATATTATTTTCTAACATTATTTTTGCAAAATAATATGGTGTATATTCCATAAATCCTAATGACTTATGCATCTGTGTAGCAAATACTTCATTAATGCTTTGCTGATAGGAATTGCCATAATTCCCCTTAACCATATATCTTCGTCCATCTTGATCTATACACCATTTTTTCTGTACTTCTCCCTGGGAAACGGCAAATTTGAATTTTGTTTTGTTACGCAGATCTATTGAATCACTGTCCTTATTAAAGGTTAATTCGCCAAATGTATCTTCAAATTTGTTTGTATACAGATTTACATCTTTCCACATTAAAGATGATTTCTCTGGCTTAATCCAATAGCAGTCATTAAGACTTAATGCCAGATTGTCTATCATGGCATTTGTTACTGACTTATATCCAAGCCTTTGCAAAGCACTTTTTGCGCCCTGTCTTGTCTTAGGAATGGCTCTGTCCTGCCACCATTCTATGAATTTCATGTTATTCATCTGAGCACCTAATGGCAGATGCTCAAAATTAGATTTGTTTAAAGACAATCTCTTTGGCTTTGCGTTTGCATCATTTTCATCCAATTCAAACATTGCCACTGGAATGTCTTTATGCAACAAATAATAAAATCCCATATATTACCACATCCTTTCCCACTCAATTTTTTGTTCTGATCTCTTATCAATAGCGACTCTTTCTGTAAAGCTGTCTATTTCTTTGTAGATATCCTCAAACAAAAAATCAAGATACAGCCCAAGATTGTTCATGCTTGTAGCTTCCATATCAATTTCTAAGGATATGAATTTTCCATATTTGTCGTAAACAATGTGTTTATTCTTATCATATTTATATAATGTATTATCTCTTTTATTATTTCCTGGAATAGTAATAATGTCTGAATTTATTCCAAGGTCCTTTTCAATAAGTTTAATTAAGTATGGAGCAGGATTGCTTGTGCCTCTTTCCCAACCTTGCAATGTTTTAACAGGAATCTTAAATCGTGCAGCAAACTGGCTCTGGGATAATTTCATTGATGTTCTAATTTTCTTAATTCTGTTTTCCTGCATATTATCATTCCTTTCTGGCTATCCTTAATCTAAGTATATTATAGCATATATGCAACAATATAGTAAGTGCCGATTATTTTTATAATATTTAAGGATTTAGAAATTCCCGGCACTTATTTTATAGATTAACTTTCAATGATTAATATGACAGAGCTAAAAGATGTTTTACATGATGCATGAACATAAACTTCAGAGTACATTTAAGCCATAAAAGTTGGCATATAGGAAGTTGTCTTTTTCAGTTTAAATTCATTTGCATGATGCTTTAGCTCAATTATTCTGTCAATTTCTTTGTTACCACAAGTACCTTTACGAATCTTTTCATCAAGTTCATCATATGTAAAGCCAAAATTGTCTTCATCTGATTTTCCGCAAAGTCCATCTGAAGGAGTTTTGTCTACATACTTAGATGGCAAGCCTAAATAATGTCCTATTGCACATACTTCTGATTTAGTAAAGTTACCAAGAGGTGCTACATCTCCATCACCATCTCCACCAACGGTAAAATAACCGATATAATCTTCAGAAAAATTACATGTGTTAATCATTCTTCCATTATAACACTGGCAAATGGCCCTGATTATCTTGGTACGTTCTCTTGGTGCTATATTCTGTCTGCACTGTTCTGTAATCTCAATTCCGCAATCCTGTAACTGTTTAAAACTTGCTTCAAGTGCCGGTCTTATATTAATAGTGTAACTATTAATACCTAAGAGCTTACATACTTCAATAGAGTCATTGATGTCAGACTGTTCTCCATCTGGCAGCATTACGCCAATTACTCTGTCTGCCCCTAAAGCTTTTACACATAATGCAGCAGCTATTGTACTGTCTTTACCACCTGATATTCCTAATACTGCATTACAGTTCTTTCCATTCTCATCAAACCAATCTCTAATCCACTTGATAAGATTTTCAGTTTCTTTTGCTACATCAAATTTATACATATTATCTATCCTCCTTCATTCTCCAATCAATACATCTCTGTAAGTATTCAACATACTCTGGATTCTTACACATTCCTTTACCCTGGGTATCGCTGATTTTAGCTACATCCATACCATTACATTTAGTAACCTTCATTACAATATTAAGAGCCGGAACTTTAGTATCATTACTTAAATATGTGCCAATACCAAAAGCTACATTAGCGTCCTTGCAGAAATGTCTATATAGCTTATCTGCTCTTTCAAAATCAAGACTATCGCTGAAAAGCAGAGTCTTAGTCTTAGGGTCAATGCCAAGATTTTTATACCGCTCAATCATTTTTTCTCCCCATTCATAAGGATCTCCTGAATCATGACGCACTCCGGAAAATAATGTAGCATAAGTCAACTGGAAGTCTCTAAGAAAACAATCTGTCGTAATAGTATCCGTCAAAGCAATACCATTAAGAACTCCATATTCCTTAATCCAAGCATCAAGTGCATACCAGTTTGAATATGCAGGGTTATGCTTATGATTACCCTGACCTGTACACATTATCCATTCATGAGCCATAGTACCTACAGGTGTAAGTCCAAACTTCTTTGCTAAGTACACATTACTTGTACCTACAAACTTTGAAGCACTATGTAATGTGTCATTTAAGTGAGCGAATTTCTCTACTACAAGCTCCTGAGCTTCAGCAGATAATCTTCGTCTTAATCCAAATTCACTAAATGTCCCTGCATACCAGTGATTAGACTTAAGATTCTCAAATTTAACATTTAAGCGTTCTTTGAAACTACCAAGAAGTTCATCATAGTTGTAAGCCATTCTGAAATATACTTCATTTACAATAGCTAATGTAGGAATTTCATACATGGAAGTATTGAGCCATGTTCCTGCTACTTCAATTGAAAGGCCACAGTCTCCATCTGTAGTAATTGTAAAGTCCTCATATCGTGGCTGCCATAATCTAAGAAAATCCACATAGCTGCCCTTAATCCACTTGATACTGTCAAGATACTGAAGTTCATCTTCAGTAAATCTCAGCTTACAGTAAGCCTGGATCTGTTCCTTAATCTCATCTACCATTTCAGATGTAAACTTAACATCCTTATTTCTACACTTAAAAGACCAAGTTGTTTTATAATCTGAAAATTGATGATAAATTGCTTGACCCATACTAAACTTATACATATCTGTTTCTAATAAACTTGTAATAATCTGATTTAATTTCATATGCTTAATCTCCTTTTCACTTTATTTCTCTTTTAGTTAATATGTTCTTTTAACCACTTCTGTACAAACCATAACTGTCCACAGCCACCACCTATGTCGTCCTGCCCCGCTGGGTCAAAAACTCTTGTGTTATAACCTTTTTCAATAAATGCCTGCTCAAATTTTCTAATTTGCTCAATATTCTTAAATCCTGCTTCTTTCATATTTTCATCTGGTGAACATACAACACTAAATGTAAAATTAAATACTATAGGTGAAAACAACTTTTGAAGATTTTTAATATCTTCATTTGTATTATTTGTTCCATCAATGCAGTAGTTAAGATAAGGATGCCTGCCTGTTTCTTTCCACCAAACAATTGCAAGGTCTCTTATTTCTTCAAGAGTGAGTTTATTCTCATAGGGAATAAGCTTGTTTCTTATTTCATCTGTTGATTTATGAATTGAGAACTGCAATCCTACTTTTGAAATGTCCTTAGACAATTTAATCATATGCTTGATACTTTCTTCTTCTTTTGGTGCTATTGTTGATAACAGCAATTCAGCATTTACATATCTGTTATGTAATTCTCTTACTGCCTTATCAACTTCTTTCCAATTCAATAAAGGCTCCCCCATGCTCATGAACATAATCTGGAATCTATTTCCTTTAACATCAACATTCTCAATATTTTTATCTTCTAATACTGTTTTAATCTGATCTGCAATTTCTTCTGCTGTTAAGTTCCTAACGAATTTATTGCCTGTACCACAAAATCTACAGCCTACAGGACAACCACTCATTGTAGAACAGCAGATAACTGTTCTCTTATAGAAGTCATTGTACTTATATAATACAGCCTCTGCTACCATATCTTCTTTAGTAAACACATACTTCCACACATTTCCTTCTGAACTTTCAAATACTCTAAACTCCATATTTATCCCCCCTTATTTAATGTTGATTTGTAACAATTTCATTGCTTCTATTGCTGTTTTCTTGCTCTGTGGTGTCACACAAGCTGTAGCCTTCTCAATTACATTGATTGGAAGCTCTGGATTAAATGATTTAATAATTATTACATTGCTTATTACACAGATACCTGTGCAAACACCAACAATATCTATTTCCATATTTTCATGACTCTGTTCATACATAGCTTTTATAGTTTCTGCAAGGGTAACAGAGCCAAAAGTTGGTTTGTTAATAATTTGAAATGGCTTGTTTGAAGCATTTACAGCAGCTATTACCTCATCTCTGATCTGCCATCCTTCTGTTCCTTCAATACAGTGTTCTACAGGTAAGTTTTTTCCTTCCTGTGTCTCAAGATAATTCTTTTGGTGCGTATCTCTTGTAAGAAAAATCTTGTCATAATTATTTTCATTAATAACATCAACGACTTTTGATACGGCTTTTTCACATTCTGCGTTTCCTAATGCTCCTGATGTAAAATCATTCTGCATATCAATAACTACTAAAATCTTCATAGCTAATCCTCCTTATTTAATATACTTTTATATCTTTTCATCATATTTCTTAATCGAACTCCTTGCCAATAAGGTATGTACTTTATTACATAATCCATATTATTTTCAACAATAGCTTTTCTAATAGAACTGCTTGAAATATTCTCAAGTCGGGAAGAACTATTTATTGAGATTCTGTCCTTTATGTATCCAGGAAACCATGCAGAAACTAAAGAACTATCATCATTATAGTAAAAAGTAAACTCCGGCTGCCCTATGCGGTTAACAATATTATAATAAAAGTATAAGCCCCATTCTTTATTAACCTTTGAAGAATTATCTACAGTTCCATTATTATTATCCTGCTTGGGTATATCATCATCAGAACTCCAATCATTTAAAATCATATAGTCAACTCTGTTTTTATCCTTAACAAAGCCTAAAGCAAATTTCAACATACTTATCCGATAACCTATAGGAAAAGGATTTCTTTCTGTACCTGATTTGTCAGCACTACCAATAATGAAAAGAACCTTATCATTTTCTGCTAAAGCTCTATTAATCATTTCGATATGTCCTTTATGTAGTGGCTGACATCTTGATAAAATAACACCTATATTCATAATTTATTTTTCTCCTTTATAGCTGTATGCTTGCGAGAACTTACCATTCTTTGTACTGGATGATATTTTGTAATCAAGAGCATTTAATTTTTCTTCAATATGTGCTTTAAAATTAGCTTTATATAGCTGTTTACCTAAGATTACTTCATATACTTGTTTTATATCCGGCATTGTAAATACTTCCGGTAAAAGGTTAAATGCTATATCGCTATAAAGTACTTTATTTCTTAATCTTAATAATCCCTCAAGAATTATTTCAGCATGATCAAATGCTAACTTTTCTCCATTACAATGTACTGGGACAAATCCTTCTATATTAATCACACCATTTTTAAATGTCTTTTTAGTAAGATTATATTCAATTGTTATATTCTTTTCTTTATTTTGAAGAATAAGTTTTTCATCATTAAAAGTTGTTATATCAAACCATAGAGCATCTTTTGCGTCATCTCCTGCTTTAACTCCCTGTTCCTGAATCAGAGCAATGTATGCTACATCAATAACACGCATTCTTGGGTCTCTATCTGGCTGACTCATTGTATAAAGTTGTTCGAGATAAATATTTTCTAATCCGGTTTCTTCTTTAAGTTCTCTTACAGCAGCTTCATAAGTCGATTCTTTTATTCCAACAAAGCCTCCTGCTAAAGCCCATTGATTAATGTATGGATGGTCCTTCCTTTGAATAAGCAAAACTTTAAGATTCTCAAGACATTTGTTCATACACAATATAAGCATATCCACTGTTACACTTGGTCGTTCATAATCAGATGGTTTATATTGCTTTAAAAATTCTTCTTCCGTTAATCCTGCACTATTTTTAATATCTTCCATATTGCCTCCTTGAAAAGTAGCTTTTTACTACTTTTATATATAAGTATTATATTGCTACTTTTTAATATTGTCAATAATTAATGAAAAAAAATAGAAAGAACCTGACATTTTATCAAATTCTTTCTATTTAATAATACAAATGTATTTTTCAAAAATTAATTTTGATATTTTTTACAAGCATTGCAGGGCAAGGAAGCCCACTACATTTAGGTGATGAGTAGTTGACCTAACCACAAGAACAAGTAATGATAGTCCCTTCACTACCCGAAGTCCTCAAAATTTTTATCTGCTGCGTATCTTAATACCATATATTACACACCTCACTTAAATATGTGGATAGTCTCTTCCGTTATTTTGATATGCAGCTTTTGGAAGCTCTCCGGATTTAACCCTGTATAAATACTGCCTCATCATACATATATCACATCTGTCACAATTGGAATTTCCTTCTATCTCTATTTTTTTACAGTTAAACACCGGAAGAGCATCATCTAAAAATAATAGAAAGGCATCCATAATTTCTTTCTTAGTAAATTTCATATTTATACTTCCTTTTCTTTTAAATCCATATTTTAATTTTAATATCGTGACAATAATCTATTTTTACATGTTTTATTAAAGCATACCGATAGTATTTTAAATACTTAAAACTATCCATGTATAGTATCTTTCCTTTAGCATATATAGCTTCAGATTTTTTTATAAAACCATGATAAATAAGTACATGGCAAGAAGATAAAGGGCTTGTTTTTAAATACTCATCGATAAAAGTTTTTACTTCATATGGATAATCTATTTTGATTTTCTTATTAACCATTTTTATTCTCCTTATAATTTATAAGTAAATATCTATTTTTAAGAAATCCACCTTTTAAAAGTTTCTTTCACGGATTCTTTATCATTTTCATGTCCATATTCTTGAGTAAAAAACTGAAATTCATCACACTCAGTTTTACGCTGACATTTACTACAATCACTATTTATACTTTCACAATAGTGGGCTAAATTTATCAAGCATATATATTTATATTTTAAGCTTGTACTTTTTTGTCCGCCTACAATTTTTATCATTAATTATATTTCCTTCCTATAACCACTCTTCTTCTACTACATTAAAATACAATGGTGCTTCAGAACAATCATACCAACAAAACTCCACAGCTCTTAAATCCTCTTTTTTTACATCAGGATATATCTGACTGAATAAAGCAAGATACTTAACTGCTTCATTGGCTGTAAGATATCTGGATTTTCCCCAGTCTTCACCATAACTAACCTTTGATTCAAGAACATAATCCAAATAGTTCTCTTCTTCTACAGGAGCTTTTTCAAAGTATCTTGGCAAACTTATATCAAACAATTCAGGAAACTTATTCTCTAAATCCCAAATGGATGATACTCCTATTTTATTCATATCCACCTTACAGCGGATAACTCTCATATATCTATAATCACTCATATATTTATTCTCCTTATATCTTTTACTCTTTTAGAAATAATTCTATAATTATAGTGCTTTTAAGTTTGCTGTAGATGGAGTGTAGCGACAGCATCATGCGGCAAACTGCTATGGCTCTGTTTTAACAGAGACATTTTTCACCCATATGACGGCTCCTTTAGGATGTTTGTAATACATCTCTTTATCCAAAGGCTTTACATCTTCCAGTACCCACGCATAAGGATTAGGATATCTTTTCTTAAGGTCTTTATATGGTATATCAACACAGTGTTTTTCTCTTTCTTCTGACCAGTCAGAACAGCTTATAGGATATGTAGCAGCTATTTTACATGTACCAACTACCTTAGAAGTTTTACTCTCTAACAGATAAATCATTTCGCCTTGTTTCTTTGTATCACTTCCACGAACTTCTATGGTTTTTTGTCCTTTTAAAATAAGGTCTAACCATTTATGCTTAATAATTAATCCATCCATGCTTTTCTCCTTAATTTTTAAATTTTATCTGCATATCTTCAATGTTATTATTTCGATAAGTATAAGTAACGATTATACAATCATCTATATAAGTTTTATCGTATATATACTGAGATACACGAAATTCTTTCCCGTTATCAAAAAGAAGATAATATTTTGTAATAGGAACAATTGCTTTTCCTGAATACCGATAAGTTGTTTCTTCTCTTTTATCAACTACCTGCATAACACAATCTTCATAAGTAACAGGATATTTCTTGTTTATATGAAAATAGATAACAGCCATACTTGTAATTAAAGCAATTCCAATAAATACCATAGCTATAATTTTGACAATAGTATTCCTGATGTTCTTCCTATTTTCCTGACATTCATCACATAATCCTTTTTTAATGTTTCTTTCAGCAAGTAAACAACCGCATTTCTTACATTTTGTATATTCTTTACTGTTCATTATGTATTACCTTTCTTTCTACACTTTGTTCCGAAAGGATGTTACCTTCTTTCTACATTACATTTTGAAAGTACGTTCTTTTTTTACACTTCTACCTTTCTGTTTAAGCATTGTTGGGTATATGCTCTTATATCTTTAATCATACTTTCTTGTACACTATATCTTTTACTTACAGGCGGATGATAACTAAAATCTATCACTCCTGATACTTTATCCCTATAATGCTTAAATTTATGATGTCTATAGGAGTATTCTTCAATATCTTCAAGGTAGTTTTGATACTCTTCAGGTGTATAATCTAATAAAAAGAACTCATCCAATATACAGACCTTATTTATCTTTTTTCTTGATTTCTTATACTGTCTTTTATTCATAGTTTATTTCTCCGCTTCAATTACATCATCTATCATTTCATCCGGTATCTTTGTTATAATCTGTCCGCACTTAGGACACACATAATATTTAGGGTTTATCTCAATTGTATGAGTTTTTTTTCTTTTTATTTTAAAAATTAAACAATCTTCTTCTACTTCTTCTGTATAATTAACAATTAAAGCATTCATATTATGGTCCATACCCGGACTATATAATCCTCTCATATTAGGTTTATATACCATTTCTACATTACAAAATTGACATTTCATAAAAATCTCCTTCTTAAGCATTTAATATCCATATACCATAAGACACTCTTCTTATCTTATTTTCTCTTTTTAACATCTGCTGTGCTGCTCTTAACTGATGGTACTTTTCACTGTCAGGGGTGGCTTTAAAATACTTTCTCATATCTTCATTACTATGAGCCTTTCCGTCTGAATAATAATTTAATAAGTCTGTCTTCATATTTCTTTTCCTTTCATTAAAATGCTAATAAACAGTTAATAGTTATCCCCGGATATGTACTTAGTCACTATCTCTCCATTCTTTATTATCAAAGTATCATCAACCACTTCAAAACTGTAATTCTCATTATCAGAAGAAAAATATCCGCTGTTAGATTTAATTGCTATATTTTCAGCGTTATTATAGTTATCTCTAATAGCTGTTCTTATGTTATTTTCAGATTGGTTAGACATATTATAATTAGCAAGAAAAGGTTCTATCGCAAGACATACCATAAGTAGCAAAGCAGGGATAATTGTTAATGAAAGAATTTCCTTATCATGGTAATGGTTTCCCTTTGCAAAAATAATTAACATAACTATTCCTAATACAATTACTATCCCTATAAAAATATAAAACCAAATATAGTTTATTGTTCCAAACATAGAATTTTCTCCTTCCTTAGTAGTTATTTCCCGATATATACTTAACTATTATCTCTCCATCCTTTATAACCAGTGTATTATTGATTACTTCAAAACTGAAATTTCCATCGTCAGAAGTAAAGTAGCCTTTATTATTTTTAGTATTTCTATCAAACTGAACCAAAATGTTTTCAGCATTACTATAATTATCAGTAATAGCTTCTTTGATATTATCCGTTCCCTGCTTTTTACTATATATATTAATAGTAGCTATATATGCAAGTGTAATTACGCAAAATATAATGCCAATTATTCCTACAATAATATTTCCCTCAGTCTTTATATAAATACAAAGCAATATAATTATAACCAATACCAAAGCAATACCTATTGCTATATATAATGTACTATCTGCTGCTCTCGTTCCAAACATAATTTTCCTTACCTTTCATAATTCTTCTGAAGCTACTTAATTGTATCTTTTCAACAGACTGCGAAATATCTCTGCATTAGTCGGTGACTTATCAGTTTTTAAACACTGTTCTTTTTTAATGTCAGAAATTAAATCAAGCAAAACTTCTTTTCTGAATGTCAATGCTGTAGTATCAAATCCTAAATTAACCTTTATCGGCTTTAAATAGTCTAACTTATAAATTAATGTATCAGCAAACTCTTTTACAGCTTCTTTTTTTACCTTTATAATGTCTTTCTTATGCTGTTCAGTTATTTTTATATTGGCAGCTCTTATATAATTCATTGTCGTTTCATTTTCTGCTATTTCCGATTTTAAATTATCTTCAAGCTGCCTGTATAAAGCTATTAATTCATCTTTTTTCAGACTTTTTAAATAAGCGTCTGAATATGTAGTAAACTTCATATATTTATTTCCTTTCCATTTCTTCAGTAGTCAGACATACTGAATTATAAAATTTTACATATTCTTTTCTTTCATTAATAGCTTTAAAACAACCTTCCACAAAAATGACTAAACTTAAAACTAAGATTAATGATAAATCAACATTGCTTAATATTTTTAGCAACTTATTATTTTTTAAATTTGCATTAATTAAATACAAACCACTTATAACTACTATGCAAAGAAGTGTACCTGATAATACCATTTCTATTGGATTCATAATTCTCACTTTCTGTTTTTACTCATATCAAAAATATAAACACATATAAAGCATCAATTATTAAGAATAATATCCCTGCTCTGAATAAATACGGAGCAAGCATATAATTAAATATTGAATACCGGATAGATATACCCATAGAAATAAAAAAAAGTCCTAATATAAGTATAATTATCCCTATTACTATACCTATAACTGTCATATTTATACTCCTCCTTTAATTCAAATAGATGTATTTAATAAGCTTCTTATCCTGCTTTATAAACAAAATGTTATCTTCTACTTCAAAGTTATAATTTTCATTGTTATAAATAAAAATACCATGCTGTAAATCATTCTCATTACTGATTATTTCAGCTTCAGGATAATTCTGTATCAATGCAACCTTTATAGCACTATTTGCTGCTGATTCCGTCTGTGTTTCTGTAACAGCTTCTATTTCTGTACTGTTTTCATTTATAGTCTTATTTTCATTAATGTTTTTATCTATTAATGCTGTTCCTGTCATTATCGTTCCTACAATTACGCCAGCCAATCCCCAGGCAAATAAGACAATACCCGTATCGTCATTAATTATAAATCCAGCTATAATTAAACAAATTCCTATCACTAATATAATAGCTCCAATTATATAACACATAATTTCTTCCCTATCCTTTTAATCCAAATAAATAAAATTAATTGTTTTATTATCTTTACTTATAAATCAAATATTGTTTTCAGACTCAAAACTATATCTTTTTTGTTCATATATAAAATATCCCTTTTGTTCCCATAATTATTATCATTTTATCCTTTCTGATTTTATTTTTTATAATTGTTTTAAAATATATATGACAGATTAATAAATGCATTTTTTTACATAAAAAATGCAGGATATAATTCCTGCATTTTCTATTATTAATATTATATATTTTTTGTTAAAACAGCATCATGATTAATGGGATAATGAAAATCCCGTATATGATATATAATGAGGCAAGGCTTAAAACCTTTAAGCAAATATTTTTTATATGATATTTCTTTGTATCTATTAGGTCTATTTTTTTATTTTTGAATATTTTTATATTTTTGAATAGATCATTTATTTCTGTGAAAGCTGAAATGAAATATAAAAAATCATTATAATCACATATACCATATAATCTATTTTTAAAACATTCAAATCCTTTTAATTGCCCATGCATGACTATTTGTGAATTATATTGAGCTTTTAAGTTTTTAATTTGGATATATAGTTCTGTCTTTTCAATATCTTTTTGATTTTTATAACATGTCATTGTAGCAGGGTCAGATAATAATGTTTTTATATTTGATAATGAATTATTCAAATAAATAAGATATTCGTTATCTGTTATACAATCATAGTTTAATATATTTTCTATACTATTTATTAGTTTATTAATACTTTGTTTACAAAATTCATATTGATTTTCCGAATACTTATATACAAATTTGTCAACCATACTGTTTAATAAATCACTGTATAATAGAATAAATTTTTTAATTTTTTCATATGTGCTTTTTTTCTTAAATAATTTATTTATCTTATGTGTTCCAATTGTTGGAGTAGTAATTATTAATATAACTGCTACAATTGTTATTAATATAATGAATAATATTAAGAATTCATATCTGATTGTATGCAAATAATCAAGCCAACTGCTATTTCTTCCTAAATGTTTGAAACTTTCTATTCCTTTTTTAAGTAATTCTAAATATTTATTTAACATGTCTGGTCTCCTTTTATTTAGTGTTGCTCTTTAATCAAGTGTATAATATCTCATATAATTTTTATCGATTATAACTCGGTTAATAGCCTCATCTTCTGATACATGATAATCATCTTTGATATCTAAGATTCTATTGATTACAGCATCTAATGCAGCATCTGATTTAAAGCGCATTCTAGGTAAATTATTTTCTTCAACATAATCAATAAGACGCTTTATTAATAGATGTTTACAATAGAATAGATATACAAGCGACTGATCAATTTCATCAAGAATTACTGTCTGGCCTGTTGTATTAAGTTTGAGTGTCATATTCATGAGTATTTCTCCTTTCTTTTCTCCTTTTTGTTATTTATATAATTTAATTTGATATGACAGAAAAAAAGGAACAAGTTATTGTAACTTGTTCCTCTGCTTATAAAATCTATATTTATTTTTTAGTTATAGTGATGAATTGCTTGCAATCAATCAATGTCGAATGAAGTTTTCTTTATCAATTAAATTTAAAACTTATATACATTTTATAGTTTTGTTCTTGATTTCAGTTAATATTCTTCATCAGGAATATAGGCATCCAGCCATTTGATAAAAGCATCTTCGTCATCAATGATTTCGTCTGGAATATCAATTTTACTGCGGCTCAATTCACCACCACATTCAAATTCGTTGTACAAGTGTACTTTTTTGTGGTTAAAGTCAACGGTTATCCATAGGCATTCAGAACCATTGGCATGTATAAATGTATTAGTGTAACCTGATTCTCCACATGGACCACTGTTTATGCCATATTTGAAACCGTAATTTACTAAATAATTGTCAGATTTTATTAATTTATTCATAGTTTGATCCTTTCATTATGTCTTACTGCACTATCTCTTAATATACTAATGACATCTTTATTACTTGCATACATATCATCTATTAATTGTTCCATATCATTTGGATTATTAATATCAAAATCATTATATTCATTCTTCATATAAGTGATTGATTCTTTTGCTAAGAGTTTTATATCCTCAGGTAACATAGCAATAAATTTATCTTCCGAACAATCTAACTCCTTATAGTATTTATATACATCAATAAGCTGCAAGGATTGCATCATTATTGCTGATTCATGTATAAAGTAATTTAAAGCTATTTCAAAGTTTGTATCGGTAAATTGTAATTCATTTTCTGTAAATCCAGAAATAACTTCACATATATCGTGATAAATTTCATTATATGTGACTTTAAATATGTCTGTAAAATTACAGTCCTTTTCTAATTCTTCTGTTTCATCTTCATCGTTATCAATAGTATAAGCTATCCCAGATTGATTCAATATTATACACTTAATTACATCTATAAACTTATCCATATTAAGATTAAAATATTCCGCTACCCTGTCTTTTGTCATACTTACAAAATTAACCTTTGATAAGTCATACATAGTATATGCTATGCTATCAAGAATTCTTTCAATAGGCGCAGTAAGTATTTTATTTGATTCATTTGTATTAATTGTTACTCTCATAAAATTTTCTCCTTTAATTGATTCAATTAGATCTCTTTATATTCACCTTCTGTATAATCAGCTACAATATTCTTCTTTGCTGTATCAATGGCACTCATTTCAGCATATGTAGTATTTACATAAGTCTCTTCTTTCATAAAATTCTTTACAAATGTTACCGGATTATATGGATTTGAAACTCCTAACTTCTCCGCATACTTTTGTAAAAGGTAACATAAGTTTTCTTCTATAACCCAGTTTTCTGCTCCATACTTTTCAAATACTTCTTTATTTAACATAATTTTTACCTCATTCTTTAATTTTTGCATAAACTTGCTTTGAAACATATGCTTTCTTTGTTGTATCTTTAAATACAGCCCACTTTTTTTCTTCAATTACTACTTTCATGTTATTTTCCTCTAAGTAGAGCTTTTCAATATTATCAATTTGAATTTTTTTAATTTCATTTGTATCAGCCTTAGTTGTAAAGACATAATAAAACTTACCATCTTTTATGATATCATCTTCTGAAAAACAATATTCTTTATAATTTATATTGTCAGAATGTGACATCCCTTTTACTGGAATGGTAATTAATATTAATGCAATTATACCAATAGGAACTATTGATATTACAATTCCAAAATATGTAAGAATAAAGGCAAATAGTGCTACAGCAGCAGCAATTACAATAATTATATATAATCCTATTTCCATTCTTGTATCCTCCTTTAGTATATATTCTTTTGAATCCTTGCTGTTAATTTTTCGTTAGAAGATTCAATTATAAATCTTTCTTCAATCTTCTTATACCCAATAGAATTTATTAACTCCGAAAAGAATCCTTGGACAAAAGAGGAAGCGACCTTCTCAATTTGATTAGGAAAGACAAGCTTAACTTGTTCATTTTCATCACTAATTTTGTCATATATTGGTTTTACTTGCTCCCTATAAGTAGTCTCTCCATATGGAAAACCTGCCAATCTAGTTTGACTTTTATCAAAAATCAACTTCACAACTTTCATTATATTCGACCTTCCTCTCTTTTTAATACAAAATTCAAATTATATGCTATGCTGTCCCTGGAAAATAAACCATACATTCATATATAGCATTTTCATCTGTAACTCCCATACAATCTCTCCTTTTAGTTAAATAATCTATTATATGTATCTTTTGTTATATACAACTTATCTGTCTGCTTCTTAATAAACAAATATGTATATATTGTTTTCTCATAAAACTCACGCTGGCTATCATCTATAATCTCTATATCTGTATAATCCGGTATCAGCTCCATATTCTTATAATTATCTGATGTTACAAAGGTCACATGAGCTTTATTTAAAAGTGTTTCCGATTTATAGGTTTCACTGTCTGGAACTATCATTGTTGTTATAATAGTAGTATTTATCTGCTCTGGATGTGAAAACTTAACATTAATACTGCCAAATGTTGCTGCGAAGATAATTATAAACGCTCCTAATATAGCCTCTGTTATTATGAAATTTCTCTTATACTCAAATAATCTATAACAGATAGCTACACCTATTACAGCCATCATAAAAATTATTATAAAACAGATTGTTATTGCTAAAAATATTTCTATTGACATAATTAATTCTCCTTTTTTATTGTTTTATATATGTTTATATGACAGAAAAAATAATTCTAATTTTTATAATTTCAAATATTATAGATTAATTCCTAGCTTTTTATAAAAGGCGGGCTATAATATGGATGTTATGTTAATCTATGTAGTTGAAGTTAAACAGGCAAAATATATAACCGTGATTTATCAGAAAGATTAAAAAATTATGCTGAGTACAAGGCATAAGTGAATTTTCTAGGTCAAAGCTTCGGAGTATTTTAAATAAAAAACTGGTTGTATTTAACAACCAGTTAATTTAATGTTACTATATTTATTTTTTAATTTACTCCAAAATTGTCTACATTTTGTTAATTTGCTCTTACTATAGTTAAATCTGAGAACATGTTAACTGATGTGAGAAATTTATTAGACCTAATATTAAATTTAAGCTGATATATAGGTTTCTGCATACTTTTAGCATATCTCATACAATTTGCTGTTCCAGAATGTTCTTCATACAACCATGAATCATCTTTATACATTGCTATAACAATATCAGAGTCATTTACCATTGCTTCGTTTCTTGCATTTAAAATTGTTGCAGCAATTTCAATATCGCCGTTATTATGTACTCCTTGGAAGCTTTTTGATATATACTTAATTTCATCTGCATTTTTTAATTCATTTTTAAATTCTTTTGCAGTAAATAATCCATATTCATTCCACTGTTTATCATATCCTGTAAATGGGATATACACAATGTTTTTAATATCTGGATATTTTTGTTTTAAATTATTAACTGCTTTGAATGCAAGCTGATCAAATCCCTGTGCTCCACCTGAAATAAATACTTTGCAATTAAGAGTCAAATATAATTTTTCACAAAATTGATATATGACATCGATTATCTTATTGTATTCAGATTGGCTTCCATGTACTCCTAATAATTTCTTAGGCCGGGGACCAGTAAAGCAGACTGTTTGAACATTATTTTTATTATACATAATTAAATCCTTTCTTAGTTTTAGAAATGTTTACTTGCCTTCGTAGAGCAGTGAACTTGTGAAGCATTCACTGGTACCTATATATTCACCCTTAATGTAGTTTGGTTAACAACTTTACTTAAGCTTGCCTGTGGGTATTAGTGAGTCTTTTAAATAATCTCCTGAATAATCAATGCTTAAGCCTTCATTAAGCATATCTTCGTAATTATCAAAACCGCTTTGTGAAGCTTTAATATCTAAATACTCAGCTAACGGATATGCAATGGATTTATCTCTATAAGAATTATAAACATCAATATATCTGTTAGGATTTCTGATATATTCAAGTTCCTTCTTTATTCTATCCTTTCTTATATTATCTGCTCTTTTATATTCATTAATAGTTTTATCAAATTCAGCCTTGATAATCTCAAGCTCTTTATCATTAAAAGCTACTTCTGCTTCTCCTGCTTCACTAATTTTTAGAATGTTTCCGGCTACATCAGGATATCTTAACTTCAGTTCTTCTGTATCCTGCACAATTACAGTTACAATGACTTTAAAATTATCTTTAGATTCAACACCATAGAAATTAACCTGATAAGTGTCATTATGCCATGCATCTGTATATATTCCTGCTGCCTTAGTTAATTCATCTGTTTTATAAAGATAAAGCATTTTCTTTCCAGTATATTCATCTTCCATAAGGTCAAGAAATTCAAGTAAATCAGGAGTAATACGAACTTCATCGATAGAAGGATTCTCTGTATTAAACTTCTCTTTTGCTGCCTTAAATCCTTCCTGATATGCGTCTTCCTGAACTTTTTCTATAATTTCCATAATCGTTGTTTCTGCTCCGGATGGACTATAGTTACTATTTATATGCCATACTATACTGCTTATTTTGTCTCTTATTTCTTCTTTATTCATAAGCATTACCTCTTATACTTCTATTTATATTTTTTACATTGTTTTAAGATACCTAGCGAGAATTCTCGGTTATTCAATTGCCAAGATGAAAGCGCTCTTGATTTAATTTCCGGTCTTTTGAATCCAGTTGTTATTATGTCTTACCAATTCTAAATTCGATAAGTTTATCTGTTTATATGATTTTCCAGGCATTGTGATATAATTACCGTCAAAATCCTGGACATATGCAGACATACCTGTAAATCCTGAGATAAAACCTGTTTTATTCTGGAATCTTACAGTGTCATAAATATGATAAATATCTATGCTTTTTGTATTTTTAGGATTCCTTACTGCCTGGGTATTAGGATTTTTACGCCCTTTTCTAGGTGTTGCTTCATGGAGTGAACGCTTTTTCTTTCGAACCTGTTTTATGTACACAGTCGGTTCACAGATATTAACAGTCTTACCTTTCATTGCTATTGCAACCGCATCACCAGCATGTGACTTTGGAAGATGCATCTTTTTTCTATCAGCAGCCGTAATATTTCCATAAGTCAGTTCCGCATCTGGAAATGCTTTAACCAGCCGTGTACGGATTATGTTCATCTGCGTGGCATCCCTTAGTCCCCGTTGCACTGGTCTGTGTTTTTCTTTCAGATTCCAGAGTACTCCGCCTTTTTTATGCGCCTGAGGAGTATGGCAGTATTCGCAGACTGTAACAAGCTGATCAGGATTGTCCGTAGCTCCTTTAGACCGGAATGTTATGTGATGCATCATTCCTTTTAAAGAATGTCCATCCGGCTGTTTACTCCCCAATTTCCTCTTACAGACCACACATTTGTAATGGTCTCTGTCAAATACATAAGCCTTTAAATTTTCGTAATCATACTGTGGACCATACTGGTATAATTCACTATGCACTTCCGGATTTTTCATCCTTGCTATATCGAATCTGGCAATTTCCAACCGAAGTTTCGTATCTGGTGGAAGTACATCTAAAAATCTGTTAATCCATCGGATATGATAATCTGCTTTCGACTGCATGGATGGTGCAAGCCATCCGTCCGGTCTGTTTGTACTCATTGAGTTAGTATGTTTAACCCAGTGGGTCATAACACCTGTAGTCTTACGTTTAACAAGTGTTTCAGAGTATGTCCGTTTTGTATGAAATCTGAATTTAGGACTTCTGTACCTGGTTTTGCGGTATCTTCTGCTTCTGCGGTAACTGCGTCTAGTTTCCATGAGCGAACGCTTGTCCATAGTGCTGCGCAATTCTATCTCTGCCTGGTACAAGACTTTGTTTCCTGATGTTACCGCAATTCCGATATGCTGGGAACCTGTATCTATACCTATTGTTACGGGTTGTGTAGCACAGCCTGTCTTATACAACAATCTTATTGTAAATGGCTGCTTCTTATAGATTTCAGCTTTGTGAGCTTCTATTAATTTCCGGGCTTTCCTTGGTTTACAAGGCATAAGCCTTGTTCCATCCAGCCCTATGACGAATACATACATAGCTTATGCCTCCTTGTTAAAATATGAGTATGACAGATACATAATGGTTCTGTCCGCCTCCGCGTCTATGCTGGCCAAAGTCAGCAATTACCCTTCGCCAATATCAGAGTACTTGTAACACCGGGCCACATCATTCTTTCTCCTGGATTCATATGTTGCCCGCCCAGCGCTCAGATTAGGGTACTGTCTGGAACTGGGATTGTACTTCTGATGTAGTTCTCTTGGAACTTAGGCTAGTCATCCTGCCCTTACGGGCGACAATCATTTAACCATGCTCGATTATTTAATTGCCGAGTTGTTGACATATTCTCCTTTACTAACTGTCTGTGTTCCTTAATAAGGTCAATAATTGCCTTATAATCATCAGAAGTAAGCAGTGGCTCAACACCATCTTTTTCTGCCCTTATAATTTCAGCCTGAATCTTACCGTATATGTCTGCACCATAAAGTTTTTCATTCTTGGCTTCTAAAAAAGCTTCCTTTACAAAATCTCCAAAATTGTCTTTTACATAGGAATTTAAGAAATCTTTAATCTCATTAATATCAGAATAAAAGCTACTCCAAAGCCAACGTGAATTATGCGGTTCATGTGGCATACGAAATTCTACCCAATTTCTTTCAAAGTCCAGTTCGTATGTATAATCTTTCATATTCATATTATATTGACTTGAAAGACATCCTTCTGCATATATTTGTAATCCCTTTTTTAATCCTTCTTCTAAATTCATATTAATTTCCTCCTTTATATTATTTAATAAAATCAATATGACAGAAAATTAAAATTAAAAAGCCCAAGGATTTTATTCCCTGGGCTTCTGAATATTATTCTTTATACAGTATTTAATTGTTATATTCAGCTAATTTTTGTTTAGCTTCATCCTTTGTGAGGCCGCAATTCTCCATCAGTGCTTTAATTATAACAGAATCATCCATATTAACTAAGCGTAATGATTGAATTGTTGCTTCAATCTTTCCTTCAAGTTTTGATTCTTTCATGTATTTTTCCATTAATTCACACATAGGATTTACCTCCCCTCTAGGATTCTTCAGTTCACTTATTTTACAGGATAGCTTCGGAAACTTATCATTATTAACATCGGTTGCTAAAAAACATGACATTAAATCTGATATATCTGATCCATCATTTACTGCAGTATTGACGAAAATCTCATGCAGCCCATCATCAACTGTTGTACCTGATTCTCTTATAACTTTATCAATGTGGTAAATACAACGTCCTTCTTTAAGAAAATCAAATTGTGATATATAGACTATGTATAAGTCTATAGTATCACTGAATCTTTCTCCTGTATTAGACTCTTTAATTGTAATTGAAGATGCATTAAATCTTGCTCGTTTTAGATGATCATCATTATCTGACTTCTGCACCTCAATATTGCACTTTGTCCCATCACCTAATGTACACAGTGCATCCAATCTTACGGATCGGCCATAAATATTCTTTTCACTACTTTGCGTAATAACTTCCAATACAGTAAGCTTAGGATCTTCTAATATAACTCTTAGAATCTCTTCACAAACTTCTGGATCTTCCGCAATAGCTTCAAAGAAAATGTCATCAATTGGTCGTAAACGCTGAATAATTTTAAGTTTTTCTTTATTACTAAATTTCTGCATAATTATTATAACATATATAATTATATATGTTAATCCTCCTTTCTTTATGATTTGAAAGAAATATGACAGAAAATTAGTTTGAATGCATTAAGGAACAACTTTATGAACTACTCATAATTGATTATTGTTTAATTAGGTTTTCTTACTTAATTGCGATTCACTTCTTATTGTTTTCTAATGATCTTGCTGCTGCCATTTCCGCTTTAGTTCTTCTGTGCCTTTTAGGTTTGTTTATTTGCTCAGTAATTAGATTTGTATTATTCTTATCATTTGTATTATTCATGTTATTTGTATTGTTCGTTTTGCCTTGTTTTTTAATTTCTGTTGCCCTTGCTGCTTCCATTTCTGCTTTAGTTCTTCTGTGTCGCTTTTTTGGCTTTTCAATATCTGCAGCAATATCTTTTTTATTATTATCTTGGCTCTCAGATTCTAATAGTCTAGCCGCAGTCATCTCTGCTTTAGTTCTTCTGTGTCTTTTAGGTTTTACTTCAGGAGTATTTTCTGACGACTTATTTTTGTCTTTATTATGTTTAATTATCTGAATATCTGTATGCTCTGATAACAATTCAGGCGTGTATATATTCGATTTAATATTATGATTTTGTATATCATTGCGATTTACAGACTTATTATCTGGATTCATACAAGTCACTAACTTAGGTTCAGAAGTTCTTGGAATTGAGTGTCCTTTTGTAATGATTTCTCTTATTTCATCAGCTCCTGCAAGATTACCTTCTTTTTCATAATAATCTATTATTGCTTTTGCATAGTTATTAAATTTATCATCATCATTGGCATAATGTGCTCTTATCATTTCAACAATTTCATACATTGGTCTCATATAATTTTCATTCCTTTCTTATTTTTATTTGTTATATGACAGAATATGTTTTTATTTTTTTTGACACAAAAAAGAGAAGCTATAAGCTCCTCTTTAAATTAATTATTCACTATTTGGTTAATGATATTACAAATCAGTTATATCACAGATATATTCAGTTGGATTTGTTTAAGCCTATTAGCGACTCGAAATAGAACATACCACTTAAAGCTGCATTAAAACCGTCAATATTATCTTCATTCATAATTTCATTCATAATATTTGCAACTGCAATTCCACAATTGTAATAGAACATACCGTCATGTACTGCATTTTTTAACCGCTTTTCAATCTCTTTCACATCTACAGTATCATCTATCTTTTCTTTATTTCTGATATTTCTATCAGCCTCATAACACATTTTGTTATAACTGATTTCAGGACATCCCATTGTTTATTCTCCTTTCTGCTGTGATAATACTTCATTAAAAAAAGCTATTATTACATCTTCACCACTAAACGCATATTTTGTATCCCACTGTTTCATATGATTTGATAAAAACTCTTTATAATGCTTAACAAATATGGTTGAATCGAATTCAAATTCGTATGTACTAACCTTTTCATTTACTGTCTGATTAACTATCATTTTAGATATTACAAGTCCGGAATAGTTAAAAAGTATATCTAAATTGCCTTGATTTTTAGTTGTTAATACAGCCTTTAATGAGTAATCCATCCAGCTATAATCACATAATGTTAAAACTGTATCCGGTTCCTCATCATTTAAAATAAGGTCTTCTTCTTTTATTTTTTTTAACTGTAATTTATCCATAATTATCTTCCTTTCAGATGGTAATTTTTGTTATTACTCCCTTTCGTATTCCTGATTTTTTTCAGGCTTATAAAAAGACTGTACTTTACCGGCACAATATACTACTTCATTACCATAATCAAGTGTTACATTAGTTGCGAAAGGTTCAGAAATATCTATATTTTTATTATTTAATGTTTCTACCTGACTATCAGAAAGTTCAGCTTCGATTATGACTTTGTTTTTATCAGGCATTAATTCATGTATTTTTTCATATTCTGCAAGCTTCATCAGCTTTTCAATAATCTGTCTGTGATATTCAGCTTCATATTTAGCCTGTTTACCTTCACTCCATGTTCTTTTTCCTTCATCTGATAAATCCATGTAACAGTCATATTTATGCTGTTCCTCTTTAAAATACTTAGTTTCCTTTTCTATAATTCTATCAATACTCATTTCTTTCATAGCTGGTCTCCTATCTAATCTTATCTTTTTATTTCTTCAATATCATGTATATTTTTTAAGCTCTTTCTTTTTGGCTTTTCATCTTTATCAGATAAAAAATAATTTCTGATTGAATCACAGGTTACTTCATTATCCTGATGGTAAACATGAGCATCAATCCAAGGAGCTTGTCCACATGTTATATCTGTAAGAAGAACTGCTGAATAGTTTTTAAAATAATCAAGCAAATCATTAATAAGTCTTAAGTCCTTTTTAGATATCATCAGTTTAAATCTATTAATATTAGACTTATCTTTAGATGTAGGTATATCAAGACCGCCCCATTGTATATATTTTTTATATACTTCCGGTACGACTACTCCAAAATCCCATGCAATTATTTTATCAGCAAATAATCTTTCATTTCTTGTAATCAACCATTCAGCCTGCAAAAGATACAATATCTTCTGAAGCTTAAGACATGATATACCATAGTCTTTAATATTACTGTAATATATTATATATTCGCTTAAATCCATAATATCTACCATTATATCTGTTCTCCTTTATAAAATGGCCACTATTATTGCTATAACTATTATAACAAATGCTATTATAGTTGTTACAATTCCAATCTTTTGTACAGATTTTAAATATCCCTGCTCATTCATCCCTAATTTTTTACCTTGTTCAATACCATCACAATAACCTAATGTATATTCATCAGTAAACCTAGATGCTTTTAATGGACATTTCTTTTTACAGTTACCCATGCTTTATTTACTTTACCTTCTTTCAATTTATATAATTCCCTATTACTTGACCGAAACATCATAAATAGTATCTCTGTTAAAGGTCTGGTTCTGTTAATTTTTCGGGCTTTCCTTACTGCCTTTAAGTTATACCAGCCGTCTTTATTAATCCCATCAGGGATATATACACCAACTCCAAAAGGAATTTCCTTCTGAACTAGCATATATACATTTTCAAGCATAACATAATAGTTATAATCTCCAAGAAAATTATGTCCATTTGGACTATGGAAATCTTCTACAGATGATTTAATCTCATAGCAATAGAAATCTCCCTTCTCGATACCGGATACAGATGTATTTACCGGCTTAAACTGGCAATAATCTACACGCTTACTTATACCAGTAGCATAATCAAATGTACATTCCTTTGCTATATATATTCGTGTATCATTCTTTGGATTAAGATGCTTTTCCAAGGACAATGATAGTTTCTTTGTGATATCAGGTCTGTTACTCATGTTATATTGCCTTCCTTATTTTTATTTTCATTAACTGATTTTTATGTAACAATTAAATCATCTATTTTTGAAGCATATGGTGTTATTATATCTCCATAAGTTATATCAAGGTCTCCTGTTTTACATGGCTGATTCATAAAAGTTATATATTCTGTATTAAATCTTTTTTCTTCGGTTTCTTTCTTGTCAGAATTAGTCCATTCGTGAGAATGCCATACTCCTTCAGCCCATTCATCACTTTCAAAAATAAATTCATTTTTATCAAAGAAATAATGTAAAGTTAATGCACATGCTGGCTTATCCTTTGTCATATGTGTCTCAATTGGAACATTAAGTGTTATATGCTGCTCTTTAAGACCTTCTGCCTGTAGTCCTATTTTTACATGTAGCATTTTAAGCCTCTGATTATCCAGTTTGAAAATATATGGATATCCAACCTTACTTAATCTCCTGCCGTATTTCTTTGTAATAGTCTGATATGATTTATTAGGATATCTGTGATTGATAACCTTATCATTAAATATCTGTCCATCAAATTCAAAATCAAAGAAAAGATGGTCTGCATCTTCATATGGAAAATAACATCCAAAATCGAATACAATACAACATTCATCTTCCTTTAGTTTAATCTCATTATTAAAAACTTCCCCGTACATACTTACCTCTCATAATTTTCTACTTCGATATCTTTATTTTCCTTAAGCTTTTCATAATACATATCAAGGGCATCTTCAATAATACTTGTTTCTTCCATATAAGCAAATGAAAATGATGTGCCATACTCATCTCTAAAATCATCTAATGCATTTAATATTCTTTCCTTATCTACCATAATACTTACCTCTCATAATCATTACTATCTTTACAATATGTTCTTATTGTATCTCTATTTAACAATTCTGGATTATCAAATATGTTACCGATAATTTCATAATCAACGGCTTTTCTATATTCTTTAAAATCGTTGGTTTTCCAATCACAAATCATTGGCTCCCATTTCCCTATTGGAATGTTGCATGAATTATTTAATACAATGTCAAATCTTGAACAAGGTGCATTCCATTTAACAACAAAATAATTTCCATTATGCAGAATATCATTCTCCCAAATCAGCTTGCTGTTTTTATCTTTCAAACCTGCACATCGACAGATAGTGGATGGGTCTACTTCAATAGCATATAAATCAGAAGCATGGCTTGGAACTATATAATATTTTTCTTTTCCTGTATACCCATATTTTACAATATAGCCAACAAGCCAATCTCCATTGTCAATCCTCTTTGCTTTTGATAAGTATTTATCTTCCATAATTATCTCCTTCTCTTTACCTAGCCATTACCCAATCATCTTCCGGTTCTGGTGTTTTAGTAATCTTATTTTTTGTTATTTCCTTTAGCTTCATTTCAGCTTCTTTCTTAGAAAAGAAAATTGTTTCACCAAAATCCTCGTCAGTGAATCCATACTTATTACTATCATCGTCATAAGCATAGTACCATGTTTCCTTATAAGGTTTGTCTCTTGAAATGGTATCTATTTCCAGCTTAATAGGGTAGTCATCATCATCTTTTTCAACATACCATATTGTGTCTTTAACCTTACAACTCAGCTTAATAAGCTTGCCTTCTGCTTCTAATGCCTTATATTCTTTAAGTTCTTCAAGCAAATCAGATATTTCTATCAGTTCTGCACTTGTTAAATCAGCAATATGTTTATTATTAAATCTAAATAATTGTATTGTTTCATCTATATTCATGTGTCTTGCTCCTTATCTTTATTATTTATCTCTTCATGCTCCAAAGCTTCAATAAAACCTGTAATTAGACAGTTATATAACACATACTCATTCATAGAAATAATCAGGTCAAATCCATGTCTATCATTATCAATACATAGTTCTAAATAACGCAATGCAGCATTATAATTATGATTTATAATATTTAATAAAGTCTGTTTTGCACAAAAGGCTTGTCTCGTTGATAAAGGCGGGTCTAATTCATCAGAATAATTATATGCATCAATAAGTTTAAAACATCTTTTGAGTGCATTAAGAATTTCTTTATTTGTAAATTGTCTGCATCCATCAGCATGCTTTCCATTTATTAGCAATTTATTCATTAATGTACGCCCTGTAATAAGCGAATCTGTATCTGATGATAAAGGCTTAATACAAGTTTTTCTCATTGTGCCTGAAGATTTACTACCAATGATTATTACATTGTTTTTTGCTTTTCTACTATTTTTAAATAATCTCATATTTGTTCCCCTTTATAAAATTACTTCTTATATGGATTTTCATTACACAATTTCCGTATGTAGCAAATCCTTTACTTCTTCATTTGATAAAGTTACCATTACATACTCATCAAACCTTATTTCGTAGTCTTTATCAAATCGTGTTACATTAAGCCAATGTTCATTAGCATAATCCTTATAATCCTTAATTTCTCTCTTATAATAGATAATAGCTTTAATATCCAATATCATTATCATTATTATAATAAGAAAAGCTATTCCAACCCATTTAACAGAAATAATCTTAGAACAATAAAACAATAATGGTATTCCAAATAAGCCTATAGATGCAAAATTATACAACAAATCTATAATGCACTCTTTATAATTTCTTTTCTTCCACTTTTCATATCCATACTTAATGACTTTTTCTTTCTCATGTGCTGTCATATATAATTTCCTTTCTTATATTAAAGCTTCTGCTTTTGCCTGAAGCCTCTCTCAATCAAACAAAATTTTGACTTTGCAACCTGTATTTCTGTAGTTCTCAATAGCGATATCACTTAAATAAAGGTGACAATCTAAATTATATTTTCCACCAGTTACATGACAAAATTTAAGATGTTTTAACATTTTCTTTACCATTCCTATTCCGCTTTTGACTTAAGCCATTCAGATATACATTTCTTACACATTCCTACATTATTTGCATAAGGACATGCATCTATATGCATAACTTCAAGGCAGCTATCAAATAATGTATCGGCTAACTCTTCATCTGGCATATTCCTTATTCTATCAGCGTTGGTGGGTACTTTATGGTCTGGTATTCCACTCGTACACCCAATAAGGCTAGGTAATTCGATATGGTCTAAACAGATATTGGCATTATTACACTTGTCACATTTCATTCTGATTACCTCTCAATTCTTTCAGTTTCTTCTTTGTATTTGTAGCTGATTATTTTTACATTTAATCATTATTTACATACCTCTTTGTAAAATTCAGTCATCTATTTTAAGAATGTCACATATTATGCTGTCAATACAGGCGCTTTCGCTAGAATATCATACGCATCTGGTATCCAGTCAGAGTTTCCGTAATCGTAGCTTAGGGTTTCTTCGATATTGCCATATCTGGCTGTATCGTGCATTCTTCTGTGTTTTGCCTGTGATAATATACCCTCACGGTTTAATCGCATGAACGTCTTATCTAAGTCTGAAGGCTTGCACTTAAGAACTTTTGCAATTTCTTCTTTTGTAATGTATGGATATCTGCCGTGTGATTCATCAATTGGTATTTGTTTGTTGATATAATCTATTGTAAAGTCATATAGACATTTATCATCATATGATTTGCGTGATTTAAGTAGCTTGTGCGTCTGGTTATTATCAAACTTAGCCATTTCTGATTTCCAAAAGTCTAAATCAACCATGAACTCATATATTTTCTGGTCGTTTTGATGAGCTTTACGTTCAGTACGTTTTAAAGTTTTGATTTTATCAGATATTCTTGCAATTTCACGTTTTACTTCTAACTGATATTTGTCATTATAAATTTTTGGCATACGCACTTTAAATTGTGTTTTATCTAAAGACTGATTGTATGTGTATAATCTGTTACCATTTCTCATACATATTAATTCCTTTCGTAATTTTCTTTTCAAATTCTAATCTTAATATTCGGTCTTAGCGACAGATATGCTAGTCAAGTACACCTAACTCTTTAGCCCGTTCTGTATAGGCTCTTATAGCACATTCATCAGTGTATTCTTCACAACGACAGGTATTATAGTCAAGTGCAAACTGGACAAGACCTTTTATGTCAGGCATCATAGTTTTATATTTAGCAACCAGTCTATCTCTATTCCGCAATTATGACAGAAGAGTTCTTTATCTCCCATTATTCTGAAGCTTGTGTGACAATTAGGACACTCATATACAATACTTCTTCCACCCCAATTACTAATATCTACAGCTATAGGTTTTCTCTTTCTTTTATCCATATTATCTCCTTTTTAACTGCTCTGCTAATTCATCAATGTTATAAAATCTCAAATCAGAATTGGTATTATAATCTGCAAGCCTGATATAGTATGTAGAAGATTCATTTGCCATCTTCTTTAATAGAGCTGCAAAGTCATCAATAGCTTTGTTATAAACATCTTCAATATCACATGTCGGGGCATCTTTAACCTCATCTATTAATCTGTTAATAAGACTTGCTGATTCATGGAATCCAAGTATCTCTTCCTTTATTGATTTTCTTGTTAAACTCTCTATTAATTTATCTGTATCTGTTAATCCCATTCTTCTTTTCCCCAATCTAATTTCTGACCACAATCCGGACAATATGCTGTCATATTCTCATATGGAATTGAATAATATCCATCTCCATGATGTTTAGAAAATACATGTCCGCAATTACATGTAGTCTCCATATATGCCTGCTTCTTTATTTTCTTTGGAATTTCTTTAATACTTAATTTCTTAAGCTCCTGTATTACTACCCTGATAGCTTCTTCATGTTCATCTAATAGTCCTTCAAATAATTCACAATTATCACACTCCAAATTACAGTCATTTGACTGACATTCAAGATATCTTTCTAATTTTTCTAATGCTTCTTCTTTATTCATAATCTACTCCTTTATCAAATACGGATTTCCTTTTGCATCATACTTTAATGTAAGCATCAATCTTTCTGTCTTACCTGTAGCCGGGTTTTCCAATAATGCATATACCTTTGATGACTGTGCATCTTTAAATGTCATTTTCCTTAACTTATTAAATAATGTATACCAAGTCATATTTTGTCTCCTTTAATGTTAAAATTGATGGTTAATCGTTTTTATTTCAATATATCCCTGTTTATATAAAATAAATAACGGCTCAAATGTATTTAATCCAACTTCTAACCAATATGCACAAGGAATATTAAATTCAATATATATTCTTGCATCATACAGACTTACAGTAATATTAAGATATAACTCTTTATTATCATCTGATAATATTTTTTTATATATATAATCGCCATCATTATCTTTTAAAAATCCGTAATTTGGAGCTTCTCTTATAAAATCAACCAGTTTATCTTTCTTTATAAAAATTCCAATATTTTCATCAAACATATAGTACTCCTTTGTTTTATTAGCTATTATATTCTTTTAACCATCTGCATTCGGTTTGTTGACATCTTTCTTCACTTGACAGGTGCATATGTTCACATCTATTCCCATCACATCTGCACATTTCTTTATATGCCTCATAAAATGGACATTCCTGCTCAAATACAGGCATTTCGTCTATCAAAATCTTCATACTGTGTCCTTTCTTATAAATTTATGAAATAAAATATGACGAAAACGATTCTTTATATTAAAAATCTGTACAATATATGGCTAATTCCTTTACTTATTGAATAACAGTCGTTCCACTATGTGAAAACCAGTAACCTACTTCTCCGTTTTCCCATTTATCATAGAAGGCTCTTGGAAATGAAATATCCATCTCTTCTATAAAATGTTTTTCTATATATTCCTTTGATAGCTCATTTAATCTTGGATTTCTTAAGAAATACTCTTTAAGAGAAGCCTTTATTCTTTCTCTTAACCAGTCATAATCATCTGCTGTTACTTTACAATCAATGTTAGGATTAAGAATACAATTACTCTTTTCCTGTGCATTTTCATATGCTTTGACACATGACGCTGATATCTTTTCTTCATAAAGCGGCATAGATAAATCATATAAGATATTCATATTGAATCTCTTAAGATAATTTTCAACTAATTCCTGATAATCATTGTCGTTAAAATTAATTTTTATGATCATATTTTTATACCCTTTCTTTTTTATCTCCTTTTTAATTTAATATTTAATAAAAATATGACAGAATATTTTTTTTCTTTTTTTACATAAAATTAACTGAGCAAATACAAACATAATTACTCAGTTAATAAAAATATTTTTTTATAATAAGATTAACTAATTCTTAACATCCGGCGTACCTTACTACTACTCATAACTGACTTTTGTTGAGTGGAGTTTTCTTATTTAATTACAATAATTACATATATTCAACTCTCTTGTACTTTAATATATATATCTATATTAGTGGAGTCTGTTAATGCAACATCATACCAAAGTAATGATATATTAGAGCCAGAAAATCCCAGATGTTCTATTCTTAAAACATTTTCTTCAGCTTCCAGATTTTCTAACTCATCTATTGTTAATATGTGTCTGTCTAATTCTTTTATTTCATCTAATGACATATCTGTTCGCCTTTCTTTGTATTACATTTTTTTGATATTAAATTTAGCAATGCTTCCTGTAAAAGCTTTGATAAATTTACGTTATTTTTTTCTGCATATGAATTCAAATATTCTGGAATAGTAACATTTTTTCTAACTGATTTATTTCCATGGTCTTTTGCATACTGATCAATATTTAATACAAGTAAACTAATGATTTTTTTTGAATTTATTAGCTCTGGTTCTTTAAATGGGAATAATTGTTGTGGAACATTATTTCCATTTTCAAGTTCATCAATTATCCAGCCACACGCAGCATCTTTACCCATTTCTATTGCATTAGCCATATCTTTGCCCTCAGAAATACACCCTGGCAAGTCCGGGATTTCTATTGTGTACCCCTCTTTTTCTATACAGGGAGTTAATATTGCAGGATATACTAATTTCATGATATTTATCAATCGCTGAATCCCCTTACCTTAAGATAAGGGGAAGAACGATTTCTCCTTTCTACTCATTTTATTTTAAAGTTCTTTTTATGTGTATAGTGCTTTAAGTTGGTTCTATATTAACTTTAAAATGTTTTGCTTAAGCTTCAATTATCTCCCATGTCCATACTTTATCATCACAATCTGTAATATATGCTGTATTTTCACCTAAATAATCAAAACTTAACATAACAGCATCGTCCATATTTTCTAAGTGGCGTTCCTTCTTATAATATGAGCAGCAAATTTCATACATATTATTTGCTTCTTCTCTCAAATACTTTAAAGCGTCTTCTTTATTTGTAAATTCTTTTAAATCCTTGACACCTAAATTATGCACCTCATAACAAATAACAATAAACTTTTTCATATATTATTCTCCTTTATTTTTTTGATAATTTATATATGACAGAAAAAAAGAGAAAAGCTATTGGCTCTTCTCTTTTAAATGACATACTTTATATTTTTATTTTTCGCTAACAATGGATTATTTATCTATTAGATATATTCCCTAAAAGATTATCAACTTCTTTTTGATAACATTCTTTGCATAAGGCCTTATATTTGTCCTCAGCGCCAATTTCCACCTGTTCTCCCGATAATACAAATTTGTTATCCTTAAATCTTGCATTTGCAACTGCTCGTTTGCCGCATTTACATATACTTTTGATTTCTTGAATAGAATCTGCAAGTTCAATTAATCTTTTGCTGCCAGGAAACAACTCCCGTTTAAAATCTGTTAAAAGCCCATAACACATGACAACCATCTTAAATGATAAATTAAATAATTCATCTACCTGCATTGGAGTAAGAAATTGTGCTTCATCAACCATAATAACAGTATTGTTTATATTCTTATTATCAGTCTTACATTTTTCCTCAATTATTTTAACAATAGATTCATCTGGTGAAATACCAATACACTCTGATTCAAGGCCAACTCTCGATTTAACCTTAATGCTTCTGGTATCAGTATCAGGCTTTAAAAGTATAACATAGAAATCCTGCGATTCGTAATTATACTTTGCCATTAACAGGTTAGCTGTCTTTGCACTATTCATTGTTCCAAATTTAAAATATAATCCACTCATAATTTTCTCCTTTTTATTATTTTATTGAAAATAATATGACGGAAAAATAATAGCAATCCAAATAGATATGCTGTACATTTGTATAATCTTAATATATTTTTTATTATATCTTTTTAAATAACTTCTTGATTTTATCAATATCCTTTTTAGTTAACCCATCGCAGTAATTGACAAAATACAAGTGTTTATCATTGCAATCTTCAAACAATGAATGGTCATCATCCAATATTATATAATGGTTGACATTATTCCTATTAATATAATAATTTATCTCTTGCTGTCTTGTTTTATTTGTTGTTATTGGCGTTATTCCATTGATTCTTAGATTTATCCTTCTCAATTTATCTGTTAAAGGCTTTAAAATTTTTTCATTGTCTTCTTGATATCCGACTCTCCATGTAGAAGTCAGAATTATCTTTAATAAACAATTATATTGTTCCCTTAGATCCATTAATAGTTTAACAAAATTATTAAGACATGTTTCATTGAATGTAAATTTATTGGTCCAATCAGATTTTCTGTTTAATACCCCGTCTATATCCAAGAAAATACACAATTCATTTATATTTGACATTTATTAATTTCCTTTCCAAATATATTCTGTTATAGAATATGACAGAAATTTTCAATAAATATTTTACATGATTATTGTACCTTATTAATGTTAATATTGAAAGATAGTAAAAAATCGGTAAGAATAATTCCTACCGATTCATTTAAAATATTTAGTTGTTATCTATGTTTTTAGTTGTATTCTTAATACATTCTTCTACATAGTTATCAAATGATGTACCAACTAATGCTTCGAACATTGCCTTTACGGATTCCTTGTCAGTTGTATTCTTGTATATACCAAATACTTCTTCTGCAATGCCTGAGATTTCAGTTTCTCTATTATCCAGATAATCTTCAAGAATTGTATCTGCATCTCTTATTACGCCATTTGGAGTATTTATAGTTAATTCCTTTGCCTTCTCAACTGCTGCCTCTGAATCTAAATTATTATTACAATTTTTACTAACAATATCTTTTGAATTGTTATTTTCTTTTTCACTTAAGCCATTAACATCTTTTGATTTATACGCTTCTGTAATAAGATTGTGTATATCAACTTCAGTAGTATTTAATTTCTTGATACATTCTTTCTGTATTATTTTTAATTCTTGACTGCTAAAAGAATTTGTACATTCTACATCACAAACACTAGATTTGTAATAAACTTTATTAGTTGCATCCAAAAATATGCCTGAAATAAATATATCTGTGAAAAATACGCCTGTGTAATTATTATCTATTGCCTTTAACTTAATTTTAAGAACTTCCGGAATAAAGTTTTCATTCAAAAAACATCTTAAATAATTCCCGGCATTATTATCTTTAATGAATTCAATATGTATTATTGAGTCTGAAGTATCATCTTCCTGAGGCAATTTTGTATTTTCAATATTTTTTTTAGCGCTATTAACCTTTGAATGCAGCTTGTTTTTATTTTCTTCATATTCTTTTACAAATTTTATACATTCCAAATAAATGTCATTATTTGTGAAAAGAGCCGGTAAATAAAAAACGCAGTCATTTGATGATACATAAAATAGCCATTGAGGTTCTGACAAAAGGATATATTTATTTATTGCACCGTTCTTTTTCATTGAAAGAGCAGTATAAAATATACCTGTATAATCAGTATCCATTGATCTGAAAAATGAAACATATGATTCATCAATTGTTTCAGGCTTAAAATATACCTTAAATGTATATTTATCATTGTGTTTAGTTAATGCTATGTTGTTAATAACCATATTTCCCATTATTTTTTCTCCTTTAAATTTATTTATCTTATATATGACAGAAAAAAAGCAGAAGAGATATCAATGTTTCCCTTCTGCTTTAACTTAAACTATATAATTAAATCTATGAAATAAAGTTAATTATACTCTTTTATTCCACATATCCTTTACTGTATATTCGTGTTGAGCATATCCCGGATCAATCATTGCCATACAGCCACAACAAAATATTCTATACCTTGTACCAACTGTATGTTCATATTTATCAATAACAATCTCTTTGCTTCCACAAAAAGGACATGGTTTTACTTCGTTTTCGTCACATTTTGTAAGTTTGCCGAATTTCAAATCATTTGCCATAAATTTTTACTCCTTAGCTTTTATTGATACAATATCTATTTGTTACATGAAATTAACATATTCTTCATATGTAACTTCTGGAATGATATTAATTAAAAATTTTATTAATGCTTTTTCATTATACATAGATACAGCATAATCAATAATGTTCTCAAGCAGATCCCAATTCCAGTGATTATCAATCACTCCTGGAAATTCTTTTTTTATGTATAGCATTAATCCTTCTTTATTCATAATGTCTCCTTGTTTTTAACATTTACTTGTTATACGTTAACATTTTCGCCTCTAAAGCATTCTCCACAATATTCCCAGATATCTTCAGCAATACGCTTAAATGTTGCATATGTTGCTTTACATATGCCTTCATCATTCATTTTATGTGCTGCAGGTTCGCCAATCTGAGAGCAATCGCTTCTCATACATACAGGAGGCATCATATTCATGAAATCGTTCACTATTTCTTCCGTAAAATAATCTCCAATTTCACATGCAGCAAGACTAACAAAATGTTCTTTATCAATTACTTCTTTCCCATTATATGTTTTACAGTTGCTTAAAGGAACTCCTTCATATTCCACTTCCTCAATGAATAATTCATTATTGAACCATTCATATGATTCATAATGCTTCTTATATGATTCAGCCATTTTATGAGTTGGAAAAATTTGTGGATTACCTGCAGAAATTCTGCTGTCTCCAATATAATAAACAACTTCATATCCCTTAAGCTTTGTCCATCCAGGAATATCTGTTTCAATTACAAAACCACTGTCTATATAACTGCACGGTACATAATTGCCAAATATGTGCCCATTTTCATATGTTGCTAATGTTGCATGTTCTTCTTTTCTTGGTACTATCTGTAATATAAACTGTTTTCCATTGTCTGCCTTATATTCGTTTTTAATTTTAATCATAAATATTCTCCTTTAAATTAAATAGGCAGCTAGAAAAATTAATTACTAACTGCCTTATTATTATGAATTGTGTTGTTTAAAATTCTATAGTTGCATCTTCTGAAATATAGTCGCACATATAACCTTCAGTTTCTAAATGTTCACATGCTACATCAATAATGCTATCAGTATCATATTCTCCATAATTTTCCTTCTTGTATTTTTCAATAGCATCTTTCGTTCTCTGAATCACTCCATTCGTTAATTCCTGTTTACCTTCAACCTGAACCATGAATTCCACATTTGTACCACAACCATCGATATTTACATCAATGAATTTAATAATCTGCTTCATAAGTATATGTATCCTTTCTATTTAAGTTTAATCATTATTTTTAAGTGGGCAATTTTTTTTATTACAATATTCATATCCGCCATTTGGCCCAGGATTACATCCACATAAATTAGGAAACATCATATATCCACAATTTCCATTCCCTGTTTTGATAACATCATCTTGTACATCAAAATCATTAAAATCTATTTCCATTCATATTATCCTTTCTAAAGAAATTCGATTTACTGAAATATTAGTCTCATCAATTTTCTATTTCCACGAGAACAGTGTATTCAATTCCATTATGTTCAAAGTTCCATTCACCATCATATGTGCAATCTGGTTCTGTGCATGTCAGTTCGAATCCATTATGGAATAATACACCTTCTGTATATGGAGCTTCTTCTTCGCAAATTACTAACTTAATATCTGCTTCAATTCCGTTTGGAAATTTTGCGGTGTGCGTAATTGTTTCGTCTCGCTTATATCCATATTTCTGATAAATTTCATCTCCTGTAAGATTAAGTAAATCGTTAATTAAATTCATTTCTGCATTTGAAATTTTTATTGTTTGTACCATAAAATTTTTCCCAATCAATATCCGTTATTATAAAGAATTTCAGTGCTTCTTTTTTCTGCAAGAATAACATCTACAAGGTGCTTTCATATTCCTATCAGTAAACCAGATTCTTTCATCATCTGTTTGCCAGAAGTATTCGCCACATTCCTTACATTTTTTTACGTCCTTTATATCATTTGCATTATGCTCTTCTACGGCATTATCTGCATATGTCTTATTAGCCATCCATGAAACGGTTGAATCGCATGGCATTGTCTGAACTTCTGTTGCAATATTATCTGCCACAAATTTATCTCCATTAAAATAAATCTTATATCCTAACATATTATTTCCTTTCTTCGTGAAATGTGAATTTCAAATACTCATTGTTTCATCTATATAGTCATTTATACCTTCAAAATAATCTTCGTTTGGCTGTTCCTGATGAATAAAATCATACAAACACTGTTCTTCATAGGCTGCCTTTTGTGTTTCTTCAAGAATAATTTCATCTGTAGTATCATAGTTATTGGACATAGTATTATCTCCTTTAAAATTTTGAGAGGTGCTGTATTATTGTTCTTTTTCGCATATCTCAAATATGGTTAATCTTTACAATATGACTGTTCTCGTTCTATAAATTCCTTACAATAAGATTTAAGTTCTTCTGAAGACATTCCTTCTATCTCAGCTACATAACATTCTTCATCATAATTTAAGAATATTTCATACCAATTGCTTTCTTCTATCTGAATTCTTTCATCATTATAGGCTTCACTACTTTTGAATAATTCCTGTAATTCTTTTGGCATATCTGAGAAGTGTCTATATCTTTCATTGTTAAAATAAACAGTCACATATCCTCTAACTTCAATTTCAACCTTATCATCATCTTTAACATATTCACAGATACTTGTTCCGCTGTCAAAACACATACTATCAGGAATAGTAATATTTTCTATGTTCATTTTAAAATTATTCATATTTGCTCTCCTTTTGTTTTCTGTTTATTATAGTAGTGTAAAATTTATACTATGGATTATTATATTTCCCATATTTTTCCAATCTTATCAAGAAATCTTAGTTTCCTTTGTTACAATGCTAATCTTTTAATTTCATAAATTAAAGATGCATTATAATCAGCAGTATTGTAGCTTATTATTTCTGATTCTGACCTATCTTTATTATAAAGTCTTTCTCTTTCTTTTCTGATAGAATTTTCAAGTAACTCTAATTTATATTTTAATTCATCATGTTCCTTTTCTGTTAAAATATACTTAATATCCTTTGTCATAATAACCTCCTAATGAAATGCGAATTTCTTACACCTCAATAACTTCCCAAGTCCATTCATATTCTCCATCGTAAGATGAAAGATATGCTGAACCATCATCACTTATTGTAAAATCAATCGAATCCTTATCTTCTTCGCTTGCATTATTTATTTCCTCGTTATAAGTATTCTGTGCATCTTTTTCGAGAAATGCATAAGCATCATCCTCATTATCGAATGCATCATGACTTGCAATTTCCTTTTTGTGTACTGCATAACAAATTACTACATACTTTTTCATACAACATTCTCCTTTATAATTTTGATATTTTTATATGATAGAATAAATTTAGTTTGATCTGCTTTTTTCCAATTCCTCAATAGCATACTTGATAATTATTTTTCTTTCTTCATTATTAAGGATGTCTGAATTAATTGGATCATCAGTGGTTCCTTCTTCATCCCAAACTGCAAGATATATATTGTCTACATCATTTGTTCCAGAATTGAAGTGTACAAAGCACATAACATATTCACTTTTTGTTTTTATATTTGCTTCTAATTTTTCAATTCCTTTATGGTTAATTTCAAATTCAACGCAGTCAATCATCTTTTCTTTTTTGTCGTTTGTATATGGTGTGTTCGGTCTTAACCATTTTAAACCAACCATACTGCCTGCCATACCAACACCTAAAATGCTTTCTCGTGTAATATCCATTATAATTTTCTCCAATTTATATTTTTTCTTTCTAAGGACACCTTATTTGTCCAATATCCTAAGTTCTGTTATTAACTGATTGATATGAGCAGTATGAATATCATCAAGTCCTGCATATATAACAGGGTTTCCACTTCTCCATTCTACAATCTGTGAATCAACTGGAATACTGTTCATATAGTCCCTATTCTTTCCATAAATTCTACCATCATACTTTTTGATAGCTGCTATTGTAGCGAATACTTCTTCTGTTTTCTTGATACCAAACTTATGAATTATGTCACACATAGTTCCTTCAGGCGGTGCAATTTCCCTTGTTTCATTGTATATTTTCACAATTTCTTTCCATGCTTCTGCTATTTCATTTGCATTCATCATAATATTTTCTCCTTTATTTTTTTGATAATTTATATATGGCAGAAATTAAAAAATAGCCGACTGAATTTCCAGCCAGCTAGTAATGCTATTAATATATTCTATTACTCTGTGAGTGAACTACCCATTGATTTTTATTAGCGATAATGATATTATATTGTTAGTGACTTTGCATCATACATTTTGTGTGTCTGCTTACAGTATGCGGCAGATAGCTAATAAGCTGTTGATGCGATATCATCTACGGTAACTTAAAATGATGTAAAATAGAGAGGATCTTAAGTGTATCCTCTCTATTTATTTCTATGCTATGAATTGATTTTATTTAATCAGATATTTCAACAGCCTGTTTCCAGTAATCAAAAGTCTTATCTCCTATTATATCTTCATAATCTTGATATAGTTTCTCTAACGCATTAAATAATTCCTTTGCATAATTCCCCATACCACATAATGTAAGACATTTAAGTATCCTTGTAAGTCTCTTATAATTATGATTGAAAGGTGTCAGCCAGACTTTGCTTCTTTCATCAAAATTATCTGATGGTATTAAGCTTACCTCTTCTAATGATGGCTTATATTCAAACCCATAAAATCTTAATATTCTTAAATACATTAATCGTAAATTAATTCTGGCTCTTTCTCCTACCTCACTCTTAATCCATTCAATTTCCTCGTCTGTTAATACAGGCGCTTTAGAATTATATTCACTTGGCTCCTGCAGAGGAAATGCATATTGAATCCATGAATGGCTGTTTTCTAATTGATCATCTGAAAATTCAGTAAATCTTATGATTGTGCCACAGCAATTTTCTTCCCCGGATAAAAAAGCTGCACATGATCCTGGGTAATCTGTATTTTCATTAATGGTATGATTATTGGAGTTATTTGGGGGATTATTAATGGCCTTGCTGTTACTCTTAAATAAATTTTTAAAATAATTGAGCATATATTATTCTCCTTGTTAAGTCATTATTTTTCTGTTATTAATATGACAGACAACAATGAGAAAACTCATATGAAAAAAATGAATTTATGTAGATATTTATTTAAAAATAAAGTATTATTAAATTAATTTCATATTTAAAGGGATATTATTCAAGATAACGCCATTATCATAATAAAATTCTAGGAGGATAATTATGAAAACATATTTAAAAATTTTTTCAATTACTGTCAGAATTCAAATATTTGGCTTTTTAATATGTTATTTACTTGATTCTATATTTAAAATTAAATCATCAAGTACTATTTTCCCTTTGTATATTGGAATTTTTTTTATATTAATTTCTATGATATTAGGGATTATTCTTCCTATTTGCTGGTGTAGTACTTTATTAAAGAAAGTAATAACTATTTTACTTCTGCCAACAAATTATACTCCTTTATTATGTATTTTATTTGTTATAAAATTTATTACTAATATAGGAAATATTTTAAATAATCTTCCAATTAATTTTGGATAACATATACTTTCTTAATATTTACTGCATTTTATTTAAAAAAAATATTATATTACAATATTTGTAGTTATATCGTAAATTATTATATTTCTTAAGGTTATTATTGTGCATTCTCTATGATTCCCGTGTCTAATATTGTGAAATTGCATCTATGTACATATAACTTTTTATCGTCTATGACTATTTTTGTTGTCTTAGGCAGTTTACCTGCAAGTTTCCATTGAATATCATCTCCCACAAATGCGCCAACATTATACCCATCTTGTGACTGTATTAATACTACTTTATTACCCTTCTGCCCTGAAGCTTTCTGATTAGCCCACCAGTCTTTTAATCCTGTATATTTAGTTGCATCTGTTGTGCCATTAATTGCTGAATCCGCAGAATTATTTTCTTTGTCTGCGTCATTATTTCCTGAGACTGTTGCTTTATCTGTTAAATTAGCAATATCAATTTCTTTAGGTATGCCAATCATATTAAGTCTTGTATCTTTAAATAAAATTGTGCTACCACAGGATTCAATACTTTTACCATCTACATTAACTGTAACAATTGAACTGGTTTCGTAATATGATGTCCAATTTCCGGATGTATTGTATCCCCACTGTATTACTCTATTAGGCTTAATCTCAAATTGCTTACCTTCAAAATTAAGAAAATTGTTCCCCTGATTGTCATACATCATGGTAAGATATGTAATATCTTCGTTCTGATCTTCATTTGTCTGGCCTAAATTGACTGACTGCGATGGCATTCCACAGGCTGTAAGTGTGAATACTGTAAAAATAGTTAATAACAACATTGTAATTTTATTTTTCATAAATAATAATCTCTTTTCATTCACTGAAAACAATTTCATTATCATTTTCTATACTAACAAAGCCTTTAGGGTTATTATACCCTAAAGGCTTTACTTACTCAACTTATTGCTATTATAAATACAATGAAATCATTCATACTTCTTTTACTTAAAAAGTAGATTATTTAACATAATCTACTTTATAATGTGATTTATTATATGTATTTGAATCTACAACAGAAACTTTGCAATTCAGCCAACTCAGTTTTTTTCTTATACTATTCTGCAAATCTGTCATAATCATCTTTTTACTTCTTGAGGTAAAACAATTATCAAAGTCCCCCTCTAAGAACAAAGTAATAATTAACTGCTTTTTATCTTTGGAAATAAATTCTGTATTAATTATCGACCAGTACTTTTTTAATTCTACTGCTGTCTCTTTAGAATTTCTCATTGTAAATGCCCCATAAATACAAGCTATCGTCATAGCCACCTTTTTCGATATCTCCACATCATAACTTTCTTTATGTCTATTCGAATCATTATTAGATAGCTTTTTATTGTTAGCAACTATTCTCCAAATATTGTTCTTCTCATCCCGCACACAGTTCTTTACCTCTATCATGTGAATAAACTTATCTGATGAAGCAATAATATCAACCCCCTTAGAACCTGACATATTATTGAATTCTTTTCTATAAAATTTATCATCATCAAATTTATAAGCTTTAGTTCCTTCACTAAATACAAATGATAATCTGCTCTCGTTAATCTCCATATATAAACCTCTGCTCTCTATCATATAAGTCATCAAATTCTTTCATAATAGCATTCTCAGTCATATCATCAAGATTATCAACACACTGTGCATTTATCTCACCACTATCACTATTGCGGTAAAGAGATATAAAATTATACTTTATCTTAGAATCCTTATTATATATTGCCTCCATATTAAAGTACTGTTGAACAAAATAATTATGTGTTGCTACAAAAATCTGAACCCCCATCTTCGCAAGTTCTGTTAATGCGTCACACATAGGCTTAATCATCTTTGGATTCATATTAGTCTCTGGTTCATCCCAAAATAGAATAGAATCTTTTGTCAAGCTTCCTGATAATATAAGATACATTATAGTCGCCATCTTTCGATATCCTTCAGATACAAGTCCCATCTCGAATTCACTCTGTCCCTTAACCTTCAGATAAAACTTCTTATCTTTTTGGACTATACTTCCATTGACTATATCTTCAAAACTTTTCATAACCATATTCTGCTCTATTGTATTAGGTCCTTTTCTCAACGGTCTTTCAAGCAATCTGCACAAATCATAATATGTTTCCTCAAAAGCAATATGAAATTCATCATATAACGCACCAAAATTCTCAGTAGATGATATTATCTCCTTTGGTGGTATATACACTGGTGTAAAATTATCTTTACCTTTTATCCCCATATGCTTTATATCAATATGCTTTGAATGTTTATTGGAAAATCCAAATCTTATATCATCTTTATTGCTCAGAAATATTCTTACATCTGTACTATTATTACCACGATGTCTGTTAACAAGTCTTCCAATAGCACCGTTATCTGGCATAAAAATCCCCTGAAACTTACTTACCATTGCACTTTCCAACTCATCCTTCGAAAGTGTGTTATTAGACGAATACGCCTTAGAACATGTTTTTAAGCTTGTATACAGTAATTTAATCAAAGCTGTTTTACCTGTACTATTCTCGCCACTTATAATATTAATATTATCTGAGAATTCAATATCCAAATCATTAAAAGCCATAAAATTACTTACGCATAATCTATTTATCTTCATACCAATACCCCCAATATTCAATATAATCTATATAGGCGTTTGCGAAACGCCATAAGCCTTGATTTTACAGGCTTTTTTACAGTTTAAAATAGAATAACTCCTCACAGGTATGTTATCATTGAATTGTCAAGAAACAATTAAACAAAACCCTGAAAGGAGTTATCTTATGGCTATTATACCATGTAAACAGCTTTCGTTGGCAGATGTTTTTTCAGATTGTCAGGAAATTTATGAATCTGACAAGCCTGAGTTTCTGTCACTTCTTCAATCAAACATTGATCTTGATGAAATTATTCCTGATTCCTTCCGGAATCATTTCTATGCATCAACGGGTAGATCCCGTAAATACCCTTTACATGCCTTTTTGTGGGCACTTATCATCCAACGGATTTTTTCAATCCCTACGGATTCTTTACTTCTTGTTTTCCTTAAGTATTCCAGACATCTTCGTGAATTCTGTGATTTTAATAAAGTCCCTGATGCTTCTAAAATTACCCGTTTCAAACAGGATTTTCTGGCGGACTTACAATCAGTCTTTGATAACCTTGTTGATGTTACCGAACCTATCTGCCAGGCTCTTGATTCTGCCAAAGCAGATATGACTATTTTTGATTCATCCGGCATTGAAGCCTGGGTGACTGAGAATAATCCCAAGTTTGCCAACCGCATTATTAAACAGATTAAAGCATATGCAAATTTTTCTCAACCTTCTTTCTTAGGATTCCTTACATTTTAAATTATACAGGAAGCTCCTTTACACTTTGTATATGTAGTTTTGTTATTCTCTTATAAGTGTAGGTATTTCTCCTCTAATTGATGTTTTTCTGTACATTCTGACTCTTAATTTACGAATAGCTTTGACTTCAATTTGTCTTACTCTTTCTCTTGTTACTCCAAGTGCTTTTCCTGTTTCTTCTAATGTAAGATCATCTTCGTATCTGCTTTTGATTACATACATTTCTTTTTCTGTCAGACAATCTTTTACACATTTCTCTACAATCTGTTTTAAATTGCGTGTAACCATTATATCTTCTATTTCAGGGCTGCTATCGTCTTTTATTAATTCATATAATGACATGTTAGTGTCTTCAGAATCTTCGGTAATTTTGTCCAATGATAGAGGTATTCTGTACATTGTTAAAAAATATCGTAATTCTTTTTCATCCCAGTTGTTTTCCTTACATTTATCTTTAATTGATTTACTTCCTGTCGGATCACATGAAAAATATTTCATATACACAGATTGAATATTAACTGGAATTCTTATTAAATTATCAAAGTTTCGTATTTTATGCATTATTGCCTGGTCTATATAATAAAGAGCATATGTAAGAAAAGTATTATCCCTGCTTAAGTCATATCTTATGGCTGCCTGATATAATCCAATTGCTGCTTCCTGAAATAAATCTTCAGGTGTAAGATATTTGGTACGCTCACTAAAATAATTTACTCTTTTGTTAATTATTCCTATATTATTTTTTATCAGTTCTTCCCAGGCTTCTTTATTACCTGTTTGTATCTGTTTTATTAATTCAATGTTTATTATGTTATAATCTTTCATGGTTAAAGACCTTTCTTGCTTCAATTTATACTTTAAAATTCCTATATTTTATTTTTAATATGACAGAAAATATAATATTTTTTTTGACACAAAAAATTGGTTTATCCCAACAAACCATAGGTTTGTAACTTAAGGCTTCGGATTTTTGTCGATATTATTTGATATTACAAAAAAAATACTCCTAAGAGTAATGTTATTGCCCTTAAGAGTACCTTTCCTTGTATATAATTATTAAATTTTAAGTCTTTTAAGAGCTTCTGTTGCAAGACTGCTCCTTACACTATCTGAAGCATTAAACATAATTTGCGCACATTTAGGACTGCCTTTCATCATTTCTGCAGCATATATAAGACCGTTATTGCATTTATCAAGCTTTGGATTATCTATTTGTGTAGGATCCCCACAAATAACTAGCTTGGTTCCTTTTCCAACTCTTGTTATGATATCCCGCATCTGACTTCTGGAAGCATTTTGTGCCTCATCTACAATAAGAAAACTTCCTGTTATGCTCCTTCCACGCATATACGCAAGTGGACATACTGCAACTGTTCCTGTTGTAAAATAATCATCTATCTGCATCTGGATATTTTCATTGGATTCATCTGAATCTTTTCCTCGTATAAGGCTTTCCAAATTGTCATAAAATGGTGCAAGCAATGGACGCATTTTATCTTCCATTTCTCCAGGTAAATATCCAAAATCATCATCTAAGGTTATATTGTTTCGAGAAATAAGCACTTTATTGTAAACTCCGGCATTTGTCTGATCAAGTCCTGCTGCAAGTGAAAGAAATGTCTTTGCTGTTCCTGCTGCTCCTGATAAAATAACTAAAGGAATTTCATCTACTGGAGCCATAAGTGCTGTTAATGCAAATCGCTGTGAAGTATTCTTTGGAGTAATATCATATGGTGTAATTTCATCCGGTATTTTACATAAGCATTTCTTTCCTGCGACAGTTTTATGTATTGTAAGTACTGTGGCCGTTCCTGATTTTAATGTGATAAATTCATTTTCGAATAATGAATTAAAAATTTCAGATAAATCTTTATCTTTTATTAAAGAAATATCATACATTTTTTCAGCATAAATACTATTAATTATAGAATATGGTATTTCAATAGTTGTTTTTCCTGTATATTTTTCTTCTGATGATAAATGGTCATTCTTATAGCTTTCTACATTAACATCACATACTCTTGCATTAACTCTCATACTTACATCATTTGTTACAAGTATATAAGTATCTTTCGAATTAATTGACATGAGAGTTTTTACTGTAGAAATTATTCTGTTGTCAGGAACATTGATATCATATCCATTTGGAATATTTGTAGGATCTATACCATCAGGTTCCAATATTAATCTTCCGCCATTATCTAAGACAAATATATTGCTGCTGTCAGCATTATTATCTGTCATTATTTTTTCTATATTACGAATAGATTCTCTTGCATTATATCCGGTTTCTCCTGGAGCTGTTTTTAGTTTATCAAGCTCCTGCAGAGTTGTTCCTGTAATTATAACATTGTTGTCTTCAAATCCATAAATTGCATTTGGTGATGAAATCAATATGTTTGTATCCAAAATGTAATTTTTTACCATAAAATATCCTCCTCGTCTTATGGAATTTATTTTTTTATTACATATATAATATGACAGAAAAATCCGGCAGCTTTTAAACTACCGGATTTGAATTACAAGTATTAAATTGATAATAATATTAAACGAAGTTTTCTTAAATCCCATTGATTTAAAGTGCTATACTCAATCCTTTGTTTCTGTCATACTGATACAACTCATCAGATAAGAAGATTCCTTCTTTTCTGGCTGCACCTTCTATATTGGCTTTCTTTATTATATTTGCAAGGTTTAATAAATCCTTTCTGTCTTTTACATTCATCTGTTCTTTTGGAAGAATGAAAAATTCCTCTGTACTGCTTGGAAGTATCCAATAATCATCCTGGATTCTGTTTGCTATATCGTTTAATGCTTTTCCTGAGGCAAATAATGCAGGAGTTTTTATACTATTACTTACTTCTTTAATATATTATTTTTGTCTACTGTATCACCTATTATATCCTGAAACCTATTTCCAAGTTTCTCTGCGTTAATACATCTGAGCAGCTTATTAAATATATAGTCAATACTTATTCCTTTAACATAATCACTATATATACTGTCAAAATTACAATTAATAAATGTAGCTCTGCCAGAATCAAGCTTTAATCTGAATGAGTTTTCTTTACTTATATCTACTGCACAAATATCATTGAATCTTTTTAAAAATCTTACTGCTATCATACCTAAAAAATCTTTTTTATTTAACATAAACTAAAATTCTCCTTTATGTTTTACTTTGTATTATTTATAATTAATTCTCTGGAATTTGTGGTATTACTTATGATGCCATTAAATCATTTTTGTATTGTTTTAAACTATTTTTACAGTATTTAAACAACTGCATATGCTCTTGTTCATAATCTCCTGTAATAAACAGCATTCTTAAAAATGTTCTGTACTCACGATATTTATCATTAATGATTTCTTCCATCTGCTCTTTAGATAGAGAAGAATCCTGTATATATATTTTGTATGTATACGCCATGGATTCTTTTGTCCGGTTCATAACTTTATGCAGTATCAATAATAATGTATTATTTTTCATATTTTTTTCCTTTCTTATATTTATTGAATTAATTTTGAATTTTGTTTTATATTCTGTTTCTCCTTTATTTTTATTTATAATGTAAATATGACAGAAAAAACGGATCAGTTAATTCTCAATAACCTTGAGTTAATGCTGATCCGTTAAAATGATTGATATTTAGTTGTTATGTTGTATTTATCTTACTTTGCAATAATCTGATGTAGTGAGATTTCTGGCTGTTATCCAGTCCTTTACAAATTGATTTATATGTGGCTCACATTCTTTAACTTTTGTATCTATAATATTTGAATTACCATATCCGTGTATCTGCTCTATTACACCTTTATTGCTTAATTCAACAGTAAATAATGGCTTATCTAATGCCGTATTCTTACGGATAAAAAAGATATTTGTCTGATGTGCTGCTACTTTATTAACATATCCTCCTACACAATGGGCAAGTGCAGATCCTTCTACAGATAAATCTGCAGGTGTTTCTGGGTATATGACTGTGTATTCTTTATCAGAATATGTGTATTTATTCCATACATTTTTAAGCTTATCCCATTTATTTATTGCTTCCTCCATTTCTTTTTCGTGAGTTTTTTTATAAATTTCCTGCATATAATAATTGTAAACCGGATAAATGTCATCATGAAGTATCTTAATATCATTTATATTGGATATTTTTATGTCCTGTTTGGTGCCTGATTCTTGCATTATTAAGTACGCCATGTTAATAACGGAATAATAATCGCTTATATAGTTGCTTGCATATATATAATTTGAAAAATCATTCTGCAAGTAACAGTTGTCATATAATATTTCAAACATCCCGTTCTTTATTGCTGCAATAAGTGAATTTACTGATGTTAATGAACAATAACCTTTTAATATTTTTTCAATTAATCTTATGTCTGGCGTATTTTTAATTAATATAGCTGTTTTACTGTCAAAATAATAATTTCTATAATTGTTATTTATCATTTCTTTTGTAGCTTTGGTAAGTAATGGTTTCCCCTTATATTCTCTTATAATTAAATCAATTTTTATACCAAATTTTTCTTTATTTAATTCAGGAAATGGTATTGATGTATTATAAAAATTACTTTTTAATACTTGCTTATAAAATGGAACATATTCACACCAATACATATCAATTTCAGCAAGATAATTAATTATGGTTTTAAATGAATTAATATCCATGGATCTTATATCTGTGCTTCCAACAATTCTTTTTACAGGGCCTATATATCTGTATGCAGTATATTTGCTGGTAATAAATAAATTGTTCTTAGTATGCTGTTTATCATATTCTTTTTCAAGTTCCTCTTTTCTATAATTAATTACGCCGTTTAATTCATGCACATATGAAAGTTGTTCATTATTTAACCCAAGAATTGCATTTGCTGAAGAACCTTTATTAATAATACCAAACTCATTTTCAAATGTTGTATTAAATGGAACAGATATACTATAAGTCTGAAAATGTAAATATTCATTTATGTATTCATTGATCTGATTATAAGACAACAATTTTTCTATATCAGGGTTCTTAAGCATTTCTACAAAAAGCCAGCCTCCTAGTTCTCCTTTATATTTTCTTGCAGCTTTGAAAATGTACTTAAATGGCAGTTTATTTATTACATTGATATCTGCATTTCTTATATATGCATTAATACATTCTTTTTTTAATGACTTTGCCAACCATTTACCAGTATTAGTTTTCTTACATGTATATAATTTTCCGTTTTCAATATAAACCCTTATTATTTCCTTAGTGTAATCATCTTTATGTCCATATACTCTTATACAGGAAACAGATGTATCACCTTCAACAGTTTCAATATCTAAATAATTGTTTGAAGAATTTGAATCTTCAATATTATTATAATCAGATTTGTTATATACATATTTTTTAAATGGCATATTTAAAAATCTTTCAATTTGTGTCTGAGACTTTGTATTTCGTATTAATGGTTCCTTATATGTAAGCAGATATCCTAATTGCCAAAAATGTTCCATTAAATTATATGTTAATCCTGAAGTACTATATACAAGCCATCCCATTTCTTTTACTGCTTTTGTAAATTTTCTTTGGTTATATTCCAGATAAGTTTCACATAGTATCTGTTTGCGTAATAACCCGTTTATAATACTTGCATTATTTTTATCTGGATTATTTACTGCTGTACAGCGTTCACCATAAAGATTATATAATTCTTTATTTTCATCCACATAACAATATTCATTTATCACTGGTATTCTTATTTCGTTCTGTTCCTTTACTGTTGTAGTATTAATAGTTATTCCATACAATATTAAATATTTTTTATTCTCTATTGTTACAGTATTAAAATCACAGTAATGTCTTGTAGAACAGTTCCCTGAGGCCAATGATATATTATCTGTATGCTTTGCATAAGCTTCATCATCAATATCAGAAATTTTTATATACTTTAATATCACTAAATATCTTTTATCTTTTGTTACAGGTATTTCATTGAATGTGTTATAATTGTCTCCTGTTGTGAAATTATGAAAACTATAAACATTTTTCCCGTTCACTTTTTTCTTCTGATCCATTATTATAACTAAATCTGAATAAACTGGATTTTTTTTAATCTCCTCTTCTATTAACATGTGTGTTTCTATCATAATATTTCTCCTTTAAAATTTTGATAGAAAAAATATGACAGAAAAATTATTTTCAAAATAAAAAAACTCCCAGTTATTATCCGGGAGTTTAATTGAATATTAAGTTATTTAAAATATTACTAGAAAGCAATTTGAAAAGGATCGTCAATTAACATATCTAAATCAGCTTGTTGAAAATCTCTGTTTCCATATGCATATTTTATTACATTATTATCTTCAGACATATTTTCATAATCATCTGTGGTTACATTTAATTTGTGATTTTCTTTCCATACCTTTATACTCTTACAGGCATTACCATGTAAATAACAATTATGATATCCTTTAACCTGATTGATTGATTTGGCATCTGATGATAATTCAATGCATCCAACATAATTATTGCCCTGCTTTAACCCTGCAATTAAACATGCTCTATTAATTGCTTTATTTCTATATGCTGTTCCTACACAGATTCCTAACTGCTGCCCTATTTTAATCATTTCATCTGTATCTTTCACAAGAGTTACCTCAAATGAATCATTATCAATATTAATTGTGTCATTAAGAAGTTTATCTGTTTTACTGTATTTACTTTCTAAATTAATATTAATAATTTTAATCTTTTTTGAGATAAAAATAAGCTCATCATGCATTTCTTTTAATGTCAATTTATATATTGATTTACCATTCCGTGCAATCAATTCATTTTCATTTAAAATGTTTTCTGCTTCTTCAAGCATTTCAAATGTATCTATAATAGCTGAATTACGAAGCTTAGTGTTTATTAAATCTCTTGCAAAAATGTTTTCACCTTTTTTACTTATCATTGCATGGAAATGACTTATAATGCGATTTTCTAATTCATCAATATTAAGCGAATTATTTGATTCGTAAAATTTATTATAAATATTCTTTATATGATTTACGTCTTTAAACCCGCATTCGACTAAAACTTTATAAACATACAAATATAATGGATTTTTCATAAATAATTTTACGTTTCCTTTTGTCATAGGACATTTATTCCTTTTAAATATCTTAATTAAGAAATCTGGATCATCCTTATCAGGTACTTTGCATTTATTAATTATAAACTTTAATATATCTGGACTCATAATAAGGTTATAATCATGCTCGATGTATTTTAATGGCGTATATAAATCCATATAATGTTCAGCTAATTCGATTGGGAAACTATTAATTAATATATCAAATAATTCTTTATATTCATATATCCCTGTATGATTATATTTTCTATGATATGTGCATATTTTAGTGAATTCTTCAATAAATTCCGGCGTTTTTTTAGATATATACTTTAAAAATTCTTTTTTATTTACTCTATAAATCTTAGAATTTTCTGTTTGTAATAGCCCCATTACTATTTCTGGTATCTGCTGTGATTTATTATATGGATTAACACATTTTCTTGCTATCATATTATGAAACTCATCTATATCTTCTTCTGTTATGCAATCTTTTACTCTTAAATATCTTGTCAGACTCGGATTGTATGTAGTATATATTTGAATTATGTCACGTACCGGTACACTTGTATCATCATCAAGATATATGCCTGATGCAGCTAAGTATAATTTTTTAATTGCTTTTTTAATATTTTTATTTTCAGTTTTTAATATTCTATCAATAAAACTTAATAATTTTTCAGAATACTTTTTTATGCAAGATGACTGTATACAATTATTCTTGAATAAAAGAAAATTAATTATTTCATATAAAAAGCTTGGATACCATGTACCAATAAATTTTAATGTAATATTTCTTATTTTATTATTGTCAAAATATAACACTCTTCTTTTTGATAAATCAAATGAAATTGTTTCATATCTGCTTGTTTTCTTTGCTCTTTTATTTACATATCCAACATATTTAATAATATTTGTTCTTAGCCTGATTATTTGCTTGTCAGGATTATAACTGATAACTATAGCATTTAAAACTTCCCCAATATGGACTCCTTTACTATATGAGCTTAAATTAACATGAGTATAATCACTTAAATTTAAATTTGCGCTTTTATTGCAATCACACGGTTCATTCCTTGGGTTAATTTTATTACATTTCGGACATATGTAAAAATCATTATTTATAAGTACATAATTATGTTTATCTTCTGGATTATCTTTATTTTCATAATTCCATATTATCTCTCTTTCTATCATATTGTTTCTCCTTTAAAATTTTGATAGAAAAAATATGACAGAAAAAAAAGGCGAAAGATTTTATCCTTCACCCCATTTATTATATATGAATTATTTCTTTAATCATTAATTTTTATAAAGGCATATTCACCTTCTGTCCCTATTATATCTTTATTAATATAATCTATTGTATTTACTCCCTGAAAGTCCAATGTTAATGTATTATCTGAGCTAATATTAAATTTATACTGAATAATATTATCTGTTATTATGGTATCACCCTTTATTTTATAACTTACAATATTGTCTATTTTTTCTTTCCCATTTGACTTGTCTATAATTATTATTGATTCATCATTTATTTCTATATATTTATTATTGTCTGTTGCATTATTCCATAATCCGATTAATTGCTCTGGTGCATTATCATAAATTATTGAATTATCATCATTATTATTACTGTTGTTATCATCTGTATCCTGCATCATCTGCTCTTTGGCCCAGTCTTCTACTCCCTGATTAAACGACTGCTCAAATTTTTTGTTTATTTTATTGCAGCCTTTGCCTGTTAAAAATAGAATAAATAATATAATTGCTATTATAATTATAAATTTAATCCATATTGAATATATTCTATTGTACATAATCTAGCTCCTTTATATGTTGACGACATATGAGATTCTGTAAAGTATGCCATCTTCTATACTAATTTAATGATTTGATTTTATTTTATTTTCTACATTTTATATATGACAGATGAATTATCTTTTTTTGTTTGACGACATATGGATTTCGTATATTTTAATCACACAAATCATTTTCAAATTTAAAATGTAGACAAAAACAGAGTAAATAAATTAATATAATATTTCTACTAATTTAATGTTTAAATGCTTGATGATACCATTTTTGATACCAAATTTCTATGCAAATTTATAGGTTTTTATAGTTATTTATGGATTGATTTTTGGATTAAAAAAAATGATTATATGCTGAATACCGCATAATTACTGATGTTTAGATAAATACTTACTTTACACGACATATGTCAAAATCACATACAAATAATATCATCCCTCCACCAAAAAATCAAAATAAAATAAAACAAAAACCAAAATAATTAAGAAAAGCTTCCTGACTGAACTCAGTTCACATTTGCTTTTTATGTCGAAAGTCCGTATAATGTATTTATATTTATATTGAAGGAGTTAATATGGAACAGTATTCTAGGCGATTTATAGAAGAGCTTGCCAAGCATATCAACCCAACGATTCTAGAATTTTTCAATAAAAAGAAAAATCTGATGAACTTTCCTACTGATAATGCTGCAGAGCTTATAGACGAAACATTGATGGAGTATCTTGAAGGTAAAACGAGCCGTGAAGATTTAATGCCTATTATTAACAAGATTAAAAAGTCGCGTCTTCAGAAACGCGCCAGATGGTATAAGGCATACAACAATGACATTGATAATATGAATCTTGATGATCCCAAACATCCTCTCGCCAGTTTTATTTCTCTTGCCAGATCATTAAGACCTGACGAGTATGCCAAGCTTTATGGAGATAAAGAACTTGATGATATTATCAAAGATAAAAAAGAAGCTGCTAATGAATGGAAGAACGATTCCGGAAGTCTTCTGATTGATTTTCCAGGACTCTACTCTTTCACTAATAATTCAATATATAATTCTCTTAAGAATGATCTAATTATAAGTGCATGGAAGTATATAGAAAGTGAACTTGCTGGTAACATTGATTCCTACCTAAGAATGTATCCTGTTGACCTTGTTGATAAACCATTATTCAGCCCATCTTCTTTTACTCTGATGATGGAAACAGCTTCCAATAATTTGTTAAAGGAAATTATCACAGATGATGATGGAGATGAACTGTTAGAGGTCACTGTTGATAATGGTAAGCTGACACCACCAAAGTCTATGGATACTGATGACCTTAAGCTGGTCAATGCATTTATCTCTAATATTAACATGCAGGAGTTCTCTAAGGAGAAATCTGTTATTGTTGATCTTAATACTCTGGGTAAAGAGGTTGTAGATTATCATGTAGGTAAGAACGTTCTTAACAAGATAAGTAATTCCTGCCGTAAACTGGTAGAGTATAACTTCTCTTATGAAGCTGAAGGCAGTAAGATATATTTCAACCTGTTCGATAATATTGTTATTAAAGAAGATGCTGAACGCCCATATGCCATAGCACAATTTGGAGAAATTCTAAGCAACGCAATTATTCAGAAGAAGCTTATCTCCATTACTTCTGCTTCTTATGATGTTCTTGATAATAATCTTTCAAAGATTATATGCTATGCGATAAAGCGTGAACAGATTGCTAATCAGGAAACAAGAGTTAATGAATACAGTTATACATACTTCCAGAAGATTGTAAGATTCAAGTTGAAGAACAAAAAGAAGAATCTGCAGCTTATCCAGGAAAGTCTTCAGGAGTTTGTTGATAACCATATTGCAATAGAAAAGTTTGAATTAAAGAATGGTGTATTTATCATAACTTTCCTGCCGTTGTCTGATGCTGAAATAGAAGATCTTAATTCTGACAATGATAAGAATGACAAAGGACTGTTGATTGACACCCTTGGATAAATGTCTACATTTTCGTATTTAAAAAATTGATGTAGAATACTGAAGGATAATTGATTAATTTCAATTATCCTTTTTTTATTTGCCTCAACCATGCGATTTATTCACATTTTGTCGTTTATTTTTATTTTTTAGTATAGAAAATATGCTTTACTCCCCTATTTAAGGCATTTTAATAAAAATAAACGAGATAATTGATATTCCCGTGTAACCTGCTTCTAAAAAATGTAGATAAATTTGGAGTAAATCAGTAATACATCACTATCAGAATGTAGATATTTTGGGAGTAATTTAATGAAATGTAGATATTTTTGGAGTAAATTAATTCATTTTTATAAAAAAATCACCCCAAAACTATGCTTAATGATATATTAACACTACACAAAGAAGTGTTTTTCTACATTTTTTTTTCAAAAAATCATTGTCAATGTCTACATTTTGGGCTTAAATACTAGATATTCGGGATTTATTGTCTTTATATATAAATCAATAACACCTAAATGTAGATAAATTTGGAGTAAAACATACAAAATATGTAATTTGAAGTCTACAAAAAAAAATCACAAGAAATTTCGTAGATAAAAACGGAGTAAAACAAGTATCTTTTTAAAAAATGTAGATAAATTCAGAGTAAAATAATATGAAAATAAATATAATGTGGACAAAAATGGAGTAAAAAGGCAAATTTGATTTTAGCCCCAAATACTGTTAAATTATGGGCTAAAAGGGGGTGAAATGTTTGGATAATTTTGCGAATATTGGCAAAGCAGCTATAATCCAGTCTTTAGGTATTCAGAAGAATTACACAGAAGTAATTGAAACTACTGTAGATGCCATTGATTATAGTAATACAGCTTGTTCAACATGTAAATACAAAGCTATCATCAATACATTTGATGAAAATAGCAAGCCTTATGCTGATGCCTGTGCTTCCTGTGCAAGTTGTCCACATAAGACATTAATCCAGAAGAACGTGTATAAAAAAATCTACCATAATGAAAAAAACCGTTATGGTTACAGACCTATGCTTAAGGCTAATGCCATTAAACTGTTTTTGTTATTGCATTTTTATCACCCTGATAATAACGGAATTGTATATAATCTGGAAGCATGTGAACTTGCGTCTGTTATCGGGTGTAATGTAAGAACTGTATGGAATAATCTTAAGGTACTTGAAGAATATACATATATCTCATATTCAAAGAATGAGTATGGGCTTATTAATGTTATCCTCAATGATTATGAAAATTATTACCTTCCTGCCAATAAAGGTGGGCGAGGTTTTCTTGTCATGTCAAAGGAGTTGCTAACAAAACTTAATTCAACAGATTCCCTGGTATCACTCCGTATCTTTATAAGGGAACTTTTAAGTCTTGATTCTCCTGAATTAAAAGGTGTTGCAAGTGTTGATTACAAGAACATACGCGATATACGTAATACGCTTCCATCTTACTGCAAGCCTTCGGTTATTAAAGCAAAGCTTACGAAAAACTCCGATATATTCAATGTTACATTCAAAGATGATGTTGTCCGGTTCGAGATCGATAAAGCATATATCCCAAAGAACCAGAAAGCTTATGTACATGAGGAATATGTAGGAATCCTGCAGAATTTTATATGGGAATTTAATCAGAATGTTGCTTATGTTAATTCCGGTGAAACTGTTTCTGCAAAATTCAGCTCATTTTTTAATATTAATACTTCAGTTGCTTCTTATAAACTTATGAAGCTCACTGATATTGAAATTGATGATATTGCAAGTCTTTCCTTACACTATTCTTATGAAATTGTGATGAATGCTCTCTCTGTTGTTTATAAAGAATATTATATGTACGAAAAGACTATAAATAATCTTGCAGGTCTTATGTCGACAATAATTCGAGCTCAATTTAATAATCTTAAAAAGGCTGCCTGAAAACAGTCTTTTTTCTGTGTCTTTTTATCAAAACTCTTCATAAATTATATAAAGAATCTTTCTCCCCCCTTACCTGATCTTCGTTTCTTAAGTTAAATATATGTCATTTATTAAAAATTATGATAAAAGTTATTATAAAAAGTGGTAATTATGACTAATATATTAATAATTTATGGAAAAAAAACGACGATAAATGACTTAAAAAAGACTAAATACTTAAAAAAAAACCTTTTTTTTAAAAAAAAATTCTTATAAAAATACAAAAAGACTTTTTTTAAAAAAATTATATATTTGATTTAAATAAAAATTCATCATTTATGAAAAACATGTACGTCCTAATTATCCTCAAAATCAGTAATCATCTGTCTTTCCAGATTTCTCATTTATCAATATATGTTAATTTGTTAATAATATATATATACATTTATATAAAAAAGACGGATATTAATGCATAAATAGTATTTCATGCATAATATCCGTCAAAAATTTGACTTTGTAATTTGACCAAACAACGATTTTTATGATGTCATAATACAAATATGTATCTATATCATAAAAAGTCATATATGGTCATATTAAAGGTTGTCAATTAAATCAACAATTCTGTCCTTTAAAATTTCAACACGTATTTTTAATTCCGCATCGTTTTTTATGATTGATTTATTATTTTTTAGTACATCAAAATTATTTTCTAATAAACTAAGTGACTGTTCCAGTTTTGCAATCGAATTAATTCTTTTAAGTTCAGAATCGGAGATTGAAGTCTGACGTTGTTCCTTTTCCTTCTGCTGCTGCTTAAGTTTTTCAACCTGAGCTTCCATCTTTGCTTTTTCACGTTCTGCTTTTTCTTTTGCTTGCATTGCAAATTTAACCATCTCGTCTTTATCAGGTCCTTTTTCTGTAGAGTTACTATTGCTTTGAAAATCATTTATTCTTTGTTCCAGTAATTCAATTGTATGTTTCTTATCTTCTATTTCTTTTGTAGCAGAATCAAGCTGCTTTTTATACTGTCTCGCTTCATCTGCTCTTTCTTCAGAAAGTTTCTTAATAGATTGGAATTCAGCATTTTCAATTGTACCGTTTTTCTGAATAATTGAAAGTATTGTCTTCTGAGCATCTTCATCAAGTTTACCAAATTTATCAGCCTGATTAAGATCAATGCCATTAGAATTAAGAAGTTCAGATAATTCTGGAATCAGTTTTTCTGCTGTTGTGTATTTTCTTGCCTGTCGTTCAGATATGTTAAGCTGGCTGGCTATTTCAGCATGAATATTCTTAATTTCACCTTTAAGCTTCTTGGCTTCATAAAGCTCTAATAGTCTGCTTACTTCCCATCGCTTCACTTCCATGCTTGATTCTCTAACATCATGATTTGCAGAGATAAGCATAATCTCTTCGTCAATATCTGATATATCGGATTTCTCTACTTTACAAGGAATTCCTGCAGGAAAATTATCACGATATTCTTTATCTGTCATCTGGCATATAGCATGGTATCTTCGTTCACCAGATATAAGACGATATTGATCTGTTTCTGCATCATATAAAACTGAAAGGTTATGACGGAGGCCATTAACAAGAATACTTTCTTTAAGTGCTTCTATTCCGTCTTGTGTATACTGTTCATTCTTAGGATTAGGAATAATCTTATCTTTTGGAATATATTTAAAATTGTATTGTGTCTTAGCTTGGATTTCTCTGAGTTTTTCTCCACCATCATTATTAAGTACACCAGATTTTGTTGATCCAGCACTAAAATTTTTCTTAGCCATATTACTTCTCTCCTTTCAGATATCTTGCAAGCTTGCGGTAATGAGCTGTGTCCATAAGTCCAAGATAGTTTACAAGTTCAACGTAATCAAGAGATGCAGGACACTTTTTATCGTATGATAATAATGGTTCAAATGTCGTATTTGATTCATTAACAGCTATACAGTTTCTGATAGATATTGGAAGAAATCTATCACCGAACATATTTTCATAACTCTCATACATCTGTCTGAAAAGAGTTGTTCTTCCTGCCACCCTTGTCATAAAGATACCGGCAAATTCAATACTTAAAGCATATTTATCGTTTAGTTCTTCTATAGTATCGAAAAGTGACATAAGACCATCATACGAGAAATTATCTACACAAATTGGAGTAATAATCTTATCACTGGCACACATTGCACATGATGTTAGATATGATTTGAACGGAGAATTATCTATAATTATGTAATCAAACTCGTCCTTAATTAAATTCAAGTTATAGCGTAAATATAATTCAACATTAATCTCTTTCATTTTGTCATATATTTTGTAAATAAGACTGTTAAGTTCTCGTGATGCTGTAAGTATAGAAATGTTTTTATATTCAGTTTCAGTTATGTAGCTCATTACTTCATTTTTATTTTTTTGTTTTTCACAAAACAGACGTTCGTAATCTATATCTGGATTAGCTTCTGCCTGACCATACATTTTGGTTGTATTCATCTGTGGATCAAGGTCAATAAGCAATACTTTGTATTCTGAGATAGCAAGAATCTGTGCTATTGTAATTGCTGATGTTGATTTGCCTACTCCACCCTTTTCATTAATCAAACTAATTACTTCTGTCATAGTTTTTCCTTTCGCATATTAATATAAGTTTATTATACAACATTTTGTCTTCTTTTCAATTGCTTTTAGAAATGTTTTTGAGAAATATTTGAACTGAGTTCATTTTTTGACATAATTATACTTTTTATAATAACTTTGCACTAAGTTCAATAATTAATATATGAATTAATTTTTAAGATAGACATATTATATCCTGAAATTTATGCCTTAATTAATAATTATATAATAAAGATTTATTAAATAAAGAATCATATAAGACAAGATAAGTAAGAACACAAAAGATATTATTAAAAAATTCTGAACTGAGTTCAAATTATATTTATAATAAAAAAGTGCTAAAGTATTATTAATCAATAAACTTTGAACTCAGTTCAAAATATAACTAAATACTGGTATATTAAAAAATTATATAAAAATTGAACTGAGTTCAAAGTTTATAATAAACACAAGCAAGCCAAAAGAACATGAGTTCTGCATGTTTCATGTGAAACATTATTACTATATATAGTGTTTGAGGGGATCTGTAACCACAATTCTTTATTACATCTCTTGAGTTATTGTAATTGTGACTGTATAATTAATAAAAATATTGAATATTAAAAAACAAATTAATGAGGTTATTATGGTATTTAATCATACATACAGAATTGGACTTGAAGATTGCGGAAAAGAAAATGAAGCTACTAACAAAGCAATTCTTACAATTCTTGAGGATATTGCAGGCTTACATTCAGCAACAGTAGGACTTGGGCTCAATGAAATTAATAAAACAGGCTGTGCGTGGGTGATTTTGAAATGGCAGGTACAGATTATCAAGCGTCCAGAATATAATGATGAATTAAATGTTTTTACATGGTCAACATCTGCAAATAAGCTTTTTGCTGATAGAGATTTTAAAGTGCTTGATAATAATGGTGAGACAGTTATTATTGCAACTTCACGATGGATATATATGGATATTAACAAAAGAAGACCAGTCAGAATAACCGCTGAAATTATGGATAGGTATGAATCTGAGCCAGAAAGACGTGTTTTTTCAGAAGAAATTACTAAAAATGAGATTCCCGATACAGAATATAAAGAGATTTCGTATAATATTTTAAGAAGAGATGTCGATTATCTTGGACATATGCATAATATAAGTTATCTTGATGCGGCATATGAGATTATGCCAGAAGAATACTTTAATGGTCCACAATTTAACTATATAAGTATCGATTATTGTAAAGAATTATTGAAAAATGACGAAGTAAAAGCACATTTTTACCGAATTGACAACGGATGTATAATATCATTAAATACGGAAAAGATAAATTCAGTAATTACACTGAAATATTAGCGAAAGACAGTTATATAAAACTGCTGGAGTCCAGTATATATTAGTTATATTGGGGATTAGCTGCTTTGAAAGGAGTATTTTTATGAGTTTGATTAATAAAGAAAAGGTTTTAAATGGTGTAGGAAAGGCTGTAGATGTTACTAACAAAGCAGCAGATAAGGCTTCTTCATTTGTCAAAGAAAAGGAAATTGACAAGAAAGCTATGAAAGCTGCGAAAACTGCCGAAAAAGGTATCAAAATAGCAGGAAATAAGATTGGAGAGGTTGCAGGAGAAATCGTGGCAGGTTATAAAAGTAAGGCGGGAGGTACTTCTTCAGGTACTTCTTCTACAGGCAGCACAGCACCAGATATCATTGTAGATGCCAAAGATATTAAAGAACATGTAAGTGATGAGGAATAGTAATGCAAAGTGATTTTTCACAGGGAAAAGTCTGGAAAAATGTTATTAATCAGGCAATTCCGCTTATGGTCGCTCAGCTTATACAGATTCTGTATAATGTTGTTGACCGGATATACATTGGGCATCTTCCTGTTATTGGAAGCAATGCTTTAACAGGAATAGGGCTGGTTTTTCCTATTACAACACTTGTTGCGGCATTTACAAATCTGTTTTCAACAGGTGGTGTGCCGCTCTTTTCTATGGCAAGAGGAGCAAAAGAAGAAAAGAAAGCGGAACTTATACTAGGACAGGTTGTATCATTGCTTTTTGTTACATCGCTGGCACTTATGGCGTTATGCTATATATTTAAAAGACCAGTACTGTTCCTTTTCGGAGCAAGTGAAGAAACTTATGTGTATGCTGACCAGTATCTTAAAATATATCTTCTGGGAACGATATTTTCAGTGTTTTCAACCGGACTTAACGGATTTATTAATGCACAGGGATATCCTAAAAAGGGCATGATGACAGTTATGCTTGGTGCAATTATTAATCTCATTCTTGATCCAGTGTTCATATATGGGCTTCATATGGGAGTTTATGGTGCAGCAATAGCCACAGTAATAAGCCAGGGCGTGTCTTTTATGTGGGTTTTAAGCTTTTTTATGGGAAAGAAAACATTTTACCATATAAAAAAAGAAAATCTGATTCTTAAAGCAGGGATGGTTGGAAAGATTACATCTCTTGGAATATCAGGATTTGTTATGCAGGGAACTAACTGCCTCGTACAGGTTGTATGTAATAAAATGCTGTTTATGTATGGCGGGGATATGTATGTAGGAATTATGACTGTAATTAATTCAGTCAGGGAGATTCTTTCTGTTCCCGGTAGTACGCTTGGAAGTGGTGCACAGCCTGTTCTTGGCTACAATTATGGTGCAAAGCAGTATGAAAGAGTCAGAAAAGCAATTAGGTTCACGGCGGCAATTGGATTTTTATACATGCTCATTGCATGGCTTGCTGTAATTATATTTCCGAAAGAGATTCTGTCGGTATTCACGACTGATAAGGCTATGATAGTTTCAGGAGAACATGCGTTAAAGCTGTATTTTTTTGGATTCTTTTTTATGTCATTCCAATTCGTGGGACAGTCGACATTTACAGCACTTGGCTGTGCAAAGAGGGCGGTATTTTTCTCGATATTCAGGAAAGTAATTATAGTTGTTCCGCTTACAATTATTCTTCCTATGCTTGGGCTTGGAGTTGAAGGAGTATTTATTGCTGAGCCGGTATCTAATGCAATAGGTGGTCTGGCAAGCTTTACAACAATGTATTTTACACTTTACAAAAAACTGCCGGAATAGTATTCTAAAGACAATGATAGCAAAGGTGCCATCGCTTCTGTATAGGGAGCGGTGGCTTTTTTAAAATCTTGGAAAGAAGGATAATTTATGGATATATTTGACATAATAGGACCTGTGATGGTTGGTCCGTCAAGCTCACATACAGCAGGTGCTGTCAGAATTGGTTATATTGCAGGAAAACTTATGGGAGAGCCGATTGCAAAAGCAGAAATCCTTTTATATGGTTCGTTTCTGGCAACAGGAAAAGGACATGGAACAAGGAAGGCACTTGTTGCCGGACTTCTTGGAATGAAACCGGATGATATGAGAATTCCGGACAGTTTTGAGATTGCTAAGGAGCATGGCATAGAAGTTGTTTTCGGAGAATCAGCATTAAGAGATGCACATCCGAATACAGCCCAGATTTTCCTGATATCTGTAACTGGTAAGAAGCTTGAAGTTGTTGGTGAATCACTTGGAGGATCACGAATTAATATTGCTCAGATTGACGGAATATCTACGAATTTTTCAGGTGATTATCCGACACTTGTTGTGCATAACATGGATCAGCCTGGACATGTTGCAGAAGTTACATCAATGCTTGCACACAAATCAGTTAATATTGCTGCCATGCAGTTGTACAGGGCTGGCAGAGGCGGCAATTCAGTTATGGTGCTTGAGTGTGACCAGGAAGTGCCAGAGGAGGGAATTAACTGGTTAAGACATGCAGAAGGTGTTGTGAAGGTGACTTATCTTGGCTTGGAATAATCATAATGCAGAATTTGATTAGCATAATTATTGGTGAAAAATGGAGGATTTATGGCAGAATATCATTCAATCAGTGACCTTGTGAAATTAAGTATTAATAATAAGCAGGAATTATGGCAGGTTGTTCTTACGGGACAGGCACATGACAAGCTTATGTCTGAAAGAGATGTATTTGCACAGATGAAAAAGATGTATCAGGCTATGAAGAGCGCAGATGAGCAATATGACCAGAAGTTGAGGTCACCAAGTAAAATGGCTGGCGGAGATGGATACAAAATGCACATTTATAATGAGTCTGGCAGAAATATATGTGGTGATTTTATTGGTTTGGTTATGGAAAAAGCATTAAAGATGGGGGAATCGAATGCATGCATGAAGAGAATTGTAGCAGCTCCTACAGCAGGTTCATGTGGTGTTATTCCGGCTGTATTACTGTCTTATGAAAAATGTTTTGGCGTTACAGAAGATGAATGTGTAAAAGCGTTATTAATTGCGGCAGGAATAGGTGCGGTAATTGCTGAAAATGCATCTATTGCAGGAGCAGCAGGTGGCTGTCAGGCAGAGATTGGTTCGGCAAGTGCAATGGCAGCGGCGGGACTGGCTTATATGCAGGGAGCAGATAGTGAAGGATGTGCAAATGCCCTGGCACTTGCTTTAAAGAGTATGCTGGGGCTGACATGTGATCCGGTTTGCGGATTAGTTGAGGTTCCATGTATAAAGAGAAATGTTTCTGGGGCAGTCAACGCAATTACGGCGGCACAGATGACAATGGCAGGTATAAAGAGCGTAATTCCTGCAGACGAGGTTATAGATTCCATGAGAAGAATCGGTAATGATATGCCGGTATGTCTTAAAGAAACAGGTGAAGGGGGACTGGCAATAACACCAACTGCAAAAGTGTATAAGCAAAAGTTAAATAATATTGACAACTAATGTCACAAAAGTTGACGAAAAACTGACAAAAAATACTGTTTTTTTAAAAAAATGGCAAAAAATCTGTTGATTGACAAAAATAATATGCTATAATATAGATGATTGTAAAAGAGATTGAATTTGTTTGAATGAATTTGAATGATTTTACAATTAACATTACACACAGATATAAGGATAACTCCATAATTCCTTATATTTGACTATATTTCTATCCCCTCTACTCATCCCCGGTTCCCCCAGAACCGGGGAAGTTTTTTATGCGCGGATAGCGAGGAGAATATAAAAATGCGCTGTAATCATGCTTGCATGAATTGAAACTTTTTTACATGTGGGCATCAGTATATGCTATAATTAAACAATATGTTTACATTCAGACAATACCGGCTATGAGTAAATAAATAATCAGAGGATGGAGTTAGTTATGACACGAAAAGAACTTAATGAAATTAAATCACAATATACATTAGAGGATTGTGGAATATTAAGGTTATGCGGATGCTATGTTGATGGTGAGCGAAATAAGATAACACAGTTTAATGAGAATTTTCTTAATCTTCCGGAAGAGGAGAAGCATAAATATTTTGATATATTTAAGAAGACTCTTTCAGGAACACCAGGAAAGAATCTGGTTGATATGAAGTTTAATGTTGATGCGTATGCTGATGAGGGCGCAAGAACATTTTTAATGAACTTAAGAGACAGCGGACTTAAGGATGACAGACTTCTTAACGAATTCTATGACAGGATTATCAATAATTACAGCTATGTTGGTAATTATCTGATTCTTCTAATTAATCAGGTATATGATATTCCTGCGGTTACTACTGATAATATAGAGATGGATGATGCATCTGATGAGGTTTACAGCTACATTTTATGCAGTATATGTCATGTGAATCTTTCTAAGCCGGGGCTTGGGTATGATGAGGAGGACAATAATTTCCACGATAAGAAGCAGAATCATATGGTAGATGTACCGGATGTGGGATTTCTGTTCCCGGCATTTAATAAGAGAAGTGCAGATGAGGATATGACACTTTTCTATACTAAAGATGTCAGTGAGTTTGAGGACGGGCTTATCGACTGCCTGCTTGACTGTGCGGTTCCGCTTCCTGCAAAGCAGCAGAAGGAAACATTTACATCACTTGTTAATGAGGCACTTGGTGAAGAGGCTGACCTTGAGATTGTGAAGAATATTCATGAAAATCTTGAGCAGATTATAGAAGAGAAGAAGCAGGAAAGTCCGGCACCGGTTATGCTTGATAAAACTGAGATGAAGGATCTGTTGGAAAAAAGTGGTGTTAAAGAAGAAAAGCTTGAGAATTTCGAGGAACACTTTGAGATGGCTGCCGGTGAACATGGAAAGCTTGTTGCATCAAATGTTTCATCTGGTAAGAAATTTGAAGTGAAAACGCCGGATGTTGTCATAAAGATTAATTCAGATAAGACAGATATTGTGAGTACACAGGTAATTGATGGAAGACAGTGCCTTGTAATTCAGATTGACGAGAGACTTGAGGTTAATGGGATTTCAGTTAATCCTGATACAGGTGAGGTTATAGACAGAACCGCTGAGGGATATGTAGAAGAATGATAATGGAGGATGAGTCTGTATGACATTGAAGAAGTTGCTGCATAATTTCAATGGGCATCTGCACACGGTTAATTCCCACAGAAGGCTGGTGAGAAAATACTGTTTTAAGCTTGGATTATACAGGCAGGGAATGATGCATGATTTGTCAAAATATTCGCCATCGGAGTTCATACCAGGGGTTAAGTACTATCAGGATGGACACAGAAGCCCTAATAATGCCCAGCGTGAAGATGAAGGTGTTTCAAAGGCATGGCTGCATCATAAGGGTAGGAACAAACATCATTTTGAATACTGGATAGATTACGATGTCGAAGGTAACAGCACTATTCTTGCAGGAATGAAAATGCCTGTGAAATATGTTGCTGAGATGTTTTGCGACAGAGTTGCAGCGAGCAGGATATATAATAAAGACAAGTACAAAGATTCAGATCCATTGGATTACTATATTAAGGGGCTTGGGCATTATATTATGCACCCGGAAACAGATGAACTTCTTCACAATCTTTTGAAGATGCTTGCTGATAAAGGGGAAGAGTATACATTTGCATATATAAAAGCAAATGTGCTTAAGAAATAGAAAAAAGGCGGATTTTAGCAATTTTTTGGTGAAACTTTAATATTTTGACAAGAAAAAGGTTTCTAAAATTGGTGTAATAGTGTATAATTTAAAGAACAATATGAACAAGAAAATGTTCTGGTGAATAATTTAATAAGAGGAAAGGGAGGTCTTATAATGGGGAAAATGCATACTAAGGCCGAAAGAACTGAAAAAGTTGAAGAGATTAAGGCTGAGAATAGGAAGAAGGTAAAAGAGATCAGGGCAAAGAAGAAAGAGCTTGATGCTGAGGTTAAGAAGAAAGCCAGACAGGTTGCCGCTGATAGAAAGAAGAGAAGAGCGGGTATTACATTCAGACTGTTTATGCTTGCTATTGTACCGGTAATTGTTATGGTACTGGGGCTTATTACAACTACAGTATTCAGTCTTAAGTCAGGACTGGAAGAAGAGGCCATGGATGGACTAGAACTGTTAAGTGGGGCAGTACAGAGTTCTTATGAGGATATTAAAGGCAACTATGAATATAAGAACGGTAGATTATTCAAGGGTGGCGAAGAATTGACTATTAAACCGGCTGCACTTGATATATATGTCAAGAACTCCAAGAATGATGTCCAGGTTACACTTACATATGGAACCAAGAGAGTTCTTACAACGCTTACTGATAATAAGGGAGCAAGATTAACGGGAACAGATATATCAAGTGAAGTGTGGGATGTAGTTAAGACGGGAAAGACATATAGAGATACTAATTATAAGGTAGATGGAAAGAGATACTGTGCAGTATATGTGCCACTAAAGGATAATAACCAGGTTGTAGGATGTGTATTTGCAGGACAGCCTACATCAGATATTACAAACTATATAATGCAGAAGGTTGGAACAATGCTTATAGTTTCTGCAGTAGTACTTATATTAGTAGGAATTGTGGCAACATTTATAGCACAGAGTATTTCAAAGTCGATTAAGAGAGCAAGTGTATCTGTAACGAAAGTTGCCGGAGGAGATCTTACAGTAGAGGTTGATAAGACTGTACTTAAGAGACAGGATGAAATCGGAGACATGGGCAGAGCCCTTGAAACTCTTATAATTAAGTTAAGAGAAATTGTTGGAAGTCTTGCGAAGTCTGCAACAGATCTTGGTGAGTCAGGTAATTCAATTGACTCTATGGCTTCACAGTCAAGTGTTGCTGCAGGAGAAATCAGTACAGCAGTAGAAGAGATATCTAAGGGTGCAGTATCACAGGCAGAAGATATTGAGACAGCAACTAATGAAATTATGACAATGGGTGAACAGATTACTCAGATAGTTAATAATATTGCTGACCTTACAAAGACATCTAAGAACATGGAAGAAGCCGAAAGTGCTTCACAGGATACAATGATTGAATTAAGTGATGCAGTCCAGAGAACTACTGATGCAGTTGCAAGAATTGCAAAACAGATAGAGACAACTAATGAATCGGTAGATAAGATTGGCAATGCTGCTTAACTTATTGCAGATATTGCAAGCCAGACAAGCCTGTTATCACTGAATGCTTCTATTGAATCTGCAAGAGCAGGAGAAGCAGGAAAAGGATTTGCAGTTGTTGCATCAGAGATTCAGAAGCTTTCATCACAATCTGACAGCACAGCAAGTAAGATTCAGGAGATTATTACAGATCTCCAGAATGATTCGAAAGAAACACTTGAGGTTATGAGAAGTACAGAAGTTCTTGTAAGAGAGCAGTATGAAAAGCTTGCAGCAACTAAGGAAAGATTTAAGGAAGTTGGTAATGGCATTAATGTTTCAAAGCATGGAACAGATGTTATCAAGGGAAATGCACAAGTATGCGACAGTTCAAGAGTTACCGTTGTTGATGTAATATCTAATCTTTCTGCTATATCAGAAGAGAATGCTGCTTCAACACAGCAGACAACATCTTCTATGCAGGAGCTTAATGCAACTATTAATATTCTTGCAGAAACAGCAGCTAAGGTTAAGGAAGTATCAGACCAGCTTAATGAAGATATGAAGTATTTTAAGATGTAATCAGAATAAAAATTACCGGTTAAGTTTGTTATATTACGAACTTAACCGGTATTTTTTATGCTTTTTCTAGTACATTTATTAATTCTTTGAGCTGTGCCCGGATTTTCTTACGATTGATATCCGAATAACCAATTTCGTTAGCAATATGTTAAAGATATTCCTGAAAGTTCTGTACAATCTGTGGATGATTGAAGTCAAAAACCATGCTTGGCAGGGCTGTACGGATAAGCATTGCCTCAGATCCTTCGTTAACAATTATACATACGTTATCATCTGGATCATATTGTATCGGAACAAAGAAATAGTCAGGATGTGTATCCATAATTCTTATAATATTCTGCAGATGCTTTGCATATGAACGGGGCGTGTAATATACAGCTGTCTGTTGTCTTACAACAGGGAAAATAACCGGAACATGGCCAGCTATAACTTCTTCAGCAGTTGCCAGTGGACATATATCAACATTGCGTAAATCATCAAATACAGTGGATAACTGGTAAGAGGTACGCAGATTTACACCAAGGCTGTCAGGATTATTATTAAGAAACTCTGTTATCAGCTCTTCCGGCATGGCTGCTGGAGGAAGACTCAATCCCTTCTGGATATGGTTTACATGGGTGTTTAATATACGGTGGAAACACTCAGAAACATCCTCTGCTGATTCATATATATTCATGGTTGGCCTGCAGTAGGATAAAAATGTTTTGAATTCATTCTCTTTTATTGAAACAACTGCAGGTTCGGTTGTCATAACAGTAAATGAATTATCACTTACCGTTGAAAGACAGTCAGAGTAAACTGCAACATGCGGAGGATAAATTATGCTTATTTTTGAAAACAGATTATCACGCATGCGAGGATAGTAGTAAGATTTCACCCGTCCGGTAATATATGCCGGAACCCAGTAGAAAAACTCTTCAAAAAACTGGGTGGTATTGACAGGAGAAGGGGAAATCTGGCATATAGTATATCCATAATCTATCAATCTGAGCAGAAGCTCCTGTATAGAATTAAGAATTTCCTTATTATCAAATATACTGTAAACATCATCATCAATCCATACATATACTGTACCATGGTCTTCAAGGGTAAGAAGATGGTTGATAAAACTGATAACAGCCTGTTTTTTTCCTTCGGACTTATAAAGAATACTGGTGGCATTGGGAATTACGTCAATGGATTTTATTCCCATAATATTATTAGTGCCTGATGAAGAGATATTTTCATTAAGAATGCCGTCAACCAGTGTATTGGTCTGAGGAAGCTCATCCGCCAGCCACTGGTAAAGCATGTCTGAATATTCAGGCAAAGGTCTGGAATGATTGAATCTGCTATAATCAGATGCAAGAGCCAAAGCCTTTCTTTGATAGCTGAGTTTAATTGAAGAGGCAAAATAGTCCGACATTCGTCTTAAAATTTCTTTATTACGAGGACATTTTCTCTTACCACTGCGATACAGGCTTACAGCAGAATTATCGATGCCAACAGCACCAGCCAGAGTTGTGTTATTAGTGTTTGTTATATCCATCAGAAACTTAAATTTGTCATTAAAAGTCATAAGCTCTCCTTATGCAAATGCGTGAACGCCAGAAATAATAAGCGTTGTAAGTGTGCGTGCCATTTCATCAAGAGTAATACCGTCAGGATCGGTTATCCATTCATAATACGCGGAAACCATTCCGCCAGCGACAAAGCTAGAAATCAGAGGATATTGTTCAGAAGGAACATTCATCTTAATATCCCTGCTTACCAGCTCTTTGAGAAGAGTTTCCTGCAATGCTTTCTGGAGCCTGTTAAAAAGCAGGCTTCCGTTGTCCGAAGCAAAAAGGTCTCTTGCAATATCTGCATCAGACATAATTGTATTAAGAAATGCAAATAAAGTCTGAGGTGAGAACATATTATAATCCTCAGACATAGCACACAAAAGATCTTTAAGAGATGTTATAAGTTCATTAATCCCTTCATCAAGAACATCATTGACAGTTGAATAATATGTGTAAAATGTTTTTCTGTTAATGTCAGCCTGTGCAGCAAGCTCAGTAACTGTTATTGAATTTAGCTTTTTCTTCTGCATAAGCTCAACAAGTGCTTCGTAAATCGCTTTTTTAGTTTTTAGAATTCTGCGGTCAGCTTTAATTTCATGTGCAGAAGTAAAACTGATTTCTTCAGATTTTGCCATAATAAACTCCTATTAATCAGATTATAAAATATATATAAAATTGTTATGAAAATACTATGAAAAATGTATTTTGCAGTTAACTATATTGTACAACATTTGCAAATGATAGTAAACAAAATACGACAAAATGTTACATAAGTGCCAAAAAGAAATTAATTGACCTTTGAAAATATTTGTTAATAAATATACAATGCTGATTGGAAACATATTGTATGATATTGGAACATTTGTGTATTAACTTGTGATTAAATATTAATACGCGGATAAATGATTTGACAGCAAGAGGTATCAAATGAGAAAGAAAAATGCATTTATTAATGTAACAGCCAGTATGGGGAGAGGTCTTTTATACGCTTACCTGTATATTATGTTCAGACCTAAGATATGTTATCAGAGCAGAAAAGCTAAAGAGGAAATTGAAAAAGGCGGAGTCATATTTATTGGCAATCATGTGGGACATAATGACGGACAGATGTTTTATATGCTGTTTAAGAACAGTGTCCTTATAATAGCCAAAGACTGGGCTGATAAGAAGATTCTAAAGTGGCTTACAAGCGGTGGTAAGTTTATTTCTGTAGACCGCTTTGGAACAGATATTACATGGATAAGAGGAGCATCGGAGCATCTTCGTGCAGGAGATAATATGATAATTTTCCCAGAAGGACATACTTCTAAGACAGGGGTTATGGATGAATTCAAGCCGGGCTTTGCAATGTTGGCAGTTATGTCAGGTGCAAAAATTGTTCCGGTATATAATGACGGAGAATATCATAAGCTGTTTGGGAAGAGACTTAAGCTGTATGTTGGCGAGCCGATGGAACTTACTAAAGAGGGAAAGGGGCTTAATGCGGAGTATCTCGCAGGTGAGTGTGCGAGGTTCCGGGAGGCTGTGGAGCAGCTCGGAAGGTAGTGACAGGACGGACGGGGCTGCGGCCGGCTGGGAAGCGTGCGGACTGCGGGGGTATGGCGTTTTGAAACGCGCTCCCGCTCGGTCTCGGACGCAGCGGTACTAGGCTCATCTGTGTAGGGAGTGCGGGCTGTTGAAAGCAAGCTTTCACCGCCCTTCCTACACACGGATTCGCCAAGTGCCGGCGTCCTCAAACGGTTTCAGAACGCCATACCCCCTCAGTCCTTCGTTCCCACCCGGCTCGCAGCCCCTGTGGTGCGGTCTGGATGCCGGAGGCGGGCAGCAGTAGTGGGGTGAATGACAGACGAACGGGCAGCCAGCCTCCGGCTGGCGACCACGCATTTAGTTAATAAAATTCGGGAAGGTGTCAGTCGTAGGTTCATGGTTTATGGGTTTGTGTGGAAAAAACCGTCTGAGGACGCCGGCACTTAGCGAATACGAGGTGCGAGGACGAAGTCCTCGCACCGAAGCAGGAGCTTAGTGACCGCTGCGTCCGAAGCCGAGCGGGAGCGTGTTTTTGGAGCATAAACCCATAAACCGTGAACTGTCCGTCGTCTGCACACCCCACCCACCGGATTTCATAAAATAAATCAAAAGGAGACAAAACATGAATAATTATTTTTATAACATGGTAGACCCTGATGAAATGGCGACTCTGGAATATATTCCAACTATTCCAAAGTTTCTTGAATTTATTAAGAAGCAATATTCTGATTATCCAGCCATAAGTGACAAGGTTACTACATATACATATGAGGAGCTTGTTTCAAGAGTTGCAAAGAGAGTTACATTTATTAATTCATTAGGGCTTGAGAAGGGCTCTAACATAGCTGTACTTGCAAAGAACGATCTTGATGCAATGGAGCTTTTCCTTGCAATTCCGGCGGCCGGACATGTACTTATTATGCTTCCTAATGCACTTAACGATAAGGCACTTGCAGGAATCAGCATGAAGTTTGACCTTGCCGGTATGTTCGTTGGTAAGGAATTTACAGAGGTTACAGCTAATCTTCCTTGTAAGACATGGTCAAGCACTTCTATTGGTGAGACTGAAAGCACATTTGCAGATGTTGAAAAGGATACTACAGCAGCAATTTTCTTTACAGGTGGAACTACAGGAGCACCTAAGGGTGCAGTTCACAGCCACGGTTCTATTATGAGAGGCTCATTTAACGGAGTATTTGGTCCAGGAAGTATTCTCCATAAGAGATATATAGCTATGCTTCCTCTTTCACACATATTTGGGGCAATTATGGGATATATGGCTAAGCTCTACACAGGCTCACTAACATACACATGTACTGATATGAGAGCCGGTATTGGTGATATTCCTGTTGTAAGACCTACAACTCTTGTACTTGTTCCTGGTCTTGTTGAGATTATTCTTAACATTGCCAAGCTTAAGGGAAGAGCATTCTTAGGAGATCTTGAGCTTATCATGTGCGGAGCTGCACCTGTTCCTCCAAGACAGATGGAGGAATGCAGAGAGTTAGGAATTACATTATGTGCAGGTTATGGACTTACAGAGTGTGCTAACCTGACATCAGGCAATTGCGATACAGATAAGAAGCCTGAGTCTATGGGACATATTTATCCAGAACAGCAGGTTAAGGTTGTTGACGGAGAACTCTGGATTAAGGGTGACAATGTAATGAAGGAATATTACAAAGATCCTGAGCATACAGCAGAAGTATTAGAAGACGGATGGTTTAAGACAGGTGACCTTGTTGAGTTTGATGATAATGACTGGATATACATAACAGGTCGTATCAAGAACCTTATTATTCTTCCTAATGGTGAAAATGTATCGCCAGAAGAGATTGAGGAATTATTCTATAAGCAGCCACTTGTAAAGGATTGTCTTGTACAGGAGATGGAAATGAATGGAAACACTGTTATCGGTGTTGAGATTATTCCATATATGCCTGAATTAGATGGTGCATCTGAGGAAGAAATCCAGAACAGATTGCAGGAAACTGTTAATGAGGTTAATAAGGAACTTCCTCCATTCAAGAGAGTGCTTAAGATGAAGGTGAGAACAGAGGATTTTAAGAGATCTGGAGCGATGAAGATATTGAGAAATCAGGTGTAGTGACAGACGGACGGGCAGCCAGCCTCCGGCTGGCGATCCCGCATTTAGTTAATAAAATCCGGGAAGGTGTCAGTCGTAGGTTCACGGTTTATGGGTTTGTGTGGAAAAACCGTCTGAGGACGCCGGCACTTAGCAAATGCGAGGTGAGAGGACGAAGTCCTCGCACCGAAGCAGGAGCTTAGTGACCGCTGCGTCCGAAGCCGAGCGGGAGCGTGTTTTTGGAGCATAAACCCATAAACCGTGAACTGTCCGTCGTCTGCACACCCCACCCACCGGATTTCATAAAATAAATCAAAAGGAGATTTTATCATGGTATTTGAGAAATTAAAGGAAATTTTTGGAAGGGTTATGCCACAGTGCGACCCGGCAACTATTAAAATGGACAGTGTTCTTGCAACAGATTTAGGAGTTGATTCTCTTAATATGATGTTACTTGCTATTACTGTTGAGGATGAGTTTAAGATCAGATTCAATTCTGATGCCAAGCTTGAAACTGTTAAAGATATTGTTGATTATGTAGAAGCTAACGCTAAATAAGAGGCGCTTATGAGCAAAGTAAAGACAGGGCTTGTACTGGAAGGCGGGGCTATGAGAGGTATTTTCTCAGCCGGAGTTCTTGATTACATGCTTAAGAAGGACATTTATTATGACTATGTTATAGGTGTGTCTGCGGGGGCAGGTAATGCGGTAAACTATGTTTCCAGACAGGAAGGAAGAACGAAAAAGATAATTACCCATGAAAATGCTGAAAGCTATTATGGAGTCGGACAGCTTTTCGAGAATAAGAAGATTCTTAATCTTGAAATGCTGGTAGCCGAATATGCGCTTAAAGATATTCCTTATGATTTTGATACATTTTTCGCATCTAAAACAGAGTGTGAGAGTGTTGTTGTTAATTGCGAGACTGGAAAGGCTGAGTATAAAGGAAATTTTAAGACGAAAGATGAATTTCTGAAGTGTCAGATGGCAAGCTGCTCTGTGCCATTTATATGCGAACCTGTTGAAATTGACGGTTATCATTATCTGGATGGAAGCATTATTGATTCAATACCGGTTGAGAGAGCAGTTGAGAAAGGGTGCGATAAGATTGTTGTTGTACTTACCAAGCCAGAGGGTTCTAAGCCTACGGATTATTCTAAGATAAAGAAGCTTATCGAGTGGAGTTACAAGAAATACCCAGAGCTTTGTGAGGTTATGGCACACAGAAGGCAGGCTTATGACAGGCAGGATAAGTTCATGAAAAAGCTTGTGGAGGAGGGGAAAGTCTTTGTTATCCGTCCGGAGGAGCAGATGATAAGACACTTTGAGAATAATAATGAAAAACTTCTTCAATGTTATCAGTATGGATATGACACGATGAGAAAACAGTTTAAAGCATTTGAGAAGTTTATGGAGGACAAATCCTCTCCTCGCTAGAGAGACTCGGATTTTCCTGCGGAAAACAAGGAGGATTAATAATGAAGGTTTTAATAGTAAACGGAAGCCCTAAAGGACCTAAGAGTAATACTATGCAGATGACAAATGCAGTTCTTAAGGGACTTAAGGAGACTAATCCAGAAGCAGAGATTGAGCTTCTTACAGTTAAAGATATGGATATTAAGCCATGTATGGGATGTATGAGCTGTTGGGGAAAGACAGCAGGTCAGTGTGTTATCAATGACGTTATGCAGGATGTTCATGTCAAGTTCATGAACGCTGACGTTATTATATACAGCTTCCCATTGTATTTCTTTGGCATGCCGGGTCCAATGAAAACATTTGTTGACAGAATCATGCCACTTATGGAGACTTACAAGGGCAAGGTAAGAGATATCGGAGATAATGCGTTCCACGAATTCCGTTATGATGTAAGCGGCAAGAAGTTCTATGTTATATCATCATGTGGATACGGAAGGACTCAGGAGATATATGACGCACTTATCAAGGAATTTAATTTTATCTATGGCAAGGGCAGATATCAGGCACTTCTTTGTCCACAGAGTGAAATGTTTGCAATTCCACCAATGGTAAACCAGATTAATGAATATCTTAAGAGATATACAGAAATTGGTAAGGTTATGGGAAAAGGTGAGGATATCCCTCAGGATATGATTGACTACGCTTCGCAGCCAATGATTCCACAGAGAGCATTAGAGAAGCTTATGAACAATTACTGGGATGCAGTTACACCAGAGAATCCTCTTCCGGCTCCTAATTTAAGATAAGAGGCAGCTTATGAAAACATACTACATGTTTGGTGACTCACTTATGCGAGGAGTTATGCCGGATGAAGCATGGAATTATCACAGTTCAGATGCAATTGGATTTGAGGCAATGCAGGCACAATATAATATGAAGTTTTTAAATTTTGCGATGCCGACATTCACATCAGAGAGAGTAAAAATGTGGCTTACACAGATAATGTCAAATCATCCGGTACCTGATGTGGCATTTCTTGAATGCGGCGGTAACGACTGCGACTATAACTGGAAGTCAATATGTGAGGGCAGATGTGATTATGAACATAGGCACAGAGTTGCCCCACAGGATTTTAAGAAGAATTATGAGAATATGATACATTTGTTACAGGAAAAGGGAGTAGCAGTAACAGCAGTAATTGCACCACCGATTGCTATTGAAGTGTATCTGTCATATCTGCTTAAAAGTGGAGTAGACAAAGATATTATGTCAGAATATGTGAACTCAGTTCAGCAGATGCAGGATGAATATGCCGGATACGGTGACATAATGAGAGACACAGCTAAAGAAAACGGCTGTGAAATATTAAGTCTTCGTGAGAGCTTTCTTGCACTTGGCGACATGAAGGCATATTATAGTAAGGATGGGATGCATCCTAATGAGGCAGGATATGCACTTATTCGTGGTGATTTCGAAAAATATTTTGCATCTGCAGCAGGTATTATATAGAAAGATGAGGAATTATAATGTTTAATCTGCGTTTCAAATGTACTGTTATATCAAGCTGGCACATGGTGCTTCATGCTGTACCTAAGGCTAATAAAATGATTGCCAACAAGAACCGTTATTCAGAAACTGAACGGTTTGTGTATGCCAAGTGGATTATTAATTACATGAGAAAGCATGCCAGAACAAGAACCAGGGTGTATGGCAGAGAAAATATTCCGACGGACAGCAATTACATAATGTATCCTAATCATCAGGGCAAATATGATGCACTGGGAATTATTCTTGCACAGGAAAAGCCGTGTGGTGTCCTCTGGGGGAAGAAGCAGGCTGAAAGACTTATGAGCCGTCAGGTATGTGGTCTTATTGATGCAGTCGTTATTGATCTTGACAATAACCGTGACAAGGTAAGGGCTATTATGGATGTTACCAGACAGGTCAAGTTAGGAAGGAATTTCCTTATATTTCCTGAGGGAGGTTACACTGACAATAAGAATGAACTTCAGGAATTTCAGGCTGGCTGCTTTTCGTGCAGCTTACAGACTAAGACACCTATCGTTCCTATAGCACTTTTTGATTCGTATAAATCCATGAACAGCAATACATTTGAAAGAGTAGATACACAGGTACATTTCTTAAAGCCAATTCTTTATTCAGAGTATGGCGAGCTTAAGAAAAAAGAGGTCGCTAAGCTGGTTAAGAGCAGGATTGAGGAAAGAATGGCTCAGATTAAGGCTGGGAAAATTAATGAAAGCTATGAATTAATTGGATAATAAAAACACAGGCTCAGGGAAATAATATGTTCCCTGAGTTTTTTGACCAAATTCTAAAATATTCGTTTCAATGGTTGACATGTTCTAAGTACATTGATAAAATATTTAAGGTTTACTTAATAATAAGATAGTATAAGGAATAGTATGTTGTTTGGTAATAATAAGAAAAATGCAGAGTATATCGTTGATGTACATTGTCATATAATGCCAGGGATAGATGATGGTTCAAGAGATATAACAGAAACTCTTGAGATGCTTAAGATAGCACAATCAGAGGGAATTACACACATGATTGCTACTCCACATTTTAAAAGTGGGCATCGTAATGCTTCACCGCAGAAGGTTAAGGAACTTATTCAATCTGTTGGAAAGGAAGCAGCCGCACAGGGAACAGATATTAAGCTTTACCAGGGCAATGAGATTCTGTTTCATGATGAGATGTGTGAGGAACTTGATAATGGAAGGATAAGCAGAATAAACGGAACTGATTATGTTCTTGTTGAATTCATGCCATCTGATCCATATCAGTATATAAGAAATTCTCTTGATGAGATTATGAGTGAGGGATATCAGCCTGTTATAGCACATGTTGAAAGATATGGATGTATGGTTGATGACATTGAGAATGTCAGGCGACTCAGCCGCATGGGGGTAGAGATTCAGGTTAATGCATCAAGCATTACCGGAGATACAGGTAAAGAAATTAAGAAGTTTGTACATAAGCTATTAAAAGAACAGCTTGTTGATTATGTAGGAACAGATGCCCATCGTTGCGATGGCAGCAGAACACCTATGATGAAAGAGTGCAGCAGGATGCTTTATAAAAAATATGATGAGGGGTATGTTGACAGTATATTATATGGCAATGCATTTGATAGACTGTTAGCAGATACGAATAATTAAAGGAGAATTAATGATGGAAACTAATAAGAGTACAGATGAGATTGAAATCAATCTTGGAGAAATATTTGCGTTATTGCTTCATAAGGTGTGGATTATAATACTGGCAGCTGTTGTATGCGGTGCAGTAGGATTTCTTTACAGCTATTTTCTTATAACACCTCAGTATCAGTCTACAACTAAGGTTTACATCCTTAATAAGCAGAACAGTACATCAGTTACTTATAGTGATGTACAGCTTTCAACAACTCTTTCTAAGGATTATGAACAGCTTGTTACAAGCCGTTATGTTATAGAAGGTGTTATTAAACAGCTTAATCTGGATGAAACTTATGAAAGCCTTGTGGAAAAGGTTTCTGCAACTAATACAGATGATACACGAATAATTGCTATTACAGTAATAAATCCGGATCCTGAGCAGGCTCAGAAGGTTGCTAATGCGGTAAGAGATCTTGCAGCACAGCATATTACACAGGTTATGGATATTGAGGCTGTTAATGTGGTTGATTCAGCTAATCTTCCAACAAGCCCTGTTTCACCATCAGTTCCTAAGTGGACACTGATTGGAGCTGTTATTGGTATTATAATTGCGGTTGCCGTTGTTGTTATACAGCATTTGCTTGATGATTCTATTAAGAGTTCTGAAGATATCGAAAAATATTTAGGTATCAGTACACTTGCACTTATTCCTATGAATCAGGCTGAGGAAGAAACTGCCAGCAGAAGGAGGTCTCCCCGGAAAGGTAAAGAGAAAGTAGTACTTGGCACTGATGATGAGAAGGCAAGAAGTTTTAAATCATCTGATATTAATAAGAACACTAATAACAAGAACAGTAAAAGAAATGCTGATGGCATAGAGTTTATGGAGGACTAGAGATGCAGGAGTTTTCAGTAAAACAGAGCAACCTTGATTTCAGGACCAGAGAAGCTTATAAGATGTTAAGAACTAACATAGAATTCTCTGGTGATAATAATAAGGTAATATTTATAACAAGCAGTACACCAAGTGAGGGAAAGAGTACAGTATCTTTTGAGCTTGCTATGTCTTTTGCACAGAATGGTATGAAGACACTGCTTATTGATGCAGATACAAGAAAGTCAGTTATGAAGAACAGAGGTAAGAAGGGTAAGATTAAATATGGGCTTACTCATTATCTTTCAGGAAAGAATGAACTTAAGGATGTTATATGCGTAAGTGATGTTCCTAATTTCTGCATGATATTTGCAGGACCTGTACCACCTAACCCAAGTGAGCTTGTCGGTAACGACAGATTTGTCAAGATGGTAGAAGAAGCAAGAGCTACATTTGACATGATTATCATTGATACACCACCAATAGGAAGTGTTATCGATGCTGCTGTTATTTCTAAAGTATGTGATGGCGGAATTCTTGTAATCGGAGCAGGTGATATAAGCTATAAGTTTGCAAGAAAGTCTAAGGAACAGCTTGAGATGACAGGGTGCAAGCTTCTTGGCTGTGTACTTAATAAAGTTGATATGACAGGAAATTCTTATTATGGTAAGTACTATGGCAAATATTACGGTAAATATTATGGCAAGTACTATGGACATGAGGATAATAATTAGTTATGGATATGAAGGCGGCACATAAGTAAGATGTGCCGTCCTTTTTAGATTCAAGGAAGAAAGGATGTGTGTATGAAGAAGATATTAAAATATACTGGACTGTTAATAAGTATTATTATGCTTACAGTATCTGTGGTGTTTATAGCTCTTTTAATAAATGTCAGGGTTGTTCCAGTTAAATATTGCATCATTGCTGCAGTGGTGCTTGTTATACTAACGGCAGTAACAGCATTTACACAAAAGTGGTTTGTTCCAGGAATTATTACGAAGATAATTGCCATTATTATGATTGTTGTGCTTATTATGGGAAGCATTTACCTTAATCAGACAAGACATATGATAAACAAGATTACAACAACTCAGGAAGAAAAAATTGTTATGGGTGTGTATGTACTTAACGACGGCGGATATGACAGCGTAGATATGCTTAATAATAAATCCATTGGTATAGGAACAGCTGTGGATCGTGAAAGTACTGATGAGCTTATTAAAAAGATGGGTGCAGGTGGATTTATGGCGGAGTATCCAGAGTATTCTAATATAATGGAGCTGGCAGATGCTTTGCTGCAGGGACAGATTGATGCTGCCATTATGAAAACAAGCAGTATTGAAATGATTGATGAGATGGGAGATTTCACCGGGTTTGCGTCAGATGTGAAGCTTATATATAGTGGTGAATTTACAATTAAAGTGGCAACGACAGAAGAGAATGTTACAGATAATTATCTTTCAAGTGATGATGTTATAAATGTATATATATCAGGAATTGATTCAAGAGGCGGTATTAATGAGGTGAGCCGTAGTGATGTCAATATTATTATGTCTATTAATAAGAAGACACACAATATTCTTATGATTAATACGCCAAGAGATTATTATGTTCCACTTTCTATATCCAATGGTGTCAGGGATAAGCTTACACATGCAGGTGTTTATGGAATTGAGTGTTCCAGAAATACTCTGGAGATGCTTTATGGTATCCAGATTGATTATTATGTAAAAGTTAATTTCAGTGGATTTGAGAAAATAATTGATTCACTCGGAGGTGTTGATGTGACACTTGATTATTCAGCAACTCTTAGTCAGGCTGGAAATCTCACAGTACATAATGGTGTTAATCATTTTAATGGTGAGCAGGCACTTGCATTTGCAAGAGAAAGATACGCATATTCAGATGGGGACAGACAGAGAGGCCGTAACCAGATGATGATAATGGAGGCAGCAATTAAAAAAGCTTGTTCTCCAGCAATTATATCAAATTATACATCTGTATTATCAGAAGTGTCTAAAAATGTAATTACAGATATGAGTTATGACTTTATTGCAGATCTTGCACAGACACAGCTTAATGATATGGCAGCATGGAATATTACACAGATAAGTGTTACGGGAGTTGGAAGTTATTCATCAACAACATATTCAATGCCAAGGTGGTCGTTATACATAATGGTACCTGATGAGGAAAGTGTGGAGAATGCAAGGGAGCAGATAAGAGATAATTATAATTAATATTTTAACGAAAAACATAGAAACTTATATGAAGGTATGATATTATTTTATTATGAAACATACGTGTTAATTGAATAGAGAAAGGAATTGACTATATGAGAATTAAAAGGTTATCAGCGTTATTATTAAGTGCACTTCTTATTACAAGTCCTATTGGATATATGACTGTAAATGGAGACACAATTGACGCAAAAGATTATTCGCAGCAGGTACAGTCTGTGGATTCTGCGTATATAGGAAGTTACATACCAAGTAGTCTTGATAGTGATGCTCCGGTATATGTATCGGATATTGCAGCATATGCACAGAGAAATGTACCATCGGCATACCCAGAGGATGTTTCTTCATATAAGAAGGAACACCCATCAAGAAATCAGAATCCTTATGGAACATGTTGGGCATTCTCGTCTATAGGACTTGAAGAATTTGACCTTATAGCTAAGGGTCAGAGAGATTCTAGTGTTGACCTGAGTGAATTGCAGCTTATACATTTTACATTTAACTCAGTTATTGATCCGCTCGGTGGAACCAAAGGGGATTATTCTAAGTATTATAATAATAATACCAACATGTCATATCTGGAAAAGGGTGGTAACTACGAGTATGCAGTAAAGAGACTCAGCCAGTGGGTAGGAGCTGTCAATGAATCAGATGTTCCATATGCTGATGCCCAGGCAGTATATAATAATGGTCTTGATAACAAATATGCTTATGATTACGATGTGGCACATTTGCAGAATGCATACAGAATTAATGTTAAGGAGCAGCCTGATGTTGTTAAGCAGCAGATCATGGAGCATGGTGCTGTTGGTGCAAGCTATACTCATTATTATGCAGGAGAGAACCACCTTAATAATTCATATTATGATATGCAGGGAATTGTAAGCTCAGGTGGTGGACATGCAGTTATGATTGTGGGTTGGGACGATGATTATTCCAAGGATAATTTTGCGACAACTACAAAGCCTTCAAATAATGGTGCATGGCTTATAAGAAACAGCTGGGGTGATTATTTTGATTATTTCTGGATGTCGTATGAAACTTATTCGCTTGCAGATACTGTTTGGGTATTTGATATGTCAGCAGAGGATGGGCTGGATAATAATTATCAGCTTGATGGCGGGCTGCATACAGCAACAGTAGGATATTATACAGGTGCAGCTAATGTATTTTATGTATCAGAAAAAGAAGGTGTTGCATCTGAAACTCTTAAGTCAGTATCTTTATCTTTTACACAGACAGCAGATGTTGGATATACAATTGATATATATACTGACCTTAAAGATGCCAGCAACCCGATAAGCGGGACTAAGCATGCTGAGGCGAGTACAAGCGGAAGAACAACTTTTGCAGGAATACACACTATTCCTCTGGAGGAAGAAGTGATTCTCAATCCTGGAACTTATTATGCAGTTGTTGTTAATATTGATAAGAAAGCATTTGAAGTTGAATATTCGTATTCAGAGAGCACTAATCCGGGGAAAACTGATGATAAGATGGTCTGGGAAAATGTAGTAAGCTATGATTCTGACTGTGAAGGAAGTTATTATTATAATGGTTATGGCAGATATGGAAAATATTATTATAACTTCTGTATAAAAGCATTTACATCAAATAATGTTGATTTGGGTGATGTATTAGAAGGATATACATTAAGCATGGACGGAAAGATTGATATGAATTTCTACATGAATCTTCCTGATAAACTGGTTAAGGACAGCAGCACGTACATGGAATTTACTATGCCTGATGGAAATGTGTCAAAGGTTATGTTAGCCGATGCAAGAAAGACAACCGATGGTTTGTATGTGTTCTCTTGCGGAATAGCAGCAAAGCAGATGGCTGATAAGGTAAATGCCAGAATCGTAAGTAATGGCGTTAAGGGTGAAGTTCATACATACTCAGTAACAGATTATGCTGAATCTGTAATTAATGCTGCAAGTGGAGTTTATTCTGATAAAGCTGTAAATGCAGTTAAAGCAATGCTTAATTATGGAACAGCTGCACAGCAATATTTTGGATATAACACAGATAATCCTGCCAATTCTATAATGACGGATGATGATAAGAATATGGATATGGTTGGATTCAATACATATACAGGAAAGCTGGTTAATGCAGACAGTGTTTCAGGAATAAGCTATTATGGAAGTTCTCTTGTTCTTGAATCAGATACAATATTAAGGAATTATTTTGAGTTGTCAGACGGATATAGTATTGATAATTATACATTTTATGTGAAAGATAAAGATGGAAACAAGAATATCATTGCTCCACAAAAGACAGATGCTTCATTATATTATATAGATATCAGTAATGTGAAAGCGTATGAGCTTGCTGATAATGTTAATATATACGTTCAGAAGAATGGAGATAGTGAAGATAAAATAATGATGCTTGAGTATGGTGCATATGTTTACGCCAGATATGTCGATAAATATTTAGATAATACAGCACTAAAGAATCTTATGACGGCAATGTATCATTATTGCAATGCTGCTACAGAATATGCAAATATATATTGATATTTTTAATATGTGACTATATAATAATTAGCAAGGCTCATTTTGAAATGTGAGCTGATTAGCGTATTTCAGTTGGGGAAAGTATATTTTAATATGAAGTATTAATACACGACTTGTTATGAAAAGTTAAAAAATAGCGGGGAGGGTAAGACCAATTAACGTATGGTTAATGTAAACAAAACCAAAGAGAGTATTCAGAATGTTTTAATATTTATTACAGATGCAATAGCGCTTATAATGTCTTATTACATGTCTGGTTTTATATGGCTGATGGAAATAAGAAATAATACATTTTCATATGTAATGAAAGTGCTTAATGGCAATATAGTCACAATTATTATAGCTGTATTAATAGCTGCTTTATTCTGTAACATTAAAGGCGATGTACTTAATCGTGGCAAATTTGAAGAACTTGCTTCTGTTATGAAGAAAAGTCTTATTTCATCAGCTGTTATAGCTGTTTATGAACTTTTGAGTAAAACTGCACAGGGTGTTCCAAGAAGTGTGTATGTAATTACATTTTTTATGGGAACAGTGCTTATGTTTTTATTAAGGATGCTTGTCAAGGTATATATGAAGCATCGTAATGGAGGAAAGCGTACCAACAGTATACTTGTTATCACTATTAAAAACAGGGCGGAAGATACACTTTCCAAAGCTGCGGCAAGGAATGACTGGATGCGTCGTATAGATGGTATTGTAATTACTGATGAAGATATGACAGGTCAGTCAATAGAGGGATTTCCTGTAGTTGCTAATGTACATTCAATGATGCGTTATATTAAGAACGAGATTGTTGACGAAGTGTTTATTGATGTGGATTACAAGACCCGCGAAAGTATCAAGCCTATGGTTATGGAACTTGAGGATATGGGAGTAATTGTTAATCTTAAGCTTGAGATTCTTGACAGCTATAAGGATTTTGACAGTAAGCTGGGTTACATAGGAGCAGTTCCTGTCATTACATTTGCTAACAGAATATATGACTGGAAGGGAATGCTTGTTAAGAGATGCATAGATATTCTCGGAGCAATTGTAGGACTTATAGTTATGTTTATTGCAATGATTTTTGTAGGTCCTGCTATTATGATAGAATCGCCAGGTCCAATCTTTTTCAAACAGAAACGTGTTGGAAAGAATGGCCGTTATTTTGAGATATATAAGTTCCGTTCTATGTATATGGATGCTGAAGAACGAAAGAAAGATCTTATGGCACAGAATGAGATGAGTGGTCTTATGTTTAAGATGAAAGATGACCCTCGTATAACTAAGGTTGGCAAGTTCATAAGAAAGACAAGTATTGATGAGCTTCCGCAGTTCATTAATGTTCTTAAGGGAGATATGAGTCTTGTTGGTACAAGACCACCAACGGTAGCAGAGTTTAAGCAATATCAAGGACATCATAAGAGAAGGCTTTCTATGAAACCAGGCATCACAGGAATGTGGCAGGCTTATGGAAGAAAGACGGTTAGCGATTTTGAAGAAATTGTTAAGATGGATCTGAATTATATTGATAACTGGAGCATTATGCTTGATATTAAGATTTTGTTTAAGACAGTTCAGTCAGTATTAACTACTGGTGGACAGTAGAATAATTACCCCCCTGTAGTATCATCAGATACTGCAGGGGGTAATTGTTTTATCTAGACATTATGTACATTAATACTGGATAATTATAGCAGAATTGCACAAAATTCGTTGGCAATATAGAAAATATACATAAAAATTAACCATAATGCTTATTGACGCAAATCGGCGGTTGGGTTAAAATGATAGTAACTTTTGGTATAGGGGACATGCTGTAGTGCAACATGTCGAAAAGAACATGTTATATGCTGTTAGTAACAGGAACTTTACTATGCCTACAATATAATAAGGAGGATTTTATGAAAAAGGGTAAAAGAATTTTAGCCGCTTTTTTAGCAGTGCTGATGGTTGTTGCTATTATGCCATTTACTTCATTTAGTGGTATATTCACAAGCAAGGCAAAGGCTGCAGAGAGTGGCAAGAAGTACACTTTTGAGGGTACTGAACTTGAAGCAGCAGCGGCAGGAAAGTATACAGATGGTCAGGCTGTTACTGCAGGAACTGATGGATATTTTACTTTTTATATGAGTGCAAAAACTAAAATCGACTCAAGTGATAAAACATGGGAAGATGGTTACGCTTGTAAACAGAGAGTAAACTTTGGTGGTAAAGCAGATGTTGCTAATATGAAGAATCTGGTTTCTTTCAAGACATCTAATGCTGCAAAAGTAAAAGTATATTGGGTAGAAGGTGGAACAGACAATCGTCAGATGGCAATCTTTGGTTCTACAGGAGATGTAGTAACTAAGACAGAAGTAACGGCAGCAAAGAATGATCCAGTAGTTTCTACATTAGAATTAGCAGATGCAGGAACATATTACCTTGGGGGTCTTGAGAATAACAATTATATTTTCAAGATTGAAGTTGAGGAGACAGCAGCAGTTGAAGAGCCAGTTGTTAAGGAATACGAACTTGATGGTGCTAAGCTTGAGACGGCAGCAGCAGGAAAGTTTACAGATGGACAGACTGTTGCAGCAGGAACAGATAATGCATTTACACTTTACATGAGTGCAAAGACTAAGATTGACTCAAGCAGCAAGACTTGGGATGACGGATTTGCTGGAACACAGAGAATTAACTTTGGCGGTAAGGCTGATATTGCTAATATGAAGAACTTTGTTTCTTTCAAGACAGAAGGAACAGCTAAGGTTAAGATTTACTGGGTAGAAGGTGGAACAGACAATCGTCAGATGGCAATCTTTAATTCTACAGGAGATGTAGTAACTAAGACAGAAGTAACGGCAGCAAAGAATGACCCAGTAGTTTCTACATTAGAATTAGCAGATGCAGGAACATATTATCTTGGAGGACTTGAAAATAACAATTATATCTTCAAGGTAGTTGTTACAGATACAGTTGGTGGTGATGCACCAGTTGTTACAAGAAAAAATTGGTCAGAAGTTGCTGCACCAGTAATTGGAGAAGTGGCTCAGGACGGAGCAAATGTAACTGTTCCATTTACAATGGTTCTTGGTAATGATGGTGCAGATAAAGTAAGCGTTGTTATGACAGATGCTTCAGGTAATACAGAAACAAAGGGATATGCACTTGAAGGTGAAGGCGGAAAGGTTTCATTCTCTCCAGCTTCTTCAGGTGAGTATACATTTACAATCACAGCTTCTAGAGAGAATGAACAGGATAAGACTGGTAATACAGTTAAGATTAACTTTGCTTATCCACTCTCAGCACCATCTATCAGCAGTGCAACAAGCATGGGTAATGGTACAGTAAGTCTTGTATGGCAGTCAGTTAAGGAAGCTACATCATACAATGTTTATGTTGGCGGAACAAAGGTTGGTTCAACATCTGCTACATCTTATGATGTTACAGGATTAACTGTTGGTACAAAGTATGATTTTGCAGTTGAAGCAGTTAGAGAGACACCAGCTGCTGTATCTGATAAGTCAACAATATCTGCAACAGCAACAGCTGAAGCTAAGCAGGTATGGGGATATATCGTATATGGTAACGGTGCAAGCGAGTCTAATTCAGCATATGAAGGAAACATTAATGAAACTGGTTCAGTTACATTAAGATCTGGAGCAGTAGATGCTAATGGAGTTCTTAAGGGAAGCGGTAATAATGGAAAATTAGTTCCAGCATCATTCGATGGTCTTAATTTCTATTATACAGCAGTACCTACATCACTTAACTTTACATTAAGAGCTAAAGTAACTGTAGATCAGTGGAGTTTATCAAACGGTCAGGAAGGCTTCGGTCTTATGGCAGCAGACAGACTTGGTGGTTCTGGATGGAACAATTCTTATATGGCTGTAGTTTCTAAGACAGAATATTACTGGAATGAAGAAGCTGGTAAAGTTACTAATGATACAACAGCACTTAAGGTATCTCAGAAGATCGGTATTGCTTCACAGGAGAAGAAGGGTCTTACTAAGGATAACATTGCAGCAATAGAGGCTAATGATACTGAAACAGTAAAACAGTTCCAGAGTGCTATGTATCCTCTTGAGCAGAGATATGCACAGAATGTAAATGTTATTGGTAATGCTGTTAAACCAGTTGATGCAACAATAGAGAATCCTGTTACTGAGATGTATCTTACAATTCAGAAGAATAACACAGGATATTTTGTATCATACGAATCAGTAGATGGAACATATTCAACAACTAAGAAGTATTATGACACTGAAACATTATCACAGCTTGATTCTGATAATGTATATGTAGGTTTCTTCACAAGTAGATATGCACAGGCAACATTCTCAGATGTAACATTTACAACAATTAATCCATCTGATGATGCTCCAGCAGAAGAGAAGCCAATTGAAGAATTAGTAACTAATGCAGCATTTAATTCTAAGACTGCAACAGGTTCAAGTGATTATGAATTCAGATTCACAGCTAACTGTGATGGTGTTCTTTCTATCTGGGATAGTGAAGATAACGCAATTGCTACAGATGTAGCTGTTGCAGCTAATACAGTTGTTAAGCCTGCAACAACAACACTTAATGTTGGTAAGAATTCATTTAGATATGTGTTTACACCAGATGCTGGCTATATTCCAGAAAAGGATATGGTTATGTCATCATATGAGCCTATTGAAGGCACATTTACTGTAACATACAGAACATATGGCGTTGAAGGACAGTCAATTTATGTAGCACCAGGTAAGTATGGTGTTGGTACTAAGGAAGATCCAATGAGCATCTATGATGCTGTTAAGTATGTACAGCCAGGACAGACTATCGTTGTTATGGAAGGTACATATTACCTTGAGAAGACAGTTAAGGTTGAGAGAGGTGTTAATGGTACAGCAGATAAGCCTATTCAGATGGTAGCTGATACAGAAGCTTCTTCAAGACCAGTATTTGATTTCCAGGGATTATGTGCAGGTATGGTACTTGCAGGTGATTACTGGTACTTCCAGGGATTTGATGTAACTAATTCAGCTAATGCACAGAAGGGTATTCAGCTTTCTGGTAAGTATAATACAATGGATAACATTATGACTTACCACAATGGTAATACAGGTCTTCAGGTTAGCAGATATCTTACAACAGATGAATTTGATATGTGGCCAGCATATAACTTAATTCTTAACTGTACATCATATGGTAACGCCGATGCAGGTTATGAAGATGCCGATGGTTTTGCAGCTAAGTTAACAGTTGGTGATGGTAATGTATTTGATGGTTGTATCTCATACAACAACGCTGATGATGGATGGGATCTTTTTGCTAAGGTTCAGTCAGGTTCAATTGGCGCTGTAACAATTAAGAATTCAGTTGCTTATGGCAATGGTTACCTTGAAGATGGTACAAATGCTGGTAACGGTAATGGATTTAAGCTTGGTGGCGACAGCATGTCAGGCAAGCATGTTCTTGAGAACTGCGTAGCATTTGATAACAAGGCTAAGGGTATTGATTCTAACTCTTGTCCAGATATTAATGTAATTAACTGTACAACATTCAATAATGAGTCTTATAATATTGCTCTTTATACAAATTCAGCTAAGAATACAGATTTCTCAGCAACAGGTGTACTTTCATACAGAACATATATGAAAGATAATGTTGAGCAGTTTAAGTTACTTGGAACACAGGACAAGACAAAGGTTGATAACGATACTAACTACTTCTGGAATTATGAAGGAACAGCTAAGAATTCAGCTAAAACTGTAACAGATGACTGGTTTGAATCAGTTGATACAGCAATGGATCATGCAACACATGTATATGCATCACATAAGGTAACAAGAAATGCTGATAACACAATCAACATGAATGGTCTTCTTGTACTTACAGACAAGGCAGCAGCTAATACAGGTGCAAGAATGACAGGTACTCCATCAGCTAAGATTGAAGTTCCTGAGGGAATTAAGGGACATAAGACAATATCTATAACAGGTAAAGATGTTGTTAAAGGTAATACAACAGATGTTGCAGTTATTCAGGGAACATCTACAGATATTGTGTGGACAATCGATGCAGATGCATCTACATTTGATTATATTATGGTTGATGATGTAGTTCTTGATGCTTCTAAGTACACAGTAGTAGCTAATGGTAACACAACAGTTGTTACATTCAAGGCTTCTTACATTAAGAGCTTAAAAGCAGCAGAGCATACATTCAGAGCATGCTTTACAGATGGTTATATTGCAGAGACTAAGCTTGAGGTTCTTCCTAAGACAGGTGATTTCTCTAGAAATATGATAGCTGTATATGCAGGAATTATGCTTATGGCATTACTTGCAGCAGCCGTAGTTCTTTTCGAAAAGAAGAGAAAGAGAGTTTAGTGTAAGCAAATAGTATAATAAAACATATGAATGAGGTCTGGTTATCCAGACCTCATTTTTGTATATAGATATATGATAATTATTGTACAATTATTACAAAGTAATATCTAGTTTTAACGACTTTCAGAAAAACATTTACTAAAAGTGTTATTGACTATTTGTTCTATTAGATGGTACTCTTATTACAGATTTATGAAAAGGAAAAGGAGGCTTTTTTCATGAGAAAAAGAACTAAAAGAATGTTGTCTGTTCTTATGGCAGCTTTAATGGTTGTTAGTATTATGCCGGTTACCGGCTCTAATAACATTGTTGCTAAAGCATCGACAGCAAGTGCAGAGTCTTCTGTTGTGACATGGTCAGCAGCAGATATTCTTGCAGCACAAGAAGGAGACTCAGGATTAGTGTTATGTGGCTCAGGCTGGGCTAATAATAATGCTACAGATGACAAGACATTTGAAGACGGTTTTAGTGCATTAGGAGACAATGCCAAGGCAGGATCTACAAAGGCACAGACAGATGGAAAGACAGCAGCAGGAACAGTACCAGATAATGGATGCTATGTAAAATATACAGCACCTGTTAATGGAACTTTAGCTATTAATACTAAGATAGGAAAGAACAAGACTTTCTATGTAATAGCAGAAGATGGAACTAAGGTAGCAGAAGTAAAAAATGGAACTTCTGGAAGTACATATAATACTGTTAAGGCAGAAGTAGAAGCAGGAAAGACATACTATGCATACCTTGGAGGAGCAACAGCTCAGATTTGGCAGGTATACTTTACACCTGCAGAAGCAGAGTGGTTAGCTGCAGATATATTGGCTTCAACAACATATAATAATGGTTTAACATTATGTGGAACAGGCTGGGCTAATAATAATGCCACAGATGACAAGACATTTGATGATGGGTTCAGTGCATTAGGAGATAATGCTAAGGCAGGATCAGCAAAGGCACAGACTAATGGAAAGAATTCAGCAGGAACAGTACCAGATAGTGGTTGTTATATAAAGTATACAGCAGCAGCTAATGGAGAGTTAGCAATTGATACTAAGATAGGAAAGGGCAAGACTTTCTATATAGTAGCGGAAGATGGAACTAAGGCAGCAGAGGTGAAAAATTCCACAGATGCAAGTACATATAATACTGTTAAAGCAAAGGTAGAAGCTGGCAAGACATATTATGCATACCTTGGAGGAGCAACAGCTCAGATCTGGAAAGTATATTATTCACAGTTAAATAAGAAGACTGTAGTTGACTGGGAATCAGTAGCAAAGCCAGTTATCAGTAAAGTAGAAGCAGGCGCAGATGGTTTTACTGTTACTGTTGAAGGAATTGTGGATGAGTATAATGGGGCTGAAGATATTGTGGTAACAATGCTTCATAATGATGGACAGGCTGGAGAAGCTGTTATAAAGAGATCAGAAGGAACAGCGACAGTTAATTTTACAGCTCATGAAAGTGGTGATTATACATTTGTAGCAACAGCACAGAGATTAGGTTGTGCAGATAAAGCTTCAGATGTTTATGAAGTAAAAGATTTCATACTCGGTGTTAAGATGCCAACTATTACATGGGCTGAAAACAAGGGTAATGGAGAAGTATATCTTGACTGGGTTAATATAAGCGATGCAAAGGATTATACCTTAACATATAAGGTTAAAGGTTCTGATGAAAGCACAGCAGTTAAGATTGATGGAATCACAGAAGGTGATTATACAGTTAAGAATTTAACAGTTGGAAGTACATATGAATTCAGTGTTGTTGCAAATAGAGCAGATGGATATTGTTCAGCTGTTTCAGAAAAAGAGTTATCAGTAACTGCAGACACACAGAAGAACTGGTATGTGTCAACTGTTGGTTCAGCTCAGGAGACTAAGGCAACTATCACAGAGGCTGATGGTAATGCACAGGTTATAAATATTGCTAATGGTGATACAGCATCTAAGAAAGTTGCTACAGTTGAAGCAAAAGATATTACTAATACAACAGGAAGTATGGAAATTCAGGCTAAGGCTTCAGGAAAGATTTCTGATGATGAAGATGGATTCTCATATTACTACACTAAGGTTAATCCAGAGAAAGAGAACTTTGAATTAACTGCAACATTTACAGTAACAGATGCATCTCTTACCCCTGATAATCAGACAGGTTTTGGTGTTGTAGTTGCAGATACATTAGGTGTTAATAACTGGGGTACACCAAGTTATGTACACAAATATTTTAACTACTTCTCATCAATGATGTACAGCTCTAAGATTAATGCACCAACAATGCGTTATATCACAGGTTATACATCAGCAGATACATCAAACAAAGATGGTGTAGACAGAGTTAATAATAATGTTAAGTTTAACCAGTTAACAGGAACAAATATGTTCAAGGTTGGAGCTGAGTATACATTTACAGTAAGAAAGACTAATGATGGATACGAAGCAGTTGCAACAACAGAGAATGGAACACAGACACAGAAGCTTACAGCTAATGATTTTACATCAGTACAGGAAGATGGAACAGTAGTTGTAGGTGTTATGGTAGCAAGAAAGATTGGTGTTAAGATTACTGATATCAAGTTTACTACATCAGAAAGTAAGGGACTTGCAACATCTGAGGCCGTAGAAGACAAGGTAACACCATCAATCAGAGTATATTCTTCTAACACATGTGGAGCAGGTGAGTATGAATACACGGTAGTTCCTAATTGTGCAGGAACTTTAAAGGTAACAGGAAGTGCTGACGGTAAGGCTATTTCTAAGGAAGTAACAGCTGATGAGGTTGTAAGAATTCCAGTTGCAGTTAATGTTGGAAGCAATACTATTAAGGCAGAATTTGAACCAGCAGCGGCAGCTAATATTACATCAACTAAGACAGTAGCAAGCGAAACAAATGTTACTCGTAAGGTATATGGTGAGGCTGGACAGACAATTATTGTAACTCCAGATGGTAAGACAACTGGTGACGGAACTGAAGAAAGTCCATTAGATATTAATACAGCAGTTTCATATGCACAGCCAGGACAGACTATTCTTATGAAGAATGGTGTATATGATAAATGGATTACAATTAACAGAAGTGTATGCGGAACAGCAGATAAGCCAATTAATCTTGTTGCAGAATCAATCTCAACAGATGGAACTGATGGTGTTGTATTGTCAGGCGCAGGTCTTACAGTAATCGGAAGTTATTGGCATGTATATGGTTTATATGTAAAGGATTCATCAGGGGTAGGTATTCAGGTAAGCGGTAACTATAATACAATAGATATGTGTACAGTAAATCATGCGGCAAACAGCGGTATTCAGATAAGCAGAAATGGTGGAGCTGATAACTATGCAGGAATTCAGGGTAAGTTATGGCCAACAGGAAATCTTATCAAGAACTGTGAGTCATTTGATAACTGTGATGCAGGAAGAAATGATGCAGATGGATTTGCAGCAAAATTAACATGTGGTGAAGGCAACAGATTCTATGGTTGTATATCACATAACAATATTGATGATGGCTGGGATCTCTATGCTAAGTCAGTATCTGGTACAATTGGTTCAGTTACAATTGAAAATTGTGTAGCATACAACAATGGATGGCTTACAACAGATGATGTAACTGCTGCAGGTTATAACTATGGTGAAGGTAACGGATTTAAGTTAGGTGGAGGATATCTTAAGGGAGGACATAAGCTTATTAACTGTGTTTCATTTGGAAATCATGCAAAGGGAATAACAAGTAACAGCTGTCCTGATATCTCTATTACAAGATGTACAGCTTATAACAATGGTAATGCAGATTCATATAGCATAGGTCTTAATACAATGGATTCTATGCTTAAGGAGTGGAAGGTTAGCGGCCTTATATCTATGTCTAAGGCAGATTTAACTGCTAAGGCAGACCTTATTCCATTCTCACAGCACGGAGATAATAACTACATTTATAATGGCTCAGAATCATACAATAATCTTGGTCAGAAGGCTACAGATGAGTGGTTCGAAAGTGTAGATACAACAATCAGACCATCAAGAAATGCAGACGGAACAATTGATATGCATAATCTCTTAGTTATTAAGAGCGGTGTATTAAGCGATAATGTTGGTGCAAGACTTGATACAACAAGTGAAGAAGCAATAAGCGTTAAGCCACAGGCTGGCGAAGTTGTATCTCATGTATTTGAGTGGACAACAACTAAGGAAGCAACATGTACAGAAAAGGGTGAAAAGCATGGAATATGTACAGTATGTGGACATGAAGAAACAAGAGAAATAGAAGCCCTTGGACATGAATTTGCCAACGAGTTCACAGTAGATAAGGAAGCTACTACTACAGAAGAAGGCTCTAAGTCACAGCACTGCTTACATGCAGGTTGTACAGAGAAGACTAATGTAACAGTTATTCCTAAGCTTACAGCAGGCAGCGAAGAGGTTAATCCAACACCTTCAACACCTGATAATAAGGATGATGCAAATGTTCCATCAACAGGAACAGATTCATCAGAGAAAGCACCTGCAGCACAGACAGGAGATACAATGCATGCAGTACCATTTGTATTGGCAATGATTATCTCTGCAGGAGTAGTTGTTATTGAGATTTCTAGAAAGAAGAAAGCAGTAAGATAATAACAGTTAAACAGATAATAATAATGGCTGGTGATATGAGTAAATCATATCACCAGCCAGTTTTTATATAAGCATTTTTATCTGTAATTCTGCAGAGTAGGTGTTGAATTAACTCCAAGAGGAGTTGTTACACCAGCAGCGGTTGTTACTTTGTAAGTAATTGTAATGCTCGCACCAGGAGCAATTGAGTTGCCAAACATATATGCAACATCAAGGTCGTGGTAAGTACCTGTATACATTCTTCCACCATTGCTAGTTTTTATATCTGAGATTGTTCCACCAGCAGGAGCAAATATATGGATATAACCAGTGATTGTTCCGCCGTAGCTTCCAAGTATATAATTTCCAGCATTAACTTTGTCAGCATTGTTTAATACATTGCTATAAGTAGCTGTTACATCATATGTTCTTGTGCCATCATCATTAACAACCGGTTCACCGATTTCAGTATCAATATCTAAGAACCAGCCAAGCTTACAAGGATCAGAAATGCTAAAGTAAACACCGGTTTCCGGATTTTCCGGATCTTCGTTAAGTCCACCGGAGCAGCCTGCATTTTTAACAAGTTCCTGTTCTTCTTCATCTTCCATCCACATCATGACTGTACGGTTTTTAGCACCGTCTGAGAATACCTTATAATAATCACCAGCCTTCTTGACGTCAAAATCAGATACAAGCTTTGACATAGTAGCTTTGGCTGTTTCTGCAAATAAATCATCAACATAATCTCCAGCAGTAGCAGCAGCATTTGCATTAAGATACTTGTAATAAAGGTCATACTGCAGAACCTTTGTAGCATTTTCACTTGTTAATTCTGTGCCATCTGAAAGTGTTACATTACCTATATATTTAAGCATTCCTTGAATAATAGCTGGTGTGAGAGAAACAACACCATTAACGTGTTCGGAATTCTTCTGTTCGTATGCGAGTGCCCATATATATGCAACTCTTTCAAAATCAGGGTCAAAACATGCATCTCTTGGGCCGTTCATCCATGAGCCGAAAAGCTCTTTTTCTTCTGCTGTTATATTAGCAGCGGAAGGTGTATAGGAAGCGAGAACCTTGTATACGCTGCTGAAATCACCAATTGTAAGTACCCCATCACGAATGCGGATTGTACCTATAGAACCAGGGAAACCGCCAGAAGCACGGATTTCTGATGAATTCTGTGCAGCAAGCAGATATGTTCTGTCAGAGCCGTCTCCTATAAATGTTTTGAATAGAGGAAGGAACTCTTTGAGATTATCATATGAACCTGTCATTGAAGCAATCTGTACAGAATAGTCTGAAATCATGCTGTTGAGTCCCATTGGGAGATCAACCTGATTCATTGCTGTAACTATATGGTCTATCTTAGGCTCTATATCTTCAAGAAGTGAAAGATATGCGTTGATAGTGGTTATGCTGAAGCCATCATCAACTTTAAGTCCTGAAAGCGGATAGTCATTAAGTACAGCAACTGTTGGACGTGCAATATCTGAGGAAGCTTCCTGAACGAGATCAAGAAGTTCTTTGACAGAATCAATATATCCTTTGAATTTAGGGATTTTGTAAGCTGTCTTCCATATTTTTTTGTCAAATGTTTTATTAATATCTTCAATTGCTACATCAAGCTGGTCACATGCAGTTTCTGTGGCAACAGGGTCCTGTGCTTTAAGTCCAGCCATAACATTTTTAAGGTCAGCCTTAAGAGTGTAAGCCTGTTGTTTAACATCAGCGACCTCGCGTTTAGCAATCTTGTAGCCATAAGCACCGCCAACACCAATGGCAATCAGCAGACATGCGACAATGCTCAAAGTAATTATAAGTATGCGTTTTCTGCGCTTGCGTTGCTTAGAGTGTCTATGTGAACCATGATGATGTGAACTGTGGTGTGATTCATCAGAGTGGTGATGCGAACTGTGATGTTCTCCATCAGAATGGTGATGTGAATGATGTGAACCAGATTCTTTAGAATCAGAATATAAAATTTCGAAATCTTCTGACATGGAATCCTCCTTTTGTTTGGATTATTTTGTAAATATGTGTATACAAACACAACTCCACATTTTAACAGATGTTTAAGGTATTTACAATAATAGCCATAATATCTTATAATATTTTAATAAATTTATTAAAGAAAAGGATATCAGATATGAGTTTACTTACAGTAACTGGACTTACACACGGATTTGGCGACAGAGCGATATTTAACAATGTGTCTTTCCAGCTTAACAGGCTTGATAAGATTGGATTAGTGGGAGCCAACGGCGAAGGTAAATCCACATTTATGAATATAATAACAGGCAAGCTTATGCCTGACGAGGGAAAGGTTGAGTGGGCAAAGAATGTCAGAGTTGGATATCTCGACCAGCATGCTGTGCTTGAGAAGGGCATGACAATCCAGTCAGTGCTTGCATCAGCATTTGACTTTCTGTATGACATGGAGAATCAGATGAATGAGATATATGCCGGGCTTGGCGACGCATCACCAGAAGAAATGGACAAGCTGATGGCGGAAGCGGGAACTATTCAGGACCTTCTTACAATGCATGATTTCTATATGATAGATGCGAAGGTTGAGGAAGTTGCAAGAGCATTGGGACTATCGGAACTTGGACTTGATAAAGATGTAACTGAGCTTTCAGGCGGACAGAGAACTAAGGTACTGCTTGGAAAGCTGCTTCTTGAAAAACCGGACATCCTTCTTCTTGATGAGCCTACTAACTATCTTGATAAGGAGCATATTGAGTGGCTTAAGAGATATCTGCAGGACTATGAGAACGCATTTATACTGATATCGCACGATATTCCATTCCTTAACAGTGTTATAAATGTTATTTATCATATGGATAATCAGGAACTGAACCGTTATACGGGTGATTATGATAATTTCCAGAAGGTGTATGCTGTGAAGAAGGCGCAGCTTGAGGCAGCTTACAATAAGCAGCAGCAGGAGATTGCGGAGCTTAAGGATTTCGTTGCAAGAAATAAAGCGCGAGTTGCCACAAGAAATATGGCGATGTCAAGACAGAAGAAGCTTGATAATATGGATATTATTGAGCTGGCAGCAGAGAAGCCAAAGCCAGAGTTTAATTTCAAGACAGCGAGAACACCTGGAAGATATATTTTCCAGACACACGACCTTGTAATTGGTTATGATGAGCCGCTTTCAAGTCCGCTTAACTTAGAGATGGAGCGAGGCCAGAAGATTGTGCTTACAGGTGCTAACGGTATCGGTAAATCTACATTGCTAAAGAGCATATTAGGACTTATTAAGCCTCTGTCAGGTGATGTTGAGCAGGGAGATTATCTTGAGATAGGATATTTCGAGCAGGAGACTCCGGCTGGAATTGAAACTACATGTCTTGAGGAGATATGGCAGGAATTTCCAGGATATACACAGTATGAGGTTCGTTCAGCCCTTGCCAAATGTGGTCTTACAACCAAGCATATCGAGAGCAAGGTTAAGGTTCTTTCTGGTGGAGAGCAGGCAAAGGTGCGTCTGTGCAAGCTGATTAACCGGGAGAGTAACATTCTTGTACTTGATGAGCCTACTAACCACCTTGATGTGGATGCCAAGGATGAATTAAAAAGAGCCCTTATGGCATATAAGGGCAGCATACTTATGGTCTGCCACGAACCAGAGTTCTACGATGGTCTTGCGACTGATGTGTGGGACTGCGGAAAGTGGACAACACGTATTTAATCATTAAAGTACTCAGGGAACATTTTCCTGATTGCATCAATATTTTCAGAATATCTGCTCATATGTCTCTGTGATATATGGGCAGCTTTTTCTTTATCTTTCTTCTCGATGGCGGCTACAAGTTCTCCATGGTCTTTCAGGATTCTACCTGTTTCTTTGCATCTGAAACTTAATATTGTAGTTCTGTCAAAATGTGGTGCCATGCTTTCTACAAGGTTGTACCATACAGTTTTGCCACACATTTTATACAGACTTCCGTGAAATTCTTTATCAAGTGTGAAAATCTTTTCTTCATCACCGCGTTTGATATACATTTCCCATAAAGCTACATTTTCATATAATGAATCAAGCTGGTTCTTTGTCAGTATATCGCATGCTTCAACTGCAAGCTGTGCCTCAAGTACACAGCGTAAGTCGCGGAGCTGTTCTACAATATCTGAATTAACATATGATACAAATGCTCCAATTTTAGGCTTTATCTCTATCAGTTTTGACTGTGCAAGTTCTAATTCTGCTTCGCGTAAAGGATTATTGCTGACATTCATAAGTGAGCAGAGTTCAGGTGCCTCAAGCTTCTGACCTGGCAGCAGGTTAGTGTGGACAATGTTGTAAATAAGCTGTCTGAGTACATAATCTTTAGCTGCTTCACCTTCTGATTTTTCTGTAATATTTAACATAAATACCCCCAAAAAATGTTAATGATATAAATTTTATAGCACATTTTTATTAAACTGTCTATTTTTTAACACTTGACATTTTGTAATATGTCAGTTGTTAAGGCTACACTTATATTTTCAATTGCAACATATCTTGATGTAATTCTTAATCCTTTGATGTGTTTTATTACAGACAGTTTTTACAGAACTAAGCTTGGAAGGAAGTTTGGACGAAGAAGATTCTTTATACTTACAGGTATTCCGCTTATGCTTCTTCATCGGAATGCTTGGCAAGGATTCACCACTGCCATTCTTCTATACAGGTGTAAGATTGTCATTGACGAGCTTGACAGAGTCCATGCAGGTGGTAGAAAAGAGGACGTTTCTGAGGAAACAAGAAATGTAATTGAGAAATTAACAGGTATTTCATATGACAAATGTTTTGGTAACAATAATATTGGTTATAAGGAATGAGAAATTGAATAATAATTGATAGGAAAGCCCATAGAAGCAGATTCTATGGGCTTTTGTGTTAAAAAATCATATCAGCATCATAATCAGATATAATCTGACACATACGGAATTCTATGGAAAAGTATGTCATCCAGATGTTCAACAGCTTCATCTGATGCCTGTATCTTGTCCATGACGTGAAGCTTTTCAGCAGTCTTGTAACCAAGCATTAATGTAGTTAATGTGCCGATTGACATGGATACTTCGTAATCAGGCTGCTGTTCGGTTTCAATACATTTTCCATTATCAAAAAGGTATGTAAAGTAACCGTTGTTCCATGCAAGGAGGTCATCTTCAATGTAGAAGCGTATACATACAGAAGGCTCGTCCGGGTCGCATGCATATTTGGCAAAGAATTGTCTGATATCAATAATTCGACCCATTGTGTATGGGCGGATTGTCTCTTTAATATCGCTGTCATCAAGTTCAAATGCGATTGGCTCACTGTAGTAGTTGTTTCCACGGACCTCGTCAATCATTGAATCGTGGGCATGTATGAATTCCCACAAGCCAAGCTGTGCCTCGCGGTTAAGATAAATCATTTCTTTAACATGCATGACATCAGAACTTATCATGTATACCATATATCCGTAAGGAACATCGTCCTTAGAATAATAGATGGCAACAGAAGTGTCGTCCTCGTCCCAGCGCCAGTATTCTTCCCATGCAAGGTTGTTTCTATATAGACAGCCATGTGTCTTTTCAGCAAATTTGGTATGAAGCTCTTTAAATTCTTTGTCGTCCCATGAAACTCGTCTGACATAACCAGGCTCATTAAGCTTTCTTGGAATCTGTGTATCCTTGATTGTATAAGTCATCTTGTTAGAGATAATTTCCCAGCCAAGACCACGGTATAATGGAATTGAATATGGATACAGCAAAGCAAATGATTTGTGAGCATCTCTCATTCGTATAAGGCTCTGAATCATCAGTCTTTTCATAATTCCATGTCCTGTGTATTCAGGATAAGTACATACGCTTGTAACAAAGCCTACGCTGTATTTAACACCGTAAATGTTCATATCAAGTGGATACACCGCAAACTGTGCAATCAGATCATTACCATTGAAGCAGCCAAGTACATCAGCTCTTTGAAGAACTGGGAATTTGGACTGGGTAATCTCATCATCCTTCCAGCCTGTCTCAGCAAGCTCCTGTTCTGTTACCTGAAAGGCATATCTTAAGAGTGCATTGTATTCTTCAGCGTCATCTATAGTAAGAGGACGCAGTGTATAATTGTTTTCATCATTTCTGCTCATTGCGTTTGTTCCTTTTCTGTATGCGCGTTTTTTGTACATAATATAGCACTGGGGGCGGTTGTGGTCAAATACGGATGGACACTATACTTAATAAAATATTTATATATGATATATTGAATATGATATAAAATAATGATAATATACATATACAATTACATAAGATAATTTTGAAATAGATTGACACCGTATATGACACCATATATAATATAGATAGGGGGTATTTGTAATGTCCAAATGGGATAAATTATTAATGAGAATATCTAATTTATCAAAGGATATTCGTTTTGATGAATTAAGAAAAGTAATGGAAAGCTATGGTTATAAAATGAATGCGCCGAGGAGTGGAAGCAGTCATTATACATTTAGGAAACCAGGCTGTCAGCCAATTACAATACCCAGACACGAACCAATTAAAAAAGTATATGTAGAGATGGTAAAAGAGATTGTTGAAAGTGAGGCAATGAATAATGAAAACGCTTAACGATTATATGGCAATGAATTATCGTATGGAAATTATAGAGGATAGAGAAGAAGGCGGATATGTAGTTTCGTATCCAGAACTTCCGGGATGTCTTACATGTGGTGAAACTATTGAGTCAGCAGTAGCAAATGCTATTGATGCCAAAAAGGCATGGTTAGAGGCAGCTTTGGAAGAAGGAATAGAGATACATGAACCGGATAGCTTAGACGAATATTCAGGGCAGTTTAAACTTAGAATACCTCGAAGTCTGCATCGTTCTCTTGTAGAACATTCTAAGAAAGAAGGAATAAGTATGAATCAATATTGTGTATATCTTCTTTCTAGAAATGATGCATTATATTCTAAGTAAAAAGGAGGCACACATGGCAATAAAATCAGAAGCAAAGCTCACTACATTTGAGGCAATAAGCATGATTGTGGGAAACAGTATAGGAACGGGAATAATAGCAGTTCCGTATCTTGCAACGAAAAACAGTATGATTGATGTTATATGGATGGTAGGAGCAGCTTACATCATTAATGTAATTCTACATCTTATAATTGCGGAACTTTCGTATAACAACGGTGGTGTACAGCTTGTAAAAAGCTTTGAGGGGGAATTGTTCCGCGGAGTTATGAAGAAGGTATTCAGCTGGATTGTTTTTGTGGTGTATGGGCTTGCGATTATGATAGGAGTGAGCGGCAATATTAACGGTGGGGCACAGATATTTGTGAACTGGTTCGGACTGCCACTATGGGCAGCGCAGATAATATATTATGTGATTGCCGGAATTGTTGTATTTATGGGAATGAAGGCGGTAGGAATTGCACAGAAATACGCTGTAATACTTCTTATGGGAATAGTTGCAGTTATGACGGTAGGAACATTTACACATCCAGTTAATGGATTCTATACAGCACCTTTCCATTGGAATAATCTGCTTGCACTGTATAGTATGGTTGTATTTGCGACATCTGCTAATCAGGCGGTTATTCAGGTCGTTAAAGGGCTTGACGGCAATCCGGGAAAGATAAGGAAATCAATATTCATAGGGTTTGGATTATCGTCTGCATTTGTACTGGTTGTGACACTGACTGTTCTTCTTGGAACTAAGGGAACAATAGATAAGGAACTTGCTTATATGCAGCTTGGAGAAAGCATCGGAAAATGGGCAGTTATTCTTGCAGGTATCTTTTCGCTTTTTGCACTGCTTACAACATTCTGGAGTAACACACTTGCTTTAAGAGATGTCGTGCATGAGCAGGTTGGAATCGGCAACCGTGTAAGCTGGCTTATAGCGACAGTTCCATGTATATTATTTGCAATATTCGGAGTGAGCAGCTTTATAATACTTACAAGAATCATGAGCGGTGTAGTTGTACTGGTGAGCATAATGCTTGTTCTGACATATGGTAAATCAAGAAAGAAAGCAGGAGCAAGTCCTATATGCGGAGTGATAGGAACGCTGCCATTTCAGATTCTTATGGTAGTATCGACAATAGTTTCGGCTATAGGAGCATTAATACCACTCAGCTAAATATATAACAGGTATTAACTTTAGTGCCAGAAAGAAAGGTGTGACAGTATGTATAAATCAGACAATTTAAAGCAGACAGACAATGAAACATTTACATATATAATAGATAAACATAAAGATTTTAAGATATTGCAGCTTACAGACCTTCATCTGGGATTTGGTTTTATATCAAGAAAGAAGGATAAGCTGGCGCTAAATGCAGTAACAAAGATTATTCATAAGGCAAAGCCTGATATGATAGTGCTAACTGGGGATTCTATATTTCCATTTCTGCCAAAGGCGGGGACGCTTAATAACACAAAGCAGGCGTACAAGCTGATGAAATTCATGGACAGTTTTGCAATTCCGTATACACTTGTATTTGGTAATCACGATTGCGAGATGGGTTCGACTTGTAATAAAGAAGAGCTTGCACAGATTTATAAGAAAGGGAAATACTGCATATTTACAGAAGGTAGGAAAGAGCTTACAGGTGTAGGAAACTTCTTTATTAATCTTACCAGCTCAGATGAAAATGTTTTATTGCCACTTGTTATGCTTGATTCTAATATGTATGGTGAAGGAGGCTGGTTTTACAGCGGATTTGACCGGATACATGATGATCAGGTGGAGTGGTGCATGAACAGGCTTAATGACTTGAAAAAATGTAATCCGGATATTAAGGCGATGGCGTTTTTTCACATGCCGCCTGCGGAATTTAAGGAAGCATACCGTAAGATGAAGCTTGGTGATAAAAGCGTTTTATATCAGCACGGCAGTATTGCTGAGAAGAATGAGCATTTTGGAATTTCAAAGTTTGAAGGAACATTTTTTAACAAAGCAGTGGAGAATGGTGTTATTAAATGGATGTTTTGCGGACATGACCATCTGAATACACTTTCACTTATATATAAGGGAATCCAGATGACATATGGAATGTCGATAGATTATCTTGGATATAAAGATATTGATAAGAGTTATATACAGAGAGGTGGTACACTGATTACGCGAAAAGCTGATGGTCAGGTGACTGTAAATATGGTTCCTTTAGGAGCTGTAGTATCTACAAGGGTAAGAGGTGTAAATACACCCCAAAATGACGAGAAATAAAAAAGGCCTACCCAAGGAAGAGGGTAAGCCCTGCAATGATTTGAGCAAAAACCATTTACATGTCTAATATAACACACGGATTATAACAAAACAAGCAATACTTTGATTGTATTAGAACTTTACAATTCTACTAAAAAGGTCACAAAGTCAGTGTTTATCAGCTATTCAGATAGTTGGACACTGGCTTTGTTGTGATTGTGCTTTTTGAAGTACAATTTTAATGATTAAGTAAAAAGCATTAAATATTAGAATTAAGTGCTACATAATCTTCATTCATATCAATAACGATATCCTTGCCGCTGTTAATCATGAACAGCTTAACATAGTTGGTAACAAATGCATATCCAACGGAAGTGATGAAACTATAGTCATTATCGAAGCCCTGCTCGTTAGCAGCATACTGTTTGTGGTTAGTTATGAGATAATCTAACATTCTGTCAGCAGACACACCGCGACCATTATTAGATATCAGAGGTTTGTTAATATCGTTCTTGTTTTCTCTTATATAATTCATGAACTTAATTTCATATAACACATGCTCAGACATCGGTTCCGGATACCATGAGTTATGTGGAAATGTAAAGTAATCTTCTATGTAATGTAAGGCATAGCCTAAAGACAAAAAAGAAAAACAGTTCATTCTGCCATGTCTTTCAAGACGCTGCAGCCTTCTTGAAACTTTATTGTAGGAAGAATCCCATGTATGTCCCTTAATATATGTATGCAGAAGAATATCCGGCATAATACTTCCAAGTCTTAAAGCAAAATCATGTCTTTTCTTAAGCTTAGGGGTAAGTCTTTTGGTTACGGTTACATGTCCGTACTTGTTCATTAATTTTCCTTTCATAAATGCTTTATATCCGAATAATAAATCCGAATATAAATAGTCCTTTAGTCCTATAAGAAAGTAACACCTTTTAATACATTTGTCTAGCACATTATGGAAAAGAATGCATGAAATTTATGTAAATTTATTTTGATAGTCAGGTAAATAAAAAATCTTACGAACATATTACAATCAGCAGCACTTGTTTATGTATATAGATTTTGGCACAGTTTAGTTCTGATTTTTACAATTTATAATATAAATGAGGTCGTACAATTCAAAGCATACAATTGTTAAGGCAAAGGCGCCCAGTACAGCGGAATCCGCTGGCTGGGCGCTTTTCCTGTATATCGGACAGATTGCGGGCAGCCAGAAAGAGATGTAGAAAGGATGGTAGTTATGGGAGCAAGAATTGAAGAACATCCAATATTGGGAAAACAAGAAAAAGGAAGGCTTGTAACATTTTATTTTGATGGAAAAGAACTGACAGGCTATGAGGGAGAACCAATTGCAGCGGCTCTTAAAGCACAGGGAGTTATGATACACAGATATACAAAGAAAGAGCATAAGCCAAGAGGAATATTCTGTGCGATAGGAAGATGTACAGACTGTGTAATGGTTGTTAATGGAAAACCAAATATCAGGACTTGTGTTACTCCTTTAGAGGAGGGTATGAAGGTCCAGACACAGTATGGAGTGAGTGACAAACCATTTGAAGAGCAGTAGATGAAAGGAAGTGTGGATATGAAGCGATTTGATCTTATTATAGTTGGTGCAGGTCCGTCGGGGTTATCAGCAGCAATAGAGGCAGCTAAGAGAGGACTTGAAGTAGTTGTATTTGATGAAAATGAAAAACCGGGAGGACAGCTTTTTAAGCAGATACATAAATTTTTTGGTTCTAAGGAGCATAAGGCTAAGATAAGGGGTTTTAAGATAGGTGAAGATTTATTAAAGGAAGCAGATGCAGCAGGAGTTAAGGTTGTTCTTAATGCAACAGTCTGTGGAATGTATCAGGACAAAGAGATTACAGTAAGAATCGGCGATGAGATACATCATTTTAAAGGAGATTCAATAATAATTGCTACAGGCGCAGCAGAAAATATGGTTACATTTCCAGGCTGGACATTGCCGGGGGTTATTGGTGCAGGAGCAGCACAGACAATGATGAATCTTCATGGAGTTAAGCCAGGAAGCAGAATTCTTATGCTTGGCTCAGGAAATGTAGGACTTGTTGTAAGTTATCAGCTTATACAGTGTGGCTGTGAGGTTGTGGCACTTGTTGATGCTGCACCAAGAATTGGCGGATATGGAGTGCATGCAGCAAAGGTAGCACGTACAGGAGTTCCATTTTATCTGTCACATACGATAGTAAAAGCAGAAGGAGATGACCATGTTACTGGAGTAACAATAGCAGAGGTTGATTCATCTTTCAAATTCATACCAGGTACAGAAAAACATTTTGATGTAGACACAATATGTCTGGCCGTTGGACTTTCACCTATGTCACAGCTTCTTAAAATGTCAGGCTGTAAGATGGAGGATAATCCAAAGCGTGGAGGACAGGTTCCTATATGTGATGAATATGGAAGAACTTCTATTCCGGGGGTATTCGTTGCGGGAGATGTTTCAGGAATTGAAGAGGCAAGTTCAGCTATGATTGAGGGACGTATGGCAGGAATCGCAGCAGCTGAGTATCTGGGATACATAGATAAAACAGAATTAGATGAGAATTTAAAGAATCTTGATGTAGCACTTGATGGTTTAAGACAGGGAATGTTTGCACCAAAGAACAGAGGTAAGCTTATAGAAAAAACAGAGGAAGGAATCGATATTTCTACAACACTTCTTACTAAAGGATATGTTGCAGATGATGAGATTGAGAGATTTCCGGGTGTGACAAGAAGACCGGGAGTTCATCCTGTAATGGAATGTACCCAGAATATACCTTGTAATCCATGTCAGGATGCATGTCCTAAGAAATGTATCAAGATAGGAGAAAAGATTACTTCACTTCCGGCTGTTGATGAAAGTGCAACATGCGTTGGTTGTGGAATGTGCGTGGCTTCATGTTCAGGTCAGGCAATTTTCCTTGTTGACGAAACATATGAAGAAGGCTTTGCAAGCGTTACGATGCCGTATGAGTTCTTACCTTTGCCAAAGACGGGTGACAGAGGAATAGCTCTTGGACGTAATGGACAGAAGGTATGTGCGGCAGAGGTTATCAGTGTGAAGTCTTCACCGGCATTTGATAAAACCAATCTGCTTACTATAAAAGTTCCTTCAGAATATGGTATGAAGGCAAGATTTTTCAAGAAAGAGGCGTAATCCTCCCCTCACCAGGGGCTGGATTTTGCTACGCAAAATAAGGAGGATTGAATATGCATGAAGTAAATGACCGTTCAAGGGATATAGGAGAATTCGTTCCGGCACCAGATGACGATATGCTCATCTGCCGCTGTGAAGAGATTACAAAGGGTGAGATAAGAAAAGCTGTTCATGAGGGGATGTGGACAATGACAGAAATAAGAAGATATTTAAGAACAGGAATGGGACTATGTCAGGGACAGACCTGTGCAAAGCTTGTTAAGGGAATTGTTGCAAGGGAATTAGGAGTATCACCGGCAACACTTGAACCGGCAACAAGCAGAGCACCAATGAGACCTACAGAAATGAGAATTCTTGGTAATGAAGCAGAGGATAACAAGGAGGTGTAATTATGGCAAATACAGCAGATGTAATTATTATAGGTGGCGGAATTATAGGTAATGCTATAGCCTATTATCTGGCAAAGAAAGGCACTGATGTAATTGTTCTTGAAGGCGGCGACCATATTGGAAATGGTGGCTCGTCAAGAAATGGCGGAGGTGTCCGCCAGTCAGGACGAGACCCGAGAGAACTTCCTCTTGTCATGTACGGAATAAAGAACCTGTGGCCATCACTATCAGAGGAACTTGAAGTTGACTGTGAATATCATCAGGATGGAAATTTAAGACTTGGAAAGAATGACAAACATAAACAGATCCTTGAAGGGCTTACCGAAAGGGCTGTCAAGGTGGGACTTGATGTAAGAATGATAGATGGAGATGAAGTACGCCGTATTAATCCTTATCTGTCAGATGAGGTAACATGTGCAAGCTGGTGCCCAACAGATGGTCATGCCAATCCGCTTACAACAACATTAGGCTTCTATAAGACAGCAAGAAAGCTTGGAGTAAGATTTATTACGGGCGAAAAGGTAATAGAATTAAAGAAGATAAAAGGCAGATTAAGACAGGTTATCACACCTAATAATATATATGAAGCAGATACAGTCGTTGTAGCAGCCGGATATGAAAGTAAAGAAATTCTTGGTACAGTAGGAATAGATGTGCCAATGAGCAGAGTACTTATAGAGGCGCTTGTAACAGAAGCTGAACCACATATGTTTGACCAGATGTTAGGAACAGCAGAAGCTGATTTTTATGGACATCAGACAAAGCATGGTTCATTCGTATTTGGTGGTTCATCAGGTTATGAGGCAGTCAATAAGGATAATGGAACTCCGATATGCAGCAGTATTACCGCTCCTTGTATATGCAGAGGTATTATGAAATATTTTCCAGATCTTGCGGATGCCAAGATAGTAAGGACGTGGGCAGGCTGGGCTGACCAGATGAAAGATGGTGTTCCTGTTTTAGGAAATGTATCAGAGGTTCCGGGGCTTGTTCTTGCAACAGGATTTTGTGGCCACGGTTTTGGAATAGCACCCGCAATTGGTCATGAACTGGCAGATTTAATAGTGGATGGAAAAACATCTATAGATATAAATGCATTGCGATATGATAGATTTAAGGCTAAAATATAAGTAATATGGCTTGGACTTTTGGTGGGGTTATATATCTGCTAAAAGTCCAAACTTGTCGTTGGCTTAAATGTAGGGGAAAAGAGGAGGCACTATGGAGTATAAAACAGACAAATTAAGACCAACCCAGCCTTTTCTTGTATTGGAGACGCAGGATTTTAAGCAGGAAATATATCTGAATCAGGGAATATCACATTTCTACACATTCAGACTTGAAAAAACAAAGGAAATAACTACAGTTCCTGACAGTTGTGTGGATATGCTTTTCGAATATGGAGAAAATGGAATGAATGCTTATGCAATTGGTAGTCCTATTAAAGCATTAGATGTAGAGTGGCAGGGAAAGAAAGAGTATTTTGGAGTAAGATTCATGCCTGGAAGAATGCCGGTTGGACTTAATGTGACATTGCGGGATCTTGTTGACTGCAGATTTTATCTGGAAGATATACTTCTTGATAATAATGGAACATTTGTAAGTGGGATGGAAAAAAAGAAGATATTCAAAGACAGGATTAATTATTTTCTTGAAGAATATACTAAACTGGAGATGAGACAGGAAAAGCCGTTTGGTAAGATGGAGATACTTATGGCGGTTAAAGAGCTGGCATATAATTCAGGAGGCTTGATGAGAATTTCAGAAATGGCTGACACAGTTGGATATACAGAAAGATATATTAATAAGATTTTTATTGAGCAGATGGGTTTTTCCCCTAAGGTATTCTGCAAGATAATACAGTTTCAGAGAAGTCTGGAATTCCTTAATTATGGCAATGTGGATAATATGACGGAAGCAGCTGTTAATCTTGGGTATTATGACCAGCCGCAGTTTATAAGAGATTTTAAGACATATTGCGGAATGACACCTAAAAGATATCTTATGCTTACTAAGAGAATCAGATACAACAGCCTTGTTGAAAATGTGTCATAAAATATTCATTAATTAAAATGTTTATAATAAGTAATATAATTAAGTAAAAAGTGACTTTCAACGTTAAATATGCTACAATATGCAGGCAAATATAAGTGAACGGGGAGATTTACATGTCGCAGTTGACAAGAAAAGCAATAATGAAGTGTACACTTGAACTTGCTGAAAAAAAATCACTGAAGAAAATCACAGTTAAAGATATAGCCGATGAATGTGGTATTACGAGGAGCACATTTTACTATCATTTTTCTGATATATATGATGTATTGGATGGTGTTGTCCAGGCAAAGATTGATGAATTCAATGAAGAGTACAATGGTGAAATGGACAAGGTTCTTATGAGATTTATTGAATATAGTATAATCCATAGGAAAGTATGGGCTAATCTTTTTGATGCAAGAGGAAGAGAGTGGCTGGAAAAATATGTTAAGACACGAATTCATTATCTGGCACTTTTGCAGATTAGAAAAATGTCTGAAGGATACATACTTTCTATTAAGGATGTTGAGATTATATGTAGTTTCTATGAAGAAGCTATATTTGGATTGCTTATGAGATGGATTATTAAAGAAGAAAAAACCAAGACTGTTGATGAAATCAAGGATACCGTTGAAAGAATCGAGAAATTATTTGAGGGACAGCTTGAGCTTATTATATCTAATATGAAGAAGTAATTGTCGGGAGTACATCAATGGGGAATATTTTAACAAAACAGTTTTATAGGCAGAGAAAAGATTTTGAAGATTCATGTGCAGGAAGAGATGCAGGATTAACATTTCCGGAAGGGGTAAGATGCAGTACTGACATTGCATATGCTGATGATGGAATTAAAGCACATCTGCTTGACATATACAGACCGGAAGATTCACAGGAAAAGATTCTTCCTGTAATTATTAATGTTCATGGTGGAGGACTTATAATTGGGAATAAGGAGTTCAACAGATATTTCTGTGCACTGCTTTGCAAGAAGGGATTTCTTGTATACAGCATAGAGTACAGGCTGATTCCAGACTGCCTTATATATGACCAGATTGCCGATGTTTTTATGGCAATGGATTATATAAAGGAGAGACTGGCAGCAGATGGCGGCGATTCGTCACATGTGTATATGGCAGGTGACAGCGGCGGCGCATGCCTTATCACATATGCCAATGCTATCCAGAACAGCACTAATATAGCGAGGGCAGCTAATGTCACACCATCAGGACTTCGCATTAATGCACTTGGGCTTATAAGCGGAATGTTCTATACATCAAGATTTGATAAGATTGGGCTTTTTCTTCCAAAGTATCTGTATGGCAGGGATTACAAGAAAACTTCATTCGCAAAGTATGTTAATCCTGAAAACAGGGAACTGCTGAATTCACTTGCACCAGTCTGGCTCGTGACAAGCCATAATGATTTCTTACGAAGATATACAACAGATTTTGAGAAGGCACTGACAAGAGCAGAAAGAGAGCATGAACTTGTAGTTTTTCCTAAGAATAAAAAGCTTACACATGCGTTCAGTGTGTTTGAGCCGTTTCTGTCAGAGAGCAGTGCGGTTATTGATATGATGGTGGAGTATCTTAGGAAGTTCTGATAATGTTGTGGAATTGTGGGGCAGGGTGTTGATGATATTTTGGAAGGTGGGAATGATGTCTGGATATTTTTGTGACAATATTTGGACACTTTAACGAAAATGTCCGAAATTAGTACAATTATAGAACCCGTGTAGCGTTTTCGAACACTACACGGGTTTTGTTATGCCAAATTTTTACAAAAAAATATATAATGTGTGGGTGCTTTTCTTAGTGGACGCACAATATGATTAAAGAAAAAGGATGGAATATTATAATGAGCACTAACGAAATTATGCCAAAGTTAAAAGACTTTTTATGTGAGAATTTAGGAATTGACGCAGATGTTTTAGAGTTTGATACACAGCTTTTCGGAGATGGTGAAATCGGACTTGATTCAATCGATTCGCTTGAAATCATTGCTTATGTTGATGATGAATTCGGTGTTCAGATGACAGGTGTTGGCAAAGAACACTTCTACAGCATTGAGACAATCGCTAAGTATATCGAAGAAAATGCATAATATATAAAATGTGGCGGGTGTCAGATGACTTTTCTGGCACCCGTATTAGTTACGGATATAAGTTGTGGTTGATTGCTTGGATGTTGCTGACGGATTGGACTTTTAGGCTGGAATATTGCTTACAAAGTCCAAACGGGAATGCTAGAGTCGATGGATTGGACTTTTTGGTGGAATTGGATTCCTGAAAGTCCAAAACAGCGTGACGTGATTGACAGATTGGATGTTGTGGGCAGAAACAAGACTTGGAAAGTCCAAACCGACGCACCAGAGCGAGCAGATTGGACGTTAGAAGCAGAAACAGGACTTGAAAAGTCCAAACCGACGCACCAGAGCTGGAAGATTGGGCATAACAAGCAAGAACATGCCTCACAAAGTCCAAAACAAAGACAACTACACACTCCACCCCCCAAAAAGTATTATAAGAAATTATGAAAATAACAATAAAGGAGCAATTATGACAGAGAATAATAACCGCGCAGTCATTACAGGTCTTGGAATGATATGTGCTATCGGTAATTCAGTAGATGAAGCATGGAATAATGCCATTAATTCGGTTTCAGGAATACATAAAACAACAACACTTGATACAACAGACTGTTACGCAGATCTTGCAGCAGAAGTTAAGTGCGACACACTTGGGGATTTTGAGGGAAGCGAAGATGCAGACCGTTCAGCACAGCTTTGTATCAAGGCAGCAGGAGAGGCAATGAAGGACGCAGGACTTGATGATTTTGCAGGAGATCCTAAGGCTTCAGTTATCATCGGAAGCTGTGTCGGTGGTGCAGTCAGCATATCTGATTATTATGAGCATGGCAAGAAAGCAAGTGATGTAACTAAGATGCCAATCTCATCAATAGCACCTCAGGTTGCAGGTCAGTGCCATGCAGGCGGTGTTGTTACTAATATTGCAAATGCATGCGCAGCCGGAACAATCAGTATCGCATACGCATGCGAGCTTATCAGAGCAGGTAAGGCAGATGTAGTACTTGCAGGTGGTTCAGACACATTTGCAGCAGTACCATATGCCGGATTCTTATCACTTCATGCACTTGACGCAGATGGCTGCTCACCATTCAACAGATGTACAGGAATTACACTTGGTGAAGGTTCAGGTGTCGTAGTAGTAGAAAGCTACGAGCATGCTAAGGCAAGAAATGCAAAAATGTATTGTGAAGTATTAGGTGCTGGTGTTAGCAGTGACGCACACCATATCACAGCTCCAAGACCGGATGGAGAAGGTCAGATGGAGGCTATTAACAGAGCAATCAAGAATTCAGGATTGAAGAAATCGGACATCGGATATGTTAATGCACATGGAACAGGAACAGCTAAGAACGATGATGCAGAATTCTTATCATTACATACAATATTTGACGGCGAGAACAATAATCTTTCAGTAAGCTCAACAAAGGCTATGACAGGACACTGTCTCGGTGCAGCAGGAGCAATTGAAGCAGTATTTTCAATCAAGGCACTTACAACTAATACAGTAGTTCCAACACTCGGATTTAAGGACGAGGATATGGATAAGCTTGCCGAAAAGGCCGGAAAGATAGATTTCTGCCCTAATAAGGCACATAAAAAAGAGCTTACAAGCGTAATGAACAACTCATTTGCATTCGGCGGTAATAACGCAAGTATTATCTTTAGCAAAGAGGCTGGCAATGTGACAGTTAAGGAAGAGAAGAAGCCTCTTGTTATCACAGGTATTGGTGTAGTTACACCAAGCGGCAACGGTGTAGATACATATGTTGCAAATGCAGTAAAAAACGAAGCTCTGACAGAAGCTAATTTAAGAAGTTCAGTCGGCAAGGAAGATTATGATGCACTTGGACTTAAGATGTCATTCTATAGAAAGCTTGATAATTTCAGTCAGCTTCAGGCAGTATCAGGTATGGAAGCACTTAAGGACGCTGATTATGCAGTAACAGACGATAATGCAACAGATATTGGAATAATTGTGGGAACGTCAGAGGGTGCACTTGGAACATGCTGTGATTTCCAGAGTATGATTACAGAGAAGGGCAATGCTTCAGGAAGTGCATTCAAATTTCCTAACACTGTATACAATGCAGCAGGCGGATATCTTTCAATCTGCTCAGGAATCAAGGGCTACAATGTAACAGTTACTAACGGTGCACAGTCTGGTCTTGCAAGCATGGCATATGCAATGAGCGTACTCCGTTCAGGACAGGAAAATGCTATGTTAGCCACAGGTTCTGATGAGAACAGCGACATAATGACAGAGCTTTTCGGTAAGTTAGGTGTTACATCTGAAAGTGTCGTTACCCCATTTTCAGGAAATGATGGATTCGTATTAAGCGATGGCAGTGCTTCAGTTCTTATTGAGGATGAGAAGGCAGCCAGGGAGCGTGGTGCAAGAATCTACTGCCATGCAGCAGGATACGGAATGGCTCATTCAAATGTTAAGTTCGGAACACTTACAGGTTCAGAGGCAGGCCTTACAAATGCAGTTAATAACGCATTAGCAGACGCAGGAATGACAATTGATGATATAGATGCAGTATTTGGTTTCGCAAACGGAATGAAGGCTGTCGATGATGTAGAAATCAAGGGATTGACAGCAGTATTTGGTGACAAACTGGCAGAAAAACCGGTTGTGGAATTAAAGGAAGTTCTTGGTGAGTCAAGAGCAGCAGCAGCAACAACAGCAGCAGCACACGCAGCACTTATGTTTGCTGGAAAGATACCTTCACAGGAAGCATACAGCATTGCAGCAGACGGAAGCGTTTCTAAGACTAATGTTGAAGCTTCTAAGTTAAACAATGTACTTGTAGTTGCATATGGTGCAGGCGGTTCATACACAGCAATCGTACTCAGCAAGTAATGAAGCAGGGGCAGATGCCCATGACAAAGAACTGACATTTTCTTAAAGAAAGGACACACAGATATGAAAGTAGCATTAGTTACAGGAGCTTCCCGTGGTATTGGAAAGGCTTGTGCTATACGTCTGGCAAAAGACGGATATGCCGTAGTCATCAATTACAGCCATTCAGAGGAACAGGCACAGAAGGTTCTTGATGAAATCGTGGCAGCAGGCGGAACAGCCATAACATATAAAGCAGATGTTTCAGACCTTAATCAGGTTAAGCAGATGGTTAAAGATGTAAGTAAGGAGCTTGGCGGAATAGATGTACTCGTAAACAACGCAGGAATTGTAAGAGATGAGTACCTTCTCATGCTCAACAAGGATACACTTGATACATGCATGGACTTAAATGTTAAGGGTTACTTCTACTGCGCACAGCAGGCAGTACTTAAAATGTTCAGAAAGAAGAGCGGTGTCATCATCAACATGTCATCAGTCAGCTCGAAATTCGCACTTCCGGGACAGTCTGTATACAGTGCAACAAAGGGTGCTGTTAATTCAATGACACAGACAATGGCTAAGGAGCTTGCGGGTTACGGAATCCGTGTAAATGCAGTAGCACCGGGATTTATAGAGACAGAGATGCTGGATGCAATTCCAGAAGAGAAGAAGAAAGAGTATTTAGACGCAATCCCAATGCATAAGTTAGGAAAGGCAGAAGATGTTGCAAATGTTGTATCATCACTTTGCTCAGACGCATTTTCATATGTAACAGGTCAGGTTATCGTGCTTGATGGAGGATTATCATTATGATGAACATATTTGAGATTAATAAAAGAATCGGACAGCGCCCACCTTTCCAGATGATTGAGAAAGTGTTAGAGCTTGAGCCTAATGTAAGTGCCAGAGGTATTAAAAATGTATCAATTAATGAACCATATTTTATGGGACATTTTCCTGACGCACCTATAATGCCGGGCGTACTTATAATTGAAAGCTGCGCCCAGCTCTGTTCACTTGTAATCGATGACGGTGGAAAGAGCAGGGAAGAGGGCAGATTATATGTGCTTCTTAAAGTAGACGGATTCAAGTTTGTAAAGCCTGTTATTCCAGGAGATACACTTGATATTACAGTTACAGCTACAAGAATCAACAAGGTTCTCGCATCATTTGACGCAGTAGTTAAGGTAGATGGCAATGTGTATGCAAAGGGAAGCATGACATTTACAACAGTAGACCGCAAGGATATATATGGAACGGAGGAATAAAGTAATGGGAAAAATAGCAGTATTATTTTCAGGTCAGGGTGCACAGTATGTAGGAATGGGCAAAGACCTATACGATTCAGATTCTGATGCAAAGAAATTATATGATTTGGGGGAGTCGCTCCGCCCGGGAACAGTTAAGGTGTGCTTTGAAGGAGAAGGCGAGGAGCTTACCAAGACAGAGAATACACAGCCGGCACTTTTCCTTACAGACCTTGCATTTGCCAATGCGCTTAAGGATGCCGGAATTAAGGCTGATGCTGTAGCAGGATTTTCACTTGGAGAGATTCCTGCGCTTGCTTATGCAGGAGTTTTATCAATAGAGGACGCATTTAAACTGGTAGTTATCAGAGGAACCAAGATGGGTGAGCTTTCTACAAAGTATGCAGGCGGAATGGCAGCAGCACTTAAGCTTGCTCCAGAAGTTGTTGAAGAGACATGTAAGGAATTCAAGGAAATCTGGCCAGTTAATTATAATTGCCCGGGACAGATTTCATGTGCAGGAAGTGCTGACGAGATAGACGCATTCTGTGAAGCAATCAAGGAAAAAGGCGGCAGGGCAGTTAAGCTTGCAGTAAGCGGAGCGTTCCATACTCCTTATATGAAGGATGCAAGTGAAGAACTTGAGAAGGCACTCAAGGTAATGACAATTAATGCTCCACAGACAGAGATATATGCCAACAGAACAGGAAAGCCTTATCCACAGGATACAGCACAGATTATAGAAACAATAGCACTTCAGGCTTCTTCAAGTGTAAGGTTTGAGGATACATTAAAGAATATGTGGGCTGACGGAATAGACACATTTATCGAGGTAGGAGCAGGAAAGACACTTACAGGATTTGTTAAGAAGACACTTCCAGAAGCAAAGATGTACACAGTTACAACAGTTGATGCGTTGAATGAAGCAATTGAGAACATCAAGGCAGGAGAATAATAATGACAGTCAAATGTAACAAATGTAAAGAAGAAATCAATAAAGAGGATTTGGAGAAGAATTACTACATATGCCCGTTATGCGGGAAGCTAAACCGCATGCCGGCAAAGAACAGACTTCAGATGCTTACAGAAAAGTTTGATGTAATGTTTAATGATCAGGAATTTACAGATCCTATTGATTTTCCATCATACAAGGAAAAGTATGAGTCTGCCAGAGAAAAGAGCGGTGAGACAGAGGGCGTTGTATGCGGCAGAGGAACTATCGGTGGGAATGATACATGTATATTCATTATGGAGCCTAACTTCATGATGGGTTCTATGGGAACAGTTGTTGGGGACAGAATTACAGCACTTTTTGAATATGCTACAAAGAACAGACTTCCGGTTATCGGATATACAGTTTCAGGTGGTGCAAGAATGCAGGAGGGTGCACTGTCACTTATGCAGATGGCAAAGGTTTCAGCAGCAGCCAAGAGACATAGTGACGCAGGACTCTTATATGTTGTATGTACAACAGACCCTACAATGGGCGGTGCTACAGCAAGCTTTGCAATGCTTGGAGATATAATCATATCTGAACCGGGTGCAATGATTGGATTTGCAGGAAAGCGAGTAGTAGAGCAGGTTACAGGTGAAGTGCTTCCGGATAATTTCCAGAGCGCAGAGTTCCAGTTAAAGAACGGATTTATAGATGATATCGTGCCAAGACAGGAACAGAGGGCATATCTTGCTAACATTCTTGCAATACATGCAGAAACAGTAAGTGCATAACAGTATTGCATTGCAATATAAGGAGAAAGATTAATCATGACAAACGAGAATTTAAGTGTTTATGACAGAATCTGCCGTACAAGAAAGAGCGGCAGAGCAACTGCATCGGATTATATAAATGCTACAATAACTGATTTTGTAGAACTTCACGGTGACAGATGCTTTGCAGACGACCATGCCATTGTCGGTGGTATCGGACGACTTAACGGAAAGCCTGTAACTGTAATCGGAATTGAAAAAGGAAGAGATTTAAACGAAAGACTTTTAAGGAATTTTGGCTGCGTTCTTCCAGAAGGATACAGAAAAGCATTAAGACTTATAAAGCAGGCTGAAAAGTTCCACAGACCTGTTATCTGTTTTGTTGATACACAGGGTGCTAACTGCGGTAAGGGCGCAGAAGAAAGAGGACAGGGACAGGCAATTGCCAACAATCTGTATGAGCTTACAGATGTTAAGACACCTATTATATCAGTAATGATTGGTGAAGGCGGGAGCGGCGGCGCACTTGCACTTGCTGTTGCGGATGAAGTATGGATGCTTGAAAATGCATATTATTCAGTAATCACACCTGAGTCATGTGCAAGTATTCTATTCAAAGATCCTAAGAGAGCGCCAGAGGCAGCAGAACATCTCAAGCTTACAGCCGCTGACCTTAATAAAATGGGTATCGTAGAAAAGGTTGTTGAAGAACCGGAAGATTTTTCAGAAGAGAAAGAAACATCACATTTTATGAAAAAGCTTGCTGACGACCTTTCAAAAGAAATAAAGCAGTTAGAGAAGAAGCCAGTTGATAAGCTTCTTGATGACAGATATGAGAAATACAGAAAAATAGGCCGTTACAGCGAATACAGTGAGGCAGTAGGAGAGGTTCCTGGAGCAGCACAGTTACTTGGTGTATCACAGGCTCCTGCAAGAAAGAGAAGAGGATTATTTGGACGTGGCTAAGATATTAGTTTTAAATGGAAGTCCACATAAGAGTGCCAGCACTACAATGGCGGTAACCAACGCATTTGTAAAGGGAATGTGCGAAGGTGGTAAATACGAGTCGGAGATAATTAATATCTCCGACTTAAATGTTACTCCATGCATGGGCTGTCTTTCATGCTGGGCAAGGACTGAGGGCGAGTGTGTTATCAAAAATGATGACATGCCGGCAGTTAAGAAAAGAATAGAAGAAGCAGACATTATAATTGAAAGTTATCCGTTGTATTTTTTTGGCATGCCGGGACAGATGAAGCTTTTAACAGACAGACTTTTAAGCATGATGTGTACTTACAGGGGACAGAAGCCACCTGAAAATGGCGAGTCATTTCACGGCATAAGAAATCCAAAGACGGGACAGAAATTGGTTCTTATATCGGGATGTGCTTATTCGGAGTCAGAGTCAGTCTATGATTCGCTTCTTAAGGAATATGAGTGCATATGTGGTAAAAATGGATTTACAGCAATTCTATGTCCACAGTTAAAGACATTAATTGAACTGGGTGCAAGTTCAAGACTTGACAGATATTTATCAAAGTATGAGGCGGCTGGAAAAGAGTTTGCTGCGACAAAGCATTTGTCAGAGGAGACAAAGCAGAAGCTGTCAAAAGCTCCATTTTCAGAGGCAGTGTATAAGAATCTGCTTGATAATTTCTGGAGGGAGCAGAAGGAGGGCTAAATCCTCTCCTCGTCAATGGACTCGGATTTTACTTCGTAAAACAAGGAGGATGAGATTTGATAAAGATAGTTGTAGATTTGCTTGGTGCTGACAAGCCGCAGACAGAGCTTGTTTTGGGTGCAATCAGGGCAATCAGTGAGAATAAAGATTTGTATGTATATCTGATGGGAAGGAAGGCCGAGCTGGAGGATTTCCTTGCCAATGTAACTTATGATGAATCGCAGCTTGAGATAGTGGACTGCACACAGGAGATAACTAATTATGATGACCCGGTTGACGCTTACCACGATAAGACTGATTCGTCCTTAATCAAGGGACTTAAAATGTGCCGCATGAATGAGGATATCGGTGGATTCGTGACATGTGGTGCAACAGGAGTTGTGCTTATAAGTTCTATCCTTATACTTGGCAAGTTAAATGCGACAAGACCGGCACTTTCAGTAGTTCTTAATGGCCGTAATGACAAGCCATTCTGTATAGTTGACTGCGGTGCCAATATTGACTGCAAGGCAGACCGTTTTGTCGATTTTGCAAGACTCGGTGTAGCTTACATGAAGACACTCGGAATTGAGAATCCGACAGTTGCAACACTTTCTAATGGCATTGAAGCTGGAAAGGGAAGTGATGTTATTAAGGAAGCTCATGAGCTTTTAGAAAAATGTGGTTTTAATTTCACAGGTAATATTGAAGGCAAAGAAGTGTTAGACGGCAACGCAGATGTTGTTGTATGTGATGGATTTGCAGGGAATGTGCTTCTTAAATCAATCGAGGGAACAGCAAAGGTTGTGTTTGATGATATAAGAAGGGCAGCAGCAGGTGCATCTGATACCCAAAAGGCACAGCTAGAGGCATTTATTGGCAGACTTGAGCCAAAGTTTGATTACAACAATGAAGGCGGAGCAATTCTTCTAGGCGTTAAGAAGCCGGTTGTTAAGGGACATGGAGCAGCAACGGACAAAACAGTGTATAATACAGTTAAGATTGCTTATGGACTTGCAAAGAATAATCTTGTGGAGAAGATAAGCGAGGAATTTGAGAAAAAGTAACATACATTGAGGTGATTGTATAATGCAAAGAGAGAAAAACAACAATTTTATTCTTGATTTCACAGGTGTATATGATGATGAATTTGCTAAGGAAAAAACATCACTTACATGGATAGACTGCACTGATATTACAGGATGTGATATGTATGTATCAGACGAAGCTGAAAAACAGATAGGTGAAAGAGTTGATTCTGTTGGAATTCATGGAATACATTTTCTTGATTCGGGTAACTACCATTATGTTACTAAGATAATGACTGACAGAATTAAGGAACCGTTTTCTTTAGTTGTATTTGATCACCATACCGATATGCAAAAACCTATGATTGAAGGATTAACAAGCTGCGGAGACTGGGCAGGAAAGGTGATTAAAGACAATCCGTATATTTGCCAGCTTATTCTAGTGGGACCAGAGAAGAAAGATATTAATGCGATTGGGTTAAGAAGTAATAAACTTATAACATATTCAGCACAGGAGATAAGAGCCGAAGCAATGGAATCTAAAACAAACCAGATTGATTTATCAATTCCTGTATACATATCTATTGATAAGGATGTTCTTGATGAAAGCATAAGTGAAACCAATTGGAGTCAGGGACATATGAAGCTTGGGACATTAGAGCATATGCTTGGGATAATTATAAGAAACCAGAAGGTTTTAGGTATTGATATATGTGGAGAATGTGATACAAATATGCCGCTTCCTGAATATATGGAAGATGAGGAAAAGAACGGAGAACTTAATAAAGAATTATATAATTTTCTTTTGAAACGACTGAAAAAATATAGTTTATAAATATTTTATAATTCCGCAATCCCATGTAAATACTGGGGTTGCGGGATTTTATAATTGGAAAATAAAAAAAATTAGCACTCACCCCTTGACAGTGCTAATAAAAAGGTATATAACATAGCCAAGAACAAAGGAAGGGAACCAAAAGAGGTACGAAAGTAAAGGAAAGTACCTCAAGAGGTTACTGAAACATCCCGGTTCCAAAGAAACAAGGTAACAAGATAATGGTATATGTTAAAGGAGGAATGACTTATGTTGATGCCTAGTATTTTTGGAGAGAATTTATTTAATGATGATTGGATGGACTTCGGATTTCCTGAAGTTGACAAGGCTTTATATGGTAAGCATGCAAATAATGTAATGAAGACTGATGTTAAGGAAACTGATACAGGTTATGAAGTTGATATTGATCTTCCAGGATTTAAGAAGGATGAAATTAATGCACAGCTTGATAACGGTTACCTTACAATAAGTGCTGCTAAGGGACTTGATAAGGATGAAAAGGATAAGAAAGGTAAATACATCCGTAAGGAAAGATATGCTGGTGCTATGAGCCGTAGCTTCTATGTAGGTGAAGGTGTCACACAGGAAGATATCAAGGCTAAGTATGAAGATGGTATCTTAAGACTTTCAGTTCCTAAGAAAGAAGCTAAAGCAGTTGAGAATAAGAAGTACATTGCTATTGAAGGCTAATGACTAATCATTTATTATTGAATTAGAAAGGGAGCGATTGTTATGGATAAGAATCCAAAGCATCCATTAAAGAAAAAGAAAGTACATCAGAAGATGAATGTTGCAGACCACAGTGTCGAGGAACAGGCAGCTTTTGGTAAGCATAAGAAACACACATATGAATAAATGATTTTAATCCCGTGGCGGTTGTATGACTGTCGCGGGATTTTTATTTAATCAGCAATTGCTAAATATGAAATTTTAAGAATATATGCCATTGGAAGCCGCGTGTGTGGTATTATAGAAACTGTTTAAAAATATGTGGAAAGAAGGCAGGGTTTATATGTCATTAGAAAAAGCACTTGGATATCTGGAGAAAGCAGGATACAGAGAGCATGTAATACAGCTTGGTGAATCAACGGCCACGGTTGCAATGGCAGCGGAGGCACTTGGAGTCGAGCCGGGAAGGATAGCCAAGACAATGTCTTTTCTTCAGGGCGACAAGGCAGTATTGATAATCACAGAAGGAACTGCGAAGATAGATAACAGAAAATATAAAGACACATTTCATGTAAAAGCAAAGATGATACCATTTGAAGAGGTTGAGAATATAATCGGACACGCTCCTGGTGGAGTCTGTCCATTTGGCATTAATGAGGGCATTGATGTATATCTTGATGAAAGCCTTAAACAGTTCGATATTGTGTATCCGGCAGCAGGCGACGACCATTCTGCAGTGAAGCTCACAATTGCTGAGTTAGAAGACGCTTCACAGGCTAAGGGCTGGGTTGATGTGTGCAAGGAGGCGGAAAATGTTTAATAGAGAAGATAACACATATAACGAAATCAGGGAAAAGTCATTATTCCAGTGGCTTGATGAGATGGAAAAGCATGAAGACATAGCAGTTCGTGGAGGCGTTAAACTGACACGGGAATATATACAGCATTTAAAAGATGAAAATAAGAGGCTTGAAGAGCAGAATAAGCTGAAAAATGAATATCTTAAGAAGGTTGTGGGAAGATAAAGCATTTACAAGGTAGAATCATGAACATACAGATAATAAAATCCAGAAGAAGAACAATAGGAATAGAGGTTCATGCAGATGGGAAAGTGATAGTAAGAACTCCATTGCGAATGTCATCAGCAGAGATTAACCGATTTATAGAAGAACATGATGAATGGATCAGGCAGAAACTGGATTTTGTCAGACAGAAATCAGATAACAGACGCGGTACAGGTGCACCGGGGGTAGAATGTCTGTCGAAGCAGGAACTTGATAATATAAAGGATACATTTGAAAAAAGAGTACAGTTTTACTGCGATATGATGAATGTGAGCGTTGGAAGAATAACTATCCGTAACCAGAAAACAAGGTGGGGAAGCTGTAGCTCTAAAGGCAATGTGAATTTCAACTACCAGTTGTATTATATGCCGCAGGAGCTGATGGATTATGTAATCGTGCATGAGCTTTCGCACAGAAGGCATATGAATCATTCGGCAGAATTCTGGGCGGAGGTTGAAAAATACTGTCCGGAGTATAGAACATACAGAAAGCAGTTAAAGGGATATGAACTTACTTAGAGGAGGCATTTTAAGGATTATTAGATATGGATATTAACAGATACATGGAATTGCTTGACAGGGCAGAGAAACTAAAGAATAATACACGCCATTCATGGACATCTTCCGGTAGGCATGAAAGCGTTGCTGAACATAGCTGGAGGCTGGCATTTATGGCATATTTCATTAAAGATGAATTTCCTGATGTGGATATTAATAAAGTTATATTAATGTGTATGATGCATGATTTTGGGGAAGCATTTACAGGAGATATTCCAGCATTTGACAAGACTTCTGATGACGAGAATACAGAAGAAAATGTAATCAAAGAGTGGATTGATTCTCTGCCAGAGCCATACAGGACAGAGCTTGCAGAACTTTTTGCCGAGATGAAGGAGAGAAAGACAACAGAGGCAAAGCTATATAAGGCATTAGATAAGATGGAAGCTGTTATTCAGCATAACGAAGCAGATATAAGCACATGGCTTGAATTGGAATACGATCTGCAGCTTACATATGGTGAGAAAGAGACAGCTTTTTCAGATGCGACAAGGAATCTTAAGAAGAGAGCTAATGAGGATAGTCTGGCGAAGATGAAGAATACATAGGTGAGATGATTAGGTAAGCGGGGGTACCAGCCATGCATATTGAGCCTTATTGCGGAAAGTATGATAAGCAGAATAAATGTGCTGTGATGAAGAAGTTCTTTGTAAAGAAAGAGTTCCGGTCACAGAAGATAGGACTTGCTTTATATAACATGCTCATAGAGTATGCAAAGGAAAAGTACATAGAGCATATCATTCTGGACACCCCGTCAGTTGCGGCAGCTTCGCACAGGTTTTATGAAAAGGCTGGTTTTAAACGAATTGAGTCGCAGGAATTACCTGTACCGTACGGTTTTCCAGACGGAGACAGTTTGTTATATATGCTTGATATATAGATTGAGAGGAAACATTTGTAACTATAATCATAGAAAAGAGGTATATATATGGAATTACAGGCAGTAATGGAGAAAAGAAGAAGCATAAGAAATTATAATCCAGAGGGAAAAGTTACTAAGGAGCAGCTTGAGGAACTTATTAAGGCAGCATCATATGCACCTTCATGGAAGAATCTGCAGACATCAAGATATTACTGTGTTTTATCTGAAAATGCGGTAAAAGAACTTAGAGAAAAATGCCTTCCTGAATTCAATCAGGCTAATTCAGACGGAGCAGGTGCATATATAGTCACAACATTTGTAAAGGGAATGGTTGGTTTCGATAAGAATACAGGCAGCCCGGTTAATGAGGCTGGTGACGGCTGGGGCTATTATGACCTTGGTCTGCAGAATGAGAATCTGCTTCTTAAAGCTGCTGAACTGGGGCTTGATACTCTGGTAATGGGCATTAGAGATGGTGAGGCGTTAAGAGAATTGCTTAATATTCCAGACAGTGAAAATGTTGTGTCTGTTATTGCTGTCGGCTACAGGGGACAGGAGCCACCTGAAAGACCTAAGAGAAAAGAGCTTGAGGTTGTTGCGAAGTTTATGTAATATAAAACCGAAATAAGACAGTTTATCAGAATTGACAAAAAGAAATATATAATGTGGATGACGCAGGAGGATGAACTGATTACCAGATGTCAGGATTAAAAGCTGACTTTTGGTGTGGTTCGGAATCCTGCGTTTTTTATTAGAAAATCTGCATGTGTCTCATTATTGGCACATATATTACGATATTATGTGGTTACAAGATAGATATAAGATTAATAGCAAATAATTAATAAGGCACATTTAGAATGTGAGAAAGGTGGCAATATGGGTATATTTGGTAATAAGGATTCAATCGTTGGTGCAGCACTTGGTGTTGGTGGAGCATTTGATAAGAATAGAAAAACAGATTCTGCAACAGTATTTGGAGCGGCACTTGGAGCAAGCATAGGTTCAGGTAAGAAGTGGACAATGGAAGATTCAATTAAACTTGGAGCAGCAATTAATGCAAGTAATGCATGGAAGAAAAGATGAGAAGGATTAATAGGAGGATGTCTATATGAATAAGGATTTTAAAAATGGAATTATTGGATTGCTTATGTTTATGGGAATAATTTTATTATTAGGCTTCGTAGAAACAACAATTGAGGATGGTAAAAAGTCTTCATACAGCAGTAATAGGAGTAGTTATTCATATACGAAAAGTACAAGTAGTTATACATCAGGCAGTTCAGCAAGCAAGACTACATCTTCAAGCAGCAAGTCAGGAAGTAGTTCAAGTAAGACTGGCGGCTCAAGCAGTACATCAAAAGTAAGCAGCTCAGGCAGCACATCAACGACTGCAACGAAGTCTTCTGGAAGCAAATCTACCAGCACAAAAAGTACAAAGTCAAGCAGTACAAAGAGTAGTTCAAAGAAGAAATATTATGACTCATATGATGATGGATATGATGACATTTATATGGATGGTGATTATGATTACGACAGATACAATAAAGATTCAGATTATGCAGACGGTGTAGATGATGCCATGGATGAGTTTGGCTGGTAAAGCTAAGTATATTTCTTTGTAGATTTATTTAGTGTTGGTGTATGTAGTAAAATAGTGTATAATTGTTTATAGGATTTGAATGTGAAATGTAACGGTATTGATTAAATTTAAGGGGGATTATAGTGGCAACAGAAACTAAGGAGAAGCTGATAAGGGTATTGCAGTTGATGCAGACAACGGATGAGAAAACTCCAATGAATGCGACTCAGATTGTAGAAAAACTGAGTACTGAATATGAACTTGAGGGAGTGAACAGAAAAAGCATATACAGAGATATTGCACTTCTTCAGGATTGTGGATATGACATTGTACAGACTGAGGATAAACGAAGTGGTTGGTATATGAATACACATGCATTTGCAGACTGGCAGATTAAAATAATGATGGATGCAGTACAACAGGCGAAATGTATTTCCATTAATGAGGCTATGCAGATAAGAGAAAATCTTCTTAATCTGACAAGTAAGAGAGGCAGAAGCAGATTTTCACATATGATGATGCCAAATTCTGGAAATGTAAATGCAAAAGAAAATATTGGTGCATACGTAGAAACTATGCTTGAAGCAATATACCAGCATAGAAAGATAGAATTTCAGTATACAGAAATTAATGATGATATGAAGAAGGTACTGCGTCGGGAAGGAAAGAAGTATCTTCTTAATTTGTATGCAATTTATTGGTCAGATAATAATTATTACCTGATAGGAGTCCACGACAATCACGATAATCTTGTTAATTACAGATTGGACAGGATTGTAAACTTAACTATGAGTGATGAAAGGGCAGTTGATGCAAAGGAAAAAGTAGGTGTCAATCCGGAAATGATAATTCAGGAATACATAGAAAAGAGCGTGGATCATTTCCAGGGGGAACTCATCAGAGTTGAAGTTGAATACGAACCGGGACAGGCAGCAAATGCAATCCTATATGATTTTGCCGGGGAGAATATAAGGGTAAGGAAACTGGAGAATGGACGTTGCAGAGCAGTATTTCAGAAGATGGACAGTGTGACACTTGTTGGATGGTTTATGCAGCATGCTGGAATGTATAAGATTATTGGACCTGAGAAGTTGAGGGATGAAGTGTGTAGAGAATTAAATCTTGCCAAGAAAGTATACGAGAGTATTTGATGTTAATGATGTAATAATTTATTTGGATAGAGGGGGACCAAAGATGCATAACATAAATGAGTTGATTGGGATTATAAAGGGCATTAATTTTGATGGAATAATAAATGAAAAAGAAGTATTAGATTTAAGGCAGTGGGTAGAGAAAAATAGAAATTTAGCGTATGAGCCGACTCAGGTTGAATTAATCAAGTTGGTTAGTGATGTTGTTGAAGATTCGATAATTGATGATAAAGAACGCGAAATATTATTGGAATATGCTTACAGGTACGAACATGATCAGAATGAAAACGATAAAAAAATATACGAGTTAAATGGAATTATAGAAGGAATTATATGTGACGGAGAAGTAAATGAGGCAGAAATATATAGGCTCAATGAATGGATGAGAGAAAATAGAGAAAAGATTATTAACCATAAGCCAAGTCAGAGACTATGTCGTGCAATTGACGAGGTTTTGGAAGACGGAATAGTTACAGAGGAAGAACAGCATAAGATGCTGCAAATGCTTTCATCAAGAATTAATAATACTCAGTTTGAGACAAAATTGAATTATTTGTGCAAACAAGTTAAAGCCAAGCAGAATATAGGATTGGATTTAATTGATTTATTATATAATCAGGAGGCCATTGAAGAGATACACGATAGAGCGATGTGGCAGTTACAGGCTGCGTTAAATTCTTATACAGGGTCATATACTTCAAACGGAGAAATTGTTTTTATATCATTGTGTTTAATAGGAATGTTGGAATATGATGGTGCCTTTTATGATAGTGTAAGAGTGACATATAAAGATTTGTATAAGAAATATAATCAACAAAAAATTGAAACTCTTATTAGGACAATATTGGATAGATATCGTTCTGAAGAACAAAGAAATAATAGGAGGGGTGCTAAAAATGCGATTATTAATGTTGTACTTACCAATAGCATAGTACCTAGCTATTATCTGGAGGGATTTTTTGAATTTATATATGATATATATAAAATAAATTTTGATTATAGTATTCCCAAAGACTTATATGGAGAATTTAAGTTTGTGTATGACGGATTAAGATGCAACATGCTATCTGAAGGAGACAGTATCCAAGATAATGTAACCAAGAAAACATATAAGCTGATTTCAACAACAAAACATTTAATTGCAGATAATAGCAGTATAGATTCTATTATAAAGCTTAGTATAATAGTGGTTAATTTGATTGACAAAAGAATCTGGAATAAACCAATTAATGTTGTTAATCCATATCTAAAATGTGGTTATGAAAAATGGGAGAGTACTATAAAAAAAGATCTTATAGATGTTAATAGTGATAAAGGTAAAAGTCGAGATAGGTGGAAACCTGATTATGTGCTGATAGGAAATGATATATATTTGATTCCTCCCGTACATAAAATAAAAGCTCAGTATAAAAGCTGGGAAGTGTGTGTGCAGGTGCTAAGTGGCGAAAAAGTGATATATGAAGATAATAATCTGGATATAAGAGAAATTATTGCTGGATACAAAATCATACCGCAAAGGATTAAAATTGAGGAACCATGCAATGAAATTTCTTATAGATTACTGGCAGGGGCGAAAGAAATATATAACAGTAGAAAAAGCTTATACAGAAGATATTTGGTGTTTAATTCAGAAGGAGAGGAATTAAAAAATAACACTGATTATGAGGGAACAGTTATTATCTGCTATAAAGATATAAATGACAATCTTCAAGCATATTTCAAAACAGATAACTATTTATTAGCTTCAAAGAATGTGCGACTTGGAGATTTTTGCTATATATGTGGAGAAATATTTAATTTTACATCACTTATAAAACCTGGAATTTTTGGCAATGAATACGAAAAAGTACACTTAATAAAGGAAGGGCAAACATCAAAAATTCAACTTTATAAAGAAGTGAAAAATATAGTTTTTGAATGTGAAGCTAGCCCTAATAATGTAGAAGTAAAAATAAATGAAAGATCGTATGATCTTAATGAGTTGGCTTATATATCAACCACAAGGGGTGGAATTAATAAATATATCGTAAGTATTCCTCAGCTAAAAGATGGGATATATGATATATATACTGATCAATATACTGACGGTCATAAGAATAGAATATGTAATTTTTGCTTTGCATTGGATTCTCATTATCAGGCAGTATGTGAAAAATTGAGTGATGATATTTTTTCATATAAAATATCGAACGGATTGATTGGAAGCAGTATTACAGGACAAATTAGTTTATCAGATTTTAATGAAATGTCTGTGAAGTTTCAATATAAAGGGATTACATATGCATATGAATTGCCGTTTAATTTGGAGGCGTATAGGATTTCTGGTTCCAAATGGAAGTCAATGAATAATGATATGTGGATTGGTGATATAAATAATGACACTGTAATTGATGTATATGATTCTGAAATTGATTCAATAGATGTGTATTCCATGATGGGACGTAAATTAGATAGTTTGAATATAAAGGATATGAATGTTTATAAGTCAGTGAGTATAGGTTCATTGGTTAATTATAAAAATGAGTTTGATTTTGTATATATAGCCCTTATGCATAATGGTAGGATAAAGAGACCAATCTTTTGTAATAACAAATGTCAGATACGACCAGAAACAGAAGTGATAATAAATACAGTAACAGGAGTATTATCAATAAATCCTTGGTTTTATGGAAAGGGCAATTTGTGTTGTGAAGTGCTTAATGAAAAAGAAGAATGTGTATATAAACAGGAGAATCTAATTAATAATACTAATATTGAGGTTAATGATTTGGTGTCTGGTGAAAGATATCAGATTGTATTTTCTGAAAAGGCTAAGGGTTTGAGCCTATCTCAAAAAAAATATAGTGAGCTTAAAAGATATGAAAGAGTATTCTATTCTAGAAAAGATTATGTTGGCAAAGAATTTAAGATACTTGATGCATGCTATATGGAAAACGATAGTGTAAAAAAATGTGAATTATCAAAATCATATCTAAAAATTACAGAGCAGAAATCTCAAGATGTATTTACTGGTGAATTATATATGAGAGAGTCAAATTCTATGTTAAGAAGCAATCTAGTAAAACCTGTTAAAGCCGAAATATATGGTGATGTAATTAATGGATGTATTGATGCTATTATTACATATAAAGATGAATATCTTACATATGACAGCCAAAGAAAACATGTAACTAATTCTACAATGAATCATGGAGAGAAAATTACGAGCTATATTATATCAATTATGTAATGGTGGAGGGGAAAAATATTGGGCAAGTTAAATTCAATAGAAAAATCACAATTTATTAATAGTAAATATAAGGGCTTTTTGAAATCATCTTTTAGATTTGGTAATAAACGACTTCAGGAATTATATGAGCAGCAATTGCAAAAAGAAAAATTGTTCAAAGGACCATATGTTGATTTAAACCTGCCATTTGTGAGAGATAGGAATATCAAACAGTTGGTTAAGGATGGAGTGCTTTGTGAATCTTTTTTGAAATTAAACGGAATTAACTTTGACAGACCATTGTATGCGCATCAGGTAGATTCAATAAAAAATGTAGGAGCAGGAAGAAGTACAATTGTAACTACTGGTACGGGTTCTGGAAAGACAGAATGTTTTTTGTTTCCAATATTAAATGAAATATTGTCAGAAATAGAGAATGGTAATAAAGAGGATGGAATAAGAGCAATATTTTTGTATCCTATGAATGCTCTGGTTAATGATCAAATGGATAGAGTTCGTGAGATTTTGAAGAATTGTCCTGAAATAAAATTTGGTTATTTTACTGGAGATACTAAAGAAACAGTATCTGCTGATTATAGATACAAATATGAACAGGAAAATAATGTTTATATCCCATCAAATGAACTTGTATCTAGAGAGGAAATAAGAAAAACTCCACCACATTTGCTTTTTACTAATTATTCCATGTTGGAATATCTGCTTATTAGGCCAAATGACTATTCAATATTTTCTTCAGACAAGTTGGCAAACTGGAAGTATGTGGTACTTGATGAAGCACATACATATAATGGTTCATTAGGTATTGAATTATCCATGCTACTTCGTAGGCTGACTGGACTAGCTGATAAAAAACCAAAGTTTATTCTTACTAGTGCAACTCTTGGACAAAAAGGAAAATCGGAAAAAGACATTGTTAATTTTGCACAGAATCTTACTGCATCTTCATTTGATGTAAATGACATTATATTTGCAAAGCGTATACCACTTACCAATGAAAAGTTAGAGTATACTGTATCTGGAGAAGATTATATTGAATTATCTAGAAATAGTAATGATAATGATTTGGTTAAGAATATAATATCAAAATATATTAATGTATCTGAGTCTTCTATGAGTAGTATGCTATATGACCTACTTATTGCAGATAGAAATGTTTACAAAATGTATACTATACTTAAAAATGGATGTAAAGATTTTTCTGTATTATTAGAGCAATATAATCAAGCCGTTAATTCGCAACAATTGGCTGCATTGATTGATCTTATAAATCATGCTCAAAAGGATGGCATAGGAATATTTGATCTTAAATACCATTCTTTTGTACGGCCATTATCAGGTGCATATGTAACACTTGAGGAGCAGCCACAATTGAGTTTAACAAAAACAAACTGGTTAGGTGAATATAAAGCATTTGAAATAGGAAATTGTCGATATTGCAGTTCTCCGTATGTTATAGGAAAGATTTATCATAGTGAAAGAGATAATTTGGATTATCTGCTTCAAAATAATGAAATTGATATATATGAAAATTACGGAAATAATGAATATGTAGCACTTGATTATTTTTTGATGGAAAATACTATAAACGAGGAAGAAGTAGATTATGGACAATTAGATGAATATATAGTCTGTGCAAAATGCGGAGCCATACATGCAGCAAAAAACAAGAACGCTGTTAAATGTGCTTGTGGAAACAATTTTGAATATTCAATATTCAGAGTACAGAAAAAAGATACTGATGATTATGCCAATAATAATATTAATCAATGCCCATGCTGTGGACATAAAGGAAAGAATGGCGTAGTTAAAAGCCTTGATTTAGGAAAAGACGAGGGAACAAGCATTATATCACAGATATTATTAGATTCACTTGGAGATGATGAACCTGAAGCAGTGCCAGTAAAAAAATTATCATTAAAAAACAGACCGGTTATAAAAAATCATGATGAAAAAAAGAATGTAAAACAATTTCTTACATTTTCAGATAGCAGACAGCAGGCAAGCTTTACTGCAGCATTTTTTGATGCCAAGTATTATAGAATGTTAAGAAAGAGACTTATATGGAAGATAATTGAAGATAACAATTATAATGCAATTACAGTAAATGCAATGGCGGCTGAATTAAAAGCATTAATAAAAAAGAGAGATTTGTTTCCAAATGATTTGGATGAACAGAAAAATGCCTGGATTGCAATAATGGTTGATTTGTTAAAAGTCGATGGTAGCTATGATGGTGAAGGTTTAGGACTTTATTATTTTGATTTGGATTTATCTGAGATGATGAGTCAGATAAGTGAAGAAGATGTTGATGAATCATTGGGGAAATACAAAATTAATAAAAAAGACCTTGGAACAATTATGCAGGTTGTGTTTAGCGTGTTTAAAAATGCCCCTGCAATAGATTATACAAAGTCTACATTAACAGAAGAAGAAAAGCTGGATGCATTAGATTACCGTAGATTTGATATTTACATAGCATATAATTGCTCTAAAAATACAGCGGGAGTAAGGAGTTTTCTCCCTATTAAATCAGATGATAACAAGGCTGTACGATATGTTATGAAAGTTGCGAACTGTGACTGTGACGAAGCTAAAACTATTTTAGATATATTGTTTAATAATCTTGCAGTTCCTGGTGGACTTTTAAAAAAACATCCTGTTGAAGAAAAATATCAGATAGATGCAGGTAAATATATAATAAGGAATTATAGAACATCAAAATACTATAAATGCACAAAATGTGGACGTCTTACACCTTATAATGTTCATAATGTATGTGTAAATGACAGGTGTACTGGAAAACTTGTTGAAGTTAATCCGGATGAAGAATTAGCTTCTAACTGGTATAGGAAACAATATAAGGAATTTAATATAGAGCCAATCGTTATTCAGGAACATACAGCTCAACTTGACAGAAAAAAGGCAAAACAATATCAACAGGATTTCAAAGATAAAAAAATAAATATATTAAGTTGTTCAACCACATTTGAGATGGGAATAGATATAGGAGATCTTGAAACCGTATTTATGAGAAATGTTCCCCCATCACCAGCTAATTATGTTCAAAGGGCAGGTAGAGCAGGACGTCGTAAGGATAGTGCTGCATATATACTTACATATTGTGGAAAAGGTTCGCATGATTATACATATTTTTTAGAACCTGAAAAAATGATTTCTGGAATAATAAAACCACCTTATTTTAATGTTGTTAATCATAAAATAATAGAGCGCCATTTAATGGCGGCGTGTCTGGGATCTTTCTTTAGAAAGTACCCTGATTATTTTAAAAGCTTGGAGAGTTTTGTTTTAGAAGGCGGAGCTGAAGAATTTAAAAAATATATACTGGAGCATCCACAAGAGTTGAATTATTATATAAATAATAAGGTGCTTCCAGAAGATAAATATGATGATTTTCATGATTTTAAATGGTTTGATGAAATTAAAGGAGAAGATGAGAAGTTAAATAATTTTGTTAACACCATAAAAGAAATAGAAAAAGAGTATGCAAATGCAAAGAAAGAGGCTCTTGCTGAGGAAAAATATCAGGAAGCAGACTACTATAAAAAACAGATAGATAAATTACATAAGGACAGCATGGTAGAAATGTTATCCCGCTATTGTGTAATTCCGAAGTATGGGTTTCCAGTTGATATCGTAGAACTTCAGGTATATAAGAAGGGAAGGTTGGATAATAGCAAAGATTTAAGCAGAGACTTAAAGATAGCAGTATCTGAATATGCACCGGATTCAGAGGTGATTGCAGATAAGGAAAAATACACATCAAAGTATATTACTATGTCTAACGTGTCAGAGCTTCCAAAGCATTATTTTGCATACTGTCCTAACTGCGAACAGTTAAATGTAATTCTTACTAATCATTCAAGTAGTAAATGCAGGTATTGTGGTACAGATATCAACATAGCAATTTTTGATAGTTACATTGAACCTATATATGGTTTCAAAACAGGAGAAACTAAGCAGAGTGCATGGATAAAACCAAGACGCTCATATTCAGGAGAGGTTTCATATATTGGAGATGGAGGTAATAAGGAAATACACCTGGATATAGGGAATGTAATGTCTGTAGATACTAGTACAGAAGATGAATTATTGGTGATGAATAAATCAATGTTTTATATGTGTCCGCTATGTGGTTACAGTGATTTGCACAAAGGAAAAATTGCACCACCGGACTTGATGAAAAAACATATGAATTATAAGAATTTTTCTTGTACAAATGATATTTTGCAAAAGATTCGCCTTGGTCATACTTTTCGAACTGATGTAGCCAGATTTACTATACCATCTTTAAAATCTGTAGATAAATTGGATTATTCAAGAGCATTATCATTCTTATATGCATTTATAGAAGGAATTAGTATTGCTTTGGGAATAGAGAGAACAGATATTGATGGTATTATAGAATTGGACGCTGAAAAGGGAAGTTATGATATATTAGTATATGATAATGTGCCTGGAGGAGCTGGACATGTTAAGAGATTAGTTGACAAACAGGCGATAGTTGAGTCATTAAAAGCTGCATTAGAAAAGGTATCTCAGAATTGTTGTGATGAAAACACATCTTGTTATAATTGTTTGAGAAATTATTACAATCAGGCTTATCATAATAAGTTACAAAGAAAACTGGCAAAGGAGTTTATTGAAATGATATTATCAGAAATATAAGAATCCTTAAACTTTTATAGAATAATGGAGAGTAATATATGCATAAGAGTTATAGTGAAAAATATAAAAAAGAATTTGAAAATTATCTAATTGAATTTCTTCCAACAATTAATAGAAAACCTACGCAAGCAAATCAAATGGCAATAGATGTATTTTATCTTGAAAGAAATTATCCTCAAAGAGATTTTATGTATTGGTTTCAATCAGATGATACTTTCAATGAAGCAAAAGAAGTGCTCGATATGTTATTTAAAAACAGGAAATCATATAAGAAAAGTCTTAAAGACCATATTGATTATATGAGTTGGTTTAAACAATTTTTAAATGACAATGAAAGATTTGAATACAAAACTAGTAAGAATTTTGATGATAATAAGAAAAAGCAAAGCTTATCTGATAGTCAAATAAAATGTCAACATAATGAGATTGGTTATTATAAAATTATAAAAAGATATTTTTATGAGATATTACCAGATGATGTTGATATAAATGAATATTTTAATCCTAAACGGAAAAAAGATATGAAAGAGATATTTTATCAATTTTGCCTTAATATGCAAGATTATAATATGATGCCATCAGTAATAGGATTTATGAGAGAGGACAGGAAGATACAATTCTCAAAAATATTTTTAAATTATGATTTAAAAGCGGTGGTAATTACATACACGGAAGAAACTTTATTTAAAAAATTCTGTAATGAATTTGAAGTTAAAAATAAGGAGAGCAAAAATAATTTATGGAGAAGATATGCAAGGTCTATAATGGATAGTTGTGTCTTTCTTAGTCGATTTGCAAATGCAAAAGATTTTAATGATTATATAGAAAGTTTTAATGGAAATTTAGATATAATATATGATATATCAAGTCATATAAGGGGAATGGGATTTGCACTGGCGTGTAACATTATAAAAGATTTAGGATTTGTTAATTATGCGAAACCAGATACACATACGAAAGATGTGATAGAAGCTATGGGATATTTAAATGATGATGTTTCTGTTATCAGGGCAATCCAGAATATAGCCAATGAAAATAATGATACAGCTTTTAATGTGGACCGTATGATATGGCTTATTTGTTCAGGGTATTTTTATAACGAAAATATTAGAGTTGGGTCTCATAAAAAAGACCTTATACAAAGAATACATGATTATAGGTGATTTTATGAAGATATTTCAAAAGAGTTGACAAAATTATAAAATGGGTAGCAATAAACAAACTTACATAGTTTATATAAATTTTTTAGAGATTTTCCACTCACCAAGTGGAAAATCTACTTTCAAATGTGTTAGGGGGTAAAAGATGAAGCAGGAAACATTAAATAAATTGAACCTTTGCGAAGATTATGAACGAGAGTGTAAGCTGGCTAATGGTGGACTTCCTGAGAGTATATGGGAGACATATTCATCTTTTGCTAATACCAATGGAGGCACTATTCTGCTTGGAATTAGGGAGCATAGGGATTCCTTTACGATTGAGGGATTGACAGATAAGCAGATTATTAAATATCAGAAGGATTTCTGGAGCACCCTAAATGATAGAAATAAGATATCAAAAAATATACTATTGAATCATCATGTGCAGGTTATAGATGTGGAAGATAAAAAGATACTTAAAATTGATATACCGGCAGCAGATAGGCATGATAAGCCGGTTTATATTGGAACTGATCCAATGAAAGGCACTTATAAAAGAGATTACGAAGGAGATTTTCTCTGTACTGAAGAGGCAGTCAGGGCTATGTTTGCAGATCAGAGAGATGTATCTGGAGATGTGGAAGTATTGGATGAGTTTGGATTGGATGTTTTGAATCAGGATACAATAAAGGGCTATCGAATTGTATTTGAGCAGCTTCATAGTGGACATCCATGGAATGCACTTGAAAATGATGAGTTCCTTATGAAATTAAGAGCAGCGGCGAAGAATAAGATGGGAACATTATCGCCAACGATAGCAGGATTATTATTTTTTGGAGAAGCTTATCATATTACTGAAGTTTTTCCTAATTATTTTCTGGATTATCGTGAGGAATGTGATGATAAAGCCGTGCGTTGGTTGTTCCGTACACATTCTAATGAGGGCGATTGGAGCGGTAATATATACGACTTTTTCTGTAAAGTGCGTACAAGAATAGACGATGAAGTAGCTGTTCCATTTGCCAATAGAAGAGATGGATACCGGGTAGACAGAGTGGATGTGCATGATGCGTTGGAAGAGGCATTGGCAAATGCACTGGCACATGCAAATTATTATGGAAGACGGGGAATCATTGTTGTCAAAAATGGAAAGGAACTTAGCATTTCCAATCCCGGAACTATCAGGGTAACAAAAGAGGAGTTTTATGCGGGTGGTAATAGTGATCCACGAAACCCTAATATTTTAAAAATGTTTGGATTTGTTAATGTTGGTGAGCGTGCTGGAAGTGGTGTCGATAAGATTATGACAGCATGGGCAGAACAAAACTGGAAAAAGCCGGAATTTGATTTTTCAGAGCGTAATGACAGAGTAACATTAAAACTTGAAGTTGGGCAGGTGGTATATATTCCGGGGGCAGCAGATATAAGGAATGAAAATGCGAATCAAGCAGAATCAACTCCTGTGTCAAAAGAAGATAAAATACTTGAGTATATCAGACAGAATGGAAGTGTTTCGTCACAACAAGCTGCTGATATTGGTGGGTATAATTCAAAGACTAGCGCAAGAAAATTGCTTGATAAGATGATTGCAAAAGGTTTAATTAAGAGGATTGGTAATGGACCGTCAACTAAATATGTGATTTAGGAATTACAATACCATTTATCGAACACTTTATTGAACACTTTTTGAACTTATCGAACACAAAGTGTTCAATAAGTTCTCAATAATGTCAGTTTATCGGTCATTTATTATCATAAGGGGAATAAAAGTATTTATATAAAACATCTGCACAAATTGGTTAAAAGGTGAAATAGAATGAGGCAAGGCTGTGTCTAAATTAGAGACTTTCGGAGTGCCTCAGGGGTATTCAATTGCATGGAATGAACTTGAGAAAATAATTGATGTGGTTTCAGCTTATCAGAAAAAGTATATTAGTTAGAATGCAAACAGCATAAAATTTTTGAGTTTTTATAAGCTATGTAGATATTGCATAACATGTATATTAGTGATAAAATAACACCAATGTAACAGATAAACACTCATTGATAGTGCTTATTCTAGGAAAAGGCAGAATATTATTTCAAATTTTTCAAGAGTAAGGAGGTGAGTGTATGCTACAAGAGATTAAGTTCGATGAATATACAACTGTGGTTGTGGATTGTAACGAGAAGTTAGAACATGATGATTTGTTTTGTATTCTTAATGAATATGAGCTGGATAGAATTAATGATAATTATTTCAGAAAAAGAAAAGAAACATTAAGACTTGAAGGAATAGTATTTTCGTTGTAATTGAATAATAAAATTATTTAGGCATTGGCAGAAGCTGATGCCTTTTATTATGCACTGAAATTGTTATTAATATGTATATGCCATATTAACGAGAGCAAAGTATGATATATTTAAAATAATGGAGCATTATTATATATATCCCATAATAGGTACATATATTGTAATATTATTTACATTGATGTTTGTGTATACATAAAAATAGTGTATAATGAAAACAAATAAATGTTCGATATTGCATTGCTATGTATTATAATACAAGGATGCACATGATGACACAGGAGCAATTTAAGAAAGCGGCACAATACAAGCAGGCAGACTTTGGAGTTATAAATGATGAGCATATTTAAAAAGAAACACACACAATCCTATGATAAAATGAATAAGAAACCGGTACTGAAAACAAGCATATGCACAGGGGAGCAGGTCGCGGGATTTCAGGATATCCATACCGGTAAGATAGAGGAGATAATGCTGATTAAGCAGACTGGGGATATAGATACATTTAAACAAATGTATGGAATTGATGGAGAGATACCAAAGGTATACTAAATATTTACAGGTAAAGAGGACTATGAACATACCAGAAAGAGCAACGAAGGAACAGACAGAGGCAATAACACAGACAGAAGGCAACATAAGGGTTGCGTCAGTTCCTGGTTTGGGAAAACATTTGTACTTACATATAGAATAGCATATCTTATAACAGAACTGTTCGTTGAGCCATCATCTATTGTGGCGCTTACATTTACAAACAAGGCAGCTTCGCAGATGAAGCATAGATTAAGGAATATTGTTGGTGATAACGCCAACTGTTTTACAGGAACATTTCACGGATATTGTAACATGTTTCTTAAAGAGGAGATTCACAGGCTGACATTTCCCAAGACATTCACGATTCTTGATAAGAAGGCAGAGCTGGAGATGATTAAGGACGTGGCAGAGGATATGGGAATATCGCTCAAGGACAATACTGCGAAGAAGATAATGAGTGATATAGACATAACCAAGCAGGATATGTCCTATGTTGAGCTTATGGCAGGCGTTGATAAGACAGAGCTTAAAAGAAGGGCTTCCAGCGAGAAAAATGTGGATAAAAAGGTTTTCTATAATTATCTTAAGAGACAGTGTGACAATTATGCTCTGGACTTTGAAGACCTTATTAATTTCACTTTATATATTTTAAACAGGAATGAAGATGTGCGGATTCGCTGGCAGGAAAAATGTCAGTATGTACTGTGCGATGAGTATCAGGATGTTAATATGAAACAGGACATGATGCTTCACATTCTAAGTGGATTGTATCAGAATCTGTTTGTGGTAGGTGATGACGACCAGAATATATATACATGGCGCGGTTCTGACCCTGAATATATGATTAATTTTGACAAAACACATGAAAATGTGCAGGATTATTCACTTACTGAGAATTTCAGGAGTACTCCTCAGATTGTAAATGTGGCTAAGTCACTTATATCTGCTAATCAGAACAGGCTTGAAAAGCAGATGATTTCTAACAGACCAGATGGCCATAAGCCGGTATTTAATGCACCTGACACCGAGAAGAATGAGTCTTTGTGGATAGCTGATACTATTCTTGATAATGTCGCTAAGAATATGAAGTATAGCGACCATACTATATTGGTGCGGGCTGCTTCACAGACAAGGTCGTTAGAGGAAGCATTTATAAAAAGAAAAGTTCCTTACAAGATACTAAGCGGTGCGAAATTCTATGAAAGCGAAGAGATAAGAACGGTGCTTTCATACATGAGAATGGTGTACAGCCTTACGGACATGGATTTGCTGTATACTATATCCAGACCGAGAAGGGGCTTTGGTAAGAAGTCTGTTGAGAAGCTTAAAAATGCAGCAGCACAGAACAACTGCAGTCTTTTCAAGGCACTTGGAAAGCAGATTGACGATGGCGATATAACACAGAAAAATGTTATAGAATATTACAATGCAATCAGTGAATTGCATGATACATATGTTGCTTATACCTGTACTGATATAGTAAACAAATGTCTTGACATGGGATATCGTCAGGCATTGGAGCAGGATATCGACCAGACCAGACTTGATAATGTGTCAGAGCTTATCAGGACTATTACGGCATTGGAGGAAGATAATCAGGAAAAGGTTGAGCTGGCTGATCTGTTAAGCCATTTTGCATTATTTTCAGCGCAAGATGAGGACGGAGAGTATAATGTTGTAAAAGTAATGACAATTCATACAGCAAAAGGGCTTGAGTTTGATACAGTATTTGTACCAGGACTCGTTGAAGGACAGTTTCCAAGCAGCAGGCTTCGTAATGAAGACGAATATGAAGAGGAAAGAAGATTATTGTATGTTGCGATGACAAGGGCGAAGAATATGCTTTACCTCAGCACTTATAGAAAGAAAGATGGCCGTTTCGCTGCAAGACCATCAGCATTTTTAAGTGACATTGATACTAATCTTCTTGACTGTATCAACAACAGCAGAGTATTAATCAGAGGTGTGACTGAGCAGATGCTGCCAAAGGTTGTATTCGAGGTTGGAGATAAAGTCAGACATAAGGTATTTGGAACTGGCGAGATTGTTAAGGTAGATAAGGTTACACAGACATATGAAATCCAGTTTGAGAATATCAGGGGAACGAGAAGACTGATGTTTCGGGCAGAGTTGGGAAATGTTGAAAATTAAAGCAGGTTAGAGAATGGAAAAATAGGGGAACCCCCCTATTTTTTCATTCTTGACTGCAGAAAAGTAGGAATGACAAGTTCATTTTCTTTCTTTTCTGACTTAGCTAAAAGATTATTTATGTCAGAGGCTTTAACGGTATTATAAGTATTTTTCATAGGCAGGTTGCTAAGGATGTGCATAACAATATATTACAAAGAATAGAAACACATATGTATGAACAGGCTTTTTCACCTGATAAAGAAAATGATGAAAGAAGTTTTGATGAAATATGTGATGAGGCTCTAAAATTATTTAAGTCACAATGTGATAATATACATTTTAAAGCTATAGATGATAGAGATGTTGAACTTTTATCAGATGACAATGGGCATAATAAATATAATGTTATTATAATAGAACATTTCAGGCTTTTGCAGAGCAGACACACCACATACAAAAGCATGAGTCAGGAGTTGTATAAATATTGTGTACAGTATCTTCATGATATGGCAAAAAAATATGGATATGTGATTATTGTTGGCATGCACATTAATAACGCAGAAGAATGGCTGAATAACTGGATGAAAAAGATTTAAGGAGGATAATAAGACATGATAAATAAAACAGTATTAAGAATGATAAGCAGAAATAGAAGGAGCCAATTCAGAGATTTTTGAAGTTTCAACAGTAATTGCATATCGTTTATCTGAGGCAATTTTAAAACAGAATTATTTGAATCCGGAAAATTATCTGTACATAGAAGATGATACAATGATACTTCGATGCGTGGTAGACGATGAAGATGTGAGATACAGATATAATTTTAATGATGGTGACTTTTCAGAATATAAACAAATGATAGATGATGATTACTTAATATAATTACAATGCGGGATTTTATTGTATAAGTGATATAATTAGCGTAGATAAAATTCACTGAAAGGAAGGGTTATTTATGGAATTTTCAGATGTAATTAAAAACAGATATTCATGTAAAAAATTTAGCAGCGAACAAATAGGAAAAGATAAATTAGATGCTATCTTGGAAGCTGGAAGAGTAGCGCCTACAGCAAAGAATCTTCAAGAACAGCATATATATGTTGTACAATCTGAAAGTGCATTAGAGACTATTGATAAATTAACGCCTTGCCGATATAACGCACCTACAGTCCTAATTGTTGCTTATAATAAAAATAATGTGTTCACTTACCTAGGAGATAAAAGAAACTCTGGAATAGAAGACGCAACTATCGTTGCAACCCATCTTATGTTAGCTGCATACAATGAAGGTGTTGACAGCTGCTGGATTAACTTCTTTAATCCTGATGAACTGGCAAAAGCTTTTAATTTACCAGAAGATGAGGAAATATTAATGCTTCTTGATCTTGGTGTTGCTGACAAAACAACTACTCCTCTCCCTAATCATAACAGCAGAAAAGCATTAACAGAGACAGTATCGTTTATTTAATTAAAATTATATATGTCTTTTTGACTATCTTTTTATATCTTCTTAAATGTCCGCAAAGCCTTATTTTATCGGCTCTACGGGCATTTTGCTTTTGTGGTAAACCTCACATATCTAGGTCTATCTTCTTATATTTTCGCTATCAAGCGTGGTTAAAATCGTGGTAAATACTTCTTATGCGATTAGACGCTGAACCTCTGATTTTGCGGTATCTATGGACGCATGAGCATAGTAGTATGCAAGTCTTTTTATGAAAATAATTTTTAAAAATTATTGACAAGAAGCATTTCTTAGCTTAGCATTTAACCGTAAGGTTAATTAACTTTTTGATTAAATGAAAGGGGTGTGAGTGTGGGAAGTGTTTTTAAAGCTATTAGTGACCCAACTAGACGAGAAATTTTGAAACTATTGAATGAGAAAGATTTAAGTGCTGGAGAAATAGCGGAACATTTTGACATATCGAAACCTGCTTTAACAAAACATCTGAATATCTTACGAGAAGCAGAGTTAGTTAGTTCAGAAAAGCAAGGAAACTTTGTCATTTATTCAATCAATGTAACAGTACTTCAACAAGCATTGTCTGGATTTATGTCTATTTTTGGAAAAAAGGAGTGATTTAGAAATGAAGAAATCAATTTTTATTTTAGATATATGTATATTTGGGTTATCTATCACAGCACTTCTGATCGCCTTTTTCAAAAATTTAAGCAATGTTAATTTCCTTATAGGAGCAGGTTTGATTAGTTTAATGGGTGTTGCGCAAACGAGAATGGCAGTTATTACAAATTTATCTAAAGATAATCCAAAAGTGAAAACAATGCGTCGTATGAATAGATTGACGGTAATATTGGCAGTTGCACTATATTTTGTTCCGCTAATAGATAATGATTTCATCGTCAACATTCCAACATCATTTATTTTTGTGGTTACCATTATGCTTTTTACTGGAAATGTTTCAACAAAACTTCCTTTAAATAAGTATATGGGATTACGATTACCTTGGACAACGACAGATGAAAAGACATGGAAAATTGCGAATAGATTATTAGGATATATTACATTTCCATTAGTTTTCATTATGTTGATTTTATATTTTATAACAGAGCAATCAGAGTTGGTTTTGTTCATTGGGCTTGTTATTTGGGTTGGAATTCCTACAATTTATTCTTTTATCAAACAAAAAAAACAAATTAGGAGAGTGAACTATGATTAAAAAAATATTAAAAGATGTCTTAGGAGAAAATTTTACTGAGAATAATGAAAAGTATGCTAAAATCAATTTTATTATTGTTATTCTTATGTTTTTGGTTTCCGCAATTATGTTATTTTTCTTACCGGAGAAGATAAATATTTTGCATAATGGAGATACCTATTATCCTATCCCTAGTATTTTGGGAATATGGCTTGTTCCTGTTATTTCTTTGGTACTGAATTTTACTTTTATCAAGCAAAAAAAGTTATCATCATTAAATAGTATTATCATGGGATTACTTCTCATTGGAAGTACCATATATTATATTACTTTGATATAGTAAAGGATAAGACCAATGAAAAAAACACTTAACATCATTCTATTTGGAAGAAAAAAATCATATTTTGTCAAATGTACATTAACTTTAATTGGACTGTATCTAGGTGTTTTGTTTTGGTATTTTAATGTGGATTATCTAGGACAGCCAATACAAAATGCTTTAGTATTGGCTGTTTGTAGTTTGATTTGCATATCTGTTCTTGTAGCTTTGTATCGAATTCCAGAACAACTATGTGTAAATTCACAGATAGAAAAGTTACTATATTTTCCTGTTAATCCTACAAATATTATTTATATGGTTATAATTCGATTATTTAAAATACAAATATTGTCATTTATCTGCTGTTTTTTATCAAGTATATATTTTTTTAAGTGGAATATTTTACCGTTAATTTTAACTACCATATTATGTGCTTTGATATTGATAATAATTGATTTATTTATCTTTTCAATTTCTATTGTTATATCGACAGTTAGTGAAAAATATTGCGGATATATTTTACTTACTTTTCAATATGGTGGTTTTCTTTTTATAATGTGGGGGATTGTACGTTTACTTATATTTGCATTTGAAAAACCGCTGATGATAAATGGAATATACCATCTTTTTGAAAATAATTATTTGATAAGTGTTCTTATTTTTATAATGATTATATTTCTGAGTTATATATATACTATCAAAATAAGTGCATCATATTTTCTTAGGTGTTACCATTATTTAAATTGTTTTACCAAACCTAGATTTCATGCAAATATATCTAAGTATTTTAACAAAAATCCATATATTTTGAATGAATGGTGTCGAGTTTCAAGAAATAAGGAATTACTTTTTTACTCTAATTTAAAAAGTGTGATAACTGTGTATCTTTTGGTAAATCTTTTTTCAAAAAGAATATCTGGAAGTTATATAGAAATTCAAAGTGTACTAAAAATTCTTGTAATGGTATTATGCTGTGCTATGAATACAATTTCCAGCACATCATATACCAGTGATAAAAATATCTCATATTATAACCTATTTCCAGTCAAAAACAGTAGGATATTCTTTTCTAAGGTATTGATAAGCTCTGTTTTGAATGAAATTGTCATCATTTGTGCATGGATTGTTTGCAGTATTGGTAAAAATGGGCTATTTTTTGATATATCTTTATTGCTGTATGGTACATTTACGAATATACTTTGCTCTTTTATGGGAGTGTACTTTGACTATAAAATGCCCAGAACTGAAATCACACCTAATACATTATTACATGGGAATATGAGCAAGATATTTGTTTTAGTCATGATTGTGGCTTTAACAATTTTAGAAATGTATTTTTGGAAAAAATTTTCCTTTGTTAAATTTTCTATTGGATTATCAATGATGAATATCTTGATTTTATTATTGATAGGTGTGGTTATGTATATGAAAAGAGGTCTTTCAGATGATAGAAATAAATAATTTAAGTAAGTCTTATGGTATAAATAAAATTTTTGAAAATGAGAGCATTACTTTAACTAATTCCTGTATATATGCTTTAGTAGGGGTAAATGGTATTGGAAAATCGACTTTTTTAAATTCGATTATCCAACCTAGCACATTGGATAAAGGAAGTGTAAAAATAGATGATATTCCTTCTACCGATTTTACAGCAAAATATCACTATGCTTTTGTTCCAGATACAAAGGATATGTTTTTAAATTTGACTGGAAAAGAATATTTACAATTTGTTAGTGAACTTTATAATCAAAAAGAAAAGTTTGATGAACTGCTTGCTATCTATATACCAAAATTGAAGTTGGAAAATTCATTAGAACAAACTATTTCCAGTTATTCTCTTGGAATGAAACAAAAAATATATCTTGCAGGAGCTTTCATGTCAAATGCTCAAAACATTATTTTGGACGAACCGTTTAATGCGATTGACCCAGAAAGTACTTCCGTTATCAAAAAAATATTACTTGATTTAAAAGATACTGGAAAAATGATTTTATTTTCTGTTCATAATTTAGATTTAGTATCAAATTTCTGTGATAAAATTATTTTTATAGATAACAGACATAGCATTTTTGAGTGTAACAACCCACAAAACTTTGATGTATTAGAAAAAATATTTTTTGACAAATGTGTAATAAAAAAATAAATTTAATGACTTAGTGCTAGAATACTTGGAGAATTTTATGAAATGAATGAGAAAGAACTAACTTCTAGTTTTAAGGCTCTCTCTTGCGAAACTAGAAGAAAAATTATTTACCTTTTAAAAAGTAAATGCTTATGTGCCGGAGATATAGCCAAACATTTTGAACTCACTGGAGCTACTATTTCACATCACTTAAAAGTATTAGCAGAGGGAAATTTGATAACATCTAAAAAAGTGGGTTTAGAGATATACTATTCTCTCAACATTGAAAAATATAATGTATTGAGTAGGTGGTTTCAATTTCTGAATGATATAGAAAATTTCAAAGAGAAAGGGATAAAATGAACACTCCAAAATATCTAGAAATTGCAGAATTGCTTAGAATAGATATATTTGTAAAACATGCAAAAGAAAATCAACTAATTCCCGGTATCAGAAGATACGCTTAGATTTACAATGTCAATCCAAAGATTGGATTATTCTGATGTGGAATTTGAAAATATGATAACAGAAGAAGTTATAAAAAGGTAGGTGTTCTATTATGATTGGACTTAAAAAACGAGATATAAAAAGGCGTTAAAGTTTGAAATCAAATGAAGTAATCAACGGAATAAACAAAGAAAATATAGGGAGAGGCACAGTTATTTGTGCTATCTCCCTTAGTCGTTTTATCATCATATCAAGGCTCATTCAATCGTGGTAAATCTGTGGTAAAATGAGTATTTCCTATACCTCAAAATGTTTAAAAGTGTAGTGTTTATGCGGATAATCTAAAATTAAATATAAAATTTAAAATTACATAATATATACATTTATGAATATAATAAGCCCTATTTCATGCTTTCTCCCCAAAATTTGAATTTGAAAACCACAATTTTATAAGTGGTTATTAACCCCCACAGGGTTTTAATAAAATCCTCCAAAAGCCTTGAAAATAAAGGATTTATCGCAAAATGCTCACCTTAACTTATTATACGATTTCACACTGTTTTATTCTTCCCTTGGAAGCTGATAAGGGTAAACACAAGGGCAAGAAAATCTGATAACAAGATATAACAGAATGTGGCAATCGGAGAACTGTGACGTATGTGCGAATATATTATACTGGAGGATTTATTATATGGACAAGTACATTTTGAAAGTATGGAGGGGATTACGGAATGAGATTACTTTTATTCTTAGTCCGACAGAGAAATGGGGAACCAAAACAGAGCATACAAAGCTTAAAAAGTTTTTACATAAAGATGGCTATTTGCGAATTGCACCGGAAGTGTATATGCGGATAGTGAAAAACCGGAAAGCATCCGAAAAACATTTCAGACGAATAGAAGAATATGCACCTAAAACCGGAACGGTGAGACTTTTACGCTTAACAGAGAAGCAATATAATAATATATATTTGGTGACGGGTGAACCGGATTATCAGGAAAAAATAGTTGGAACAAACAGTCATATTATGCTATAATATGATTTGTAACAGAGCACTTATCTATGTTTAGAAAATAAATAAAACATTGCACTAAATATAGTGGTTGAATGCCCCTCTCAAAATGGTGTATCGTTCAACTAGACTAAATTATTAATAAAAAATGATATGGTGTTAGTAATATTTATGTGGTACACTAGAAAAAAGAGGTGATAAAAATGGAAGGCAAGTTTAATATTTGGCAAAAATGCTTAGAAATTGTATGTTTTGTATTGATTCTGGCATCTAGTATATATAAAGGACTTTTTTGTGATGGAGATATGGGTGTAGTAATTACTTTGTCCTTTGTTGCAATTTTATTATTTATAATTTTTTCAATTGCAGCGTTATTTCCAGCAACATGGAGAATGACTGATCGAGAGAAAGAGAAAATTAGTGATTTAAAACGATACCAAGAGAAATACACTAGTATATTTGTTATTGTAAATTTAGTGTTGAGTATTTTTATGGCTTTGCTAATATTAGTAATAGGATGATGCGTTGTTATAAAAATAGAAAATAGAGGAAATGATGAGATATTATTGTATAAAACAGCACGACATTACTGATTGTGGTGTCGCATGTCTTGCGACCATTTGTAAACAGAATGGTTACAAGATAGGTATTACCCAGATTTATGAAGTTGCAGGAACAGATAAACAGGGAACTAATGCATATGGTGTAATTAAAGCAGCAAAGCACATGGGTTTTAGTGCAAAGGGAGTAAAAGGGAATAAGGAATCATTCTTTTCAGAGTTTCCCTTGCCCTGCATTGCTGTTGAATGCCCCTCCCAAAATGGTGTATCTTCAACTTTCATGAACAGAATAATGAAGACAATAAATAAATCAAATTTAAGTGGAAAATATATAAGATAGTAAAATGTTACTCCCGTTTCTTTTGTTTTTCTCCCAAAATATATTATAATTGGTAGAAAAATGTAACGTTTGGGAGAAACACGCAACAAAAACTGGAAAGAAGACCAGTGCTTACGACATTGTAAAGTCATTCACAGAAAATACGCTTGGAAAGTTTTCAAAACAGGATGCCTTACTTTCATGTCCTAGCCTTAGCAGTTCCTCTGTTAAATCTGCACTAAAAAAACTTGTAGAAGAAGGAGCTATTATTAAAACCGGAGTCGGACGCAAAACTATGTATATGAGAAACATCAATTAATACATTTATTATGTATCATACTAAAATATCATTATATTCTTGCGTTTAGTTTATACCCATTATAACTTCATATTATATCAGTAATCCTATTTATTCTCTTGTTGAGAATTTGTCATATGTATGGACTTGTGACATACAAATCAGGAGCTATTTATTCAGCATGTATTAGCACGGATTTTCCGTGCTTTTTTTATTGCTTAAATCCATGCTGATTATATAGAAAATTATTAAGCCAAAGGCTAGAAAAGGAGGTTGTCTATGGACAAAACTATTCAGGGAAAATCCCAAAAGGATATCTTTTTTGAATTATCAGGCATTTTAAAACTTGAAGATTACAAATTCAAAGAAGATACCACCGATCAGGCTTATTTCCCATCAGCAACAGTTTTTAATAAAGTCCGAAATCTATTGGGCTTTAATTTGGAAACTGAAGCTATTCCTTTGCCAAAAGGAAAACTGTTTGATGTAACAAAGGAATGTGATCAGGTTGTAGTATCTGCATTAGTAAGGACTACCATTAAATATGATGATGGTGGGCATTTTTCGCATTATAAAAAATTCTAATTAAATGTCATCTGTTTGATGCTTACCTTTTAGGTGTCCTTACGAAGGATATTAAGATATTCTATATATGAATAAATCTTAGCCTTTCCAGATTTATCTGTTTGCTCCAATATTCCATCATCAATCAGGATGGAAACTACCTTTGCCACAGTATTATACGACATTTCAAGTGCAGTAGCAGTTTTCTGAATATCAATAATAGGATTAGATTCCAAATAGGCAAATACTTTAAGGGCACTGGTACGCTGTCTCTTTGTTAAAGCATCAAATAACTTTAAGTTTTTATCGTGTAATTCAGTAAGTTGGTCAATTGTATGGATTGCATCCTCCGCAGAATCTGCAAATGCCTGAAGGAAAAAAGAAATCCATTGCTCATAATCACCAGTACGTCGTACCTGAGTCATACGATCATAATATTCTATACGATTCATCTTTAGGTAATATGAAATATAAAGTGCCGGAGTTGACAAAATACCTTTTTCCATCAAGAAAAGTGTAATGAGTAGTCGTCCTACACGTCCATTGCCATCAAGAAATGGGTGTGTGGTTTCAAACTGGTAGTGAATTAAGGCTGCCTGAATCAATGGATCGAGGGTATCATCACTATTTATATACTTTTCAAGATCAGACATGGCAGTTAACATATCTTCCGGGTTTGGTGGAATATATCTGGCATTCTTAAGAGTACTTCCCTGTCCGCCAATCCAGTTTTGCGAATATCGGAATTCCCCAGGATTTTTTTCCTGTCCTCGCGCACTTTCCAAAAGAACTGCGTGAGTCTCTTTAATTAAACGGTTGCACAGAGGCA